>ERZ857955.129-NODE-129-length-107482-cov-4.918596_pt1 | contig 107482 bp, 88 predicted proteins | sample MGYA00519956_ERZ857955 | MGnify/ENA primary metagenome ERZ857955 (study PRJEB31778, sample SAMEA3449378) | human gut metagenome | biome: human gut; feature: human-associated habitat; material: faeces | place: United Kingdom | collected 2010/2012 ...
ACGCCTGAAGGAATTATGTCTGGACCGGAGCGGCGGGATTGATCAAAGCCTGTCGATTTCCTCCATGAGCGCATCCACGATCTGGTCCTCGGGCACCTTGCGGATAACCTCGCCATGGCGAAACACCATGCCGACACCGCGCCCACAGGCAACGCCCACGTCGGCATCGCTCGCCTCTCCGGGTCCGTTGACCACGCAACCCATGACGGCGACGGAGACAGGCTTGGAGCAACCCTTGAGTCGCTCGGCCACCTCTTCCGCCAGGCCGATGAGATCCACCTGAGTACGGCCGCACGTGGGGCAGCTCACGAGCTCCGGACCGCGGCGGCGCAGACCAAGCGATTGCAAGATCCCCCAGCACACCGGCGGCTCCTCAACGGGATCGGCCGTGAGGCTCACGCGCATCGTGTCACCGATGCCCTCGGCGAGTAACACACCGAGACCCACGGCGCTCTTGATCGTACCTTGCTGCACGGTGCCCGCCTCAGTCACGCCGAGATGCAACGGGACATGGGGAAGTTCGCGTGAAAGCGCGCGATACGTCTCGATCGTGGTGGGCACGCTATGCGCCTTAGCAGAAAGCACGATGTCGTCGAATCCGCGCTTCTCGAAATGCTCTACAAACTCGAGCGACGAGGCGACGAGCTTCTCCGGCTGCGTTAGGTCGTCCCGCTCGGCGATGCGCTTGTCGAGCGAACCGGCATTGACACCGATGCGAATGGCCGCACCCGCCTCACCAGCCGCATCGATCACGGCGTCGACGCGCTCCCAGTCACCGATGTTGCCAGGGTTGATGCGCAGCTTGGCCGCTCCAGCCCGAACAGCTCCGATCGCGAGGCGGTAATCGAAATGAATGTCAGCCACGATCGGAACGGGAGACTCGCGACAGATGCGTTCGAAGGGCCCCAGTGCCTCCCGTGAGGGCACGGTGACCCGAACTAGATCGCATCCCGCGTCAACCAATGCGTTGACCTGGGCAAGCGTTGCATCGGCATCCACGGTGGGGGTGCAGGTCATGGATTGCACCACGACCGGAGACCCGCCGCCTAAGGGCACGGAACCCACCATCACGCGACGCGTGCGCTCACGAGCGAGACTTTGCATGGCACTCCCCTTTCATTGCGACCGCTAGAAGAAGCGGAGGATATCCGAGCCCAACATGTAGACGAACAACAAGCCGAACAGACCAATACCGATCATGGAAATGACCGTCTGAACTTTGACCGGAACTTTTCGACGCATAACGGCCTGGATCGCCTCGATCAACAGTTTGCCTCCGTCGAGAGGCGGGATGGGCAGCAGGTTCATGAAACCAAGGGAGAACGAGATGAGCGCCGCCCAGTTGAGGAACGTAGCAGGACCGGCCGCAGCTGCCTGAGCAGACATCACGGAAATGCCGACGACGGACGTTGAGTTGTCGAGCACCTCCATCGTGTGACGCGGATTGAGAAGGCTGGCGACAGACTGGGCAGTAGTGACGATGTTGTCGATGGCGATCTGGCAAGACTGCAACGGGTTGAGGCGAATCACCTTTACAGGTGCGTTGATTCCCAACATCCCGTCGGGGTCGAACGACACCTCGACACTCATGAACGAGCCGTTCTCGCGAGCCCAGGAATCGTCTCCCGAATTCTCGTCAGAGGGAAGATGCTCGAACGCATCGCTCTGGTTGTTGGGACGCCACAGCTCAAGCTCGACCGGGTCCTTCTTGCCGGTGGCGTTCAAGGCATCAGTCATTTCGATCCAAGAGGCGACCTGCTCCCCATTGACGGCAATCACACGGTCGCCCTTCTGAAGACCAGCTTGCTGAGCGGGAGAGTCAACGACGATATCGCCTAGGACGTTGAGGTCCATGGGTGTTGAGACACCGAGCGCGGAATAGACCGCGATTACGAGCAGAAAACCAGTCAGGATATTGACGGCGATACCCGCAACCAGCATGAAGGCACGCTTCCAAAATCCCTTGCCAATGTACGTATGAGAACGCTCAAGCTCGAAGAATTCGACATCAGTCATGGGAGGGACCCAGGGATCGCCCTCGTCAGTGGCATGCTCGCGATCGAACGTGCGACCGTCATAAACCGTATTGCCGGACCGATCGCGAGAGACCGCGGCAAACGCCTGCGGAAAGTCGCCGCCGTGGTATTTCTCGACATCCTCGAGCTCAACCTCGACGGGGATGATGGAGCCCCAGCCATAGAGCAGCGAGCAGGCATCCTGAACGTCATCCAACGACAGACCAAGCTCCTCGGCAACAATCTCGAGCTCGACCGTACCATGGCGATGAATGCAAGCGAGGACCTGCGGGGCGCAGGGGACCTCGGTCGGATCCATGCCACAAATCTCAGCGTACCCGCCGAGAAGAATCGGGGTCACACCGAACTTCGTGCCGATGCGCTTGGAAACGTGGTGGATGTTGAAACGACAGGGCATGCCGAGGAAAAACTCGAGCACGCGAACGCCGCACGCCCGCGCGGCGAGAAAATGTCCACCCTCGTGCACGAACACGAGGACCGACAGAAGCAGAAGGCCCCAAAAGATGGGGCCGAGAATTCCAAATAGAGCGTCCATATAATCCAAACTCATCAGAAACGGGACGAGATGATACCTCGCGCCTGCTCACGAGCCCATGCGTCGACATCGGCCAGCTGCTCGAAGGAAACGACCTTCTGACAGTCGTGCTCGTCCATGCACGCCTCAACGACATCGGCGATGCCGATAAACGTGCAGGCGTCATGCAAGAATGCGTCGACGGCGACCTCGTTAGCGGCGTTAAGCACGCAGGGAAGCGTACCCCCTTGCTTGCCGGCGATTTCGGCGAGCTCGAGGCAGCGGAAGGATTCCATATCCGGCGCACCAAATGTAAGTTGCGCAATTTCGCGGAAATCGACACGCGGGGCGGGAGTGGACCAGCGCTCGGGATACGAAAACGCATACTGGATGGGAATGCGCATATCGGAGGCACCGAGATGCGCCATGACCGAGCCGTCCTCGAATTCAACCATGGAATGAATCTTGGACTCACGCTGGATGAGCACCTTGATGCGATCGATATCCATACCGAACAGATGCATAGCCTCGATACGTTCAAGACCCTTGTTCATGAGGGTGGCGGAATCGATGGTGATCTTCGCACCCATGTTCCACGTTGGATGGGCCAAGGCATCATGACGAGTAACATCGGCAAGTTCATCGAGAGCGCGCCCATAGAACGGGCCGCCCGAACACGTGAGCCAGATGCAATGCGCCTCGCGCGGATTCTCACCGAGCAGGCATTGGAAAATGGCGCCGTGTTCCGAATCAACGGGAAGCATCTGACCCGGCTGGACCATGGGCATCAGCAAATCGCCACCCACGACCAGGGACTCCTTGTTGGCAAGCGCCAATCGCTTACCGCTCTTGAGAACAGCATGACTGGCAGAAAGGCCCGCGGCGCCCACGATTGCGACGAGAACCACGTCTACATCCTCGAGCTCGACGAGCTCCTCGGCACAACGAGAGCCGGTATGCAGTTCGCACGCGGAGGGTAGCTCCGAGAGGACCGCGTCGCCACGATGCGCCTCAGACGTGACCGCCACATGTCGCACAGCAAACTCGTGTGCAAAATGAACCAGATTCTCGGTGCGCGAATGCGCGCTCAGCGCGACAACCTCGAGCTTGTCAGAGTGCTGCTTGCAAACATCGAGCGCCTGCGTGCCGATAGAGCCCGTACAGCCGAGGATGGCAACGCGCGTACGTGAAGGGGTGTCGACGACAGCCATTACAGGACACCCCCAAGGTGAAGCATAAGATAGGCTGTGATGACTCCGACGATCAAAGAGTCGGACCGATCGAGCATGCCGCCATGCCCGGGAATGAGATTGCCCGAATCCTTGACGCCGACACCTCGTTTGATACGGCTCTCGAGCAGATCACCGAACACGCCCATGATGGATACCACCACGCCGCAGAGAATGGAGAACCAGAGGTTGATCTCATACAGGCCCGTCCACCAGATAATGATCCATACGACGACGGAACCAAAAAGTCCGCCGAAGAAACCCTCCCAGCTTTTCTTGGGAGAGATCTTGGGAACCATCTTATGCTTACCAAAGCGACTACCGACCATGTAGGCAAAGGAATCTGAGAGCCATAGGGAAGCACAGACGCCGATGGACAGCAACGCGCCCTCCCAGCCGGGAATGGCCTCGCGAAGCAAAACGATGGCGGATAGCATGTAGCCGGTGTAGATGGCGCCGAAAGCCGTCACCGCCACATCGGCGATGCGCGTGCGGGGGTTCTTCACGTACCACAGACCCAAGAGCAACACGAGCAGGAAATTGATGACCGTGAGCCACACGGGGTCGACCAGGACGGACAGCGGGAAAAGCACCGAGGCGACGAGTCCCACGAATTCATTGGGAACCTTACCGTCCAGTCGCATTATGCGATAAAACTCATAGCAGCAAAGCACCGACATAACCGAGGCAAAAACGGCAGTGGGTACGACACCGAACAACAAAGACCCGATGAAAAGCGCCGCATACACGATGCCGGCCCCGGCTCGCACCATAAACGAATGAAGGCGACCGCCGGATTTCTCGGTCGCCGCAGCTATAGAGGTAGCTTCCTTAGAATCCAAGATGAACTCCTTGAGACTCCCCCGGCCTTAAGCCTGGGAAAGACCGCCGAATCGGCGGTCACGGCCCTGGAACGAGGCAATGGCGCGGACAAGCCCCCATCGATCGAAATCGGGCCAATACGTATCGGTGATATAAAACTCGGAATAGGCGATCTGCCACAACAGGTAGTTCGAGACACGCAGCTCACCCGACGTGCGGATGACGAGCTCGGGGTCGGGCAGACCCGCCGTATAGAGATGATCGGCAACGAGGGCGTCGTCGATCTGTTCGACGGCAATATCGCCCGTCGAAACGGCCTCAGCGATATGCCTGACGGCACGAGTGATCTCGGCCCGCCCGCCGTAATTGACGGCGAGGGCGAGCGTCATTCCCGTATGGTCGCGCGTCTCGGCAAGACCGCGCTCAAAGACGTCGCGGGTCTTTTTGGGGAGCGCGGAGATGTCACCGAGAAACTCGACGCGCACATTCTCACGTTTGAGCAAAGGCAGCTCATCGACGAACGTCTTGGCGAAGAGGTACATGAGCAGATCGACCTCAGCCTGAGGGCGATTCCAATTCTCCGTGGAAAAGGCGTAAGCGGACAAAACGTCAACGCCCATACGAACGCAAGCGGTGATGACGTCTTGCAGCGACACGATACCGGCCTTATGGCCCTCTCCCCTACCGAGACCACGGGAGGTCGCCCATCGGCCGTTGCCGTCCATGATGCAGGAGATATGGCGCGGAATACGCGCCATATCGATATCTGCGATCGAGATGTCATCGGGATGCTCGGCGAAGAACTCGTTGAGCTTTTCGATGTCATAGTTCATGACTAGATCTCCATGACCTCGGCCTCTTTGGCCTTCAGAAGCTCCTCGACGCGAGCGACATATTCATCGGTCGCCTTCTGGACCTTCGCCTGCTCGCGACGGACGTCGTCCTCGGTGAGCTCCTCATCGCGCTCGAGCTTGTTATTAGCGTCGCGACGGATGTTGCGAATGGCGATCTTGGCGTGCTCGGCGAGCTCACGGCACTCCTTGACAAGCTCGCGACGGCGCTCCTCCGTGGGGGCCGGGAAAGGCAGGCGAACGACAATGCCGTCGGAGTTCGGGGTAATGCCGAGATCGGAGGCGGTGACCGCCTTGACGATCGCGTTGACGAGGGCCTTGTCCCAGGGCTCGATGACAAGCATGTGGGCCTCGGGGACCTTGATAGCGGCGACTTGGGTGATTGGGGTGGCCACGCCGTAGTAATCGACCGTGATATCGGACAGCACGTTGGCGTTAGCGCGGCCGGTGCGGACCTTGGCGAAGTTGTGCTTCAGGCTATCGATGGCCTTGTCCATGTTCTCGCGGATATCGGACATGACTTACTCCTCTTCCATGACGACGGTACCGACGGGCTCGCCCGCCAGCGCGCGCTTGATGTTGTCATCCCCATCGATGTTGAGGACGATAATCGGCATGTGGTTGTCCTGGCACAGGGCGGTCGCGGTGGCGTCCATGACCTGAAGGCCGCGAACGAGCACCTCATGATAGCTGATGCTGTCGAAGCGAACGGCATCCTCGTTCTTGACGGGGTCCATATCATACACGCCGTCGACCTTGGTGGCCTTGAGCAGACAGTCCGCGCCGATCTCGCAGGCGCGCAGAGCGGCCGCAGTATCGGTAGTGAAATAGGGGTTACCCGAACCGGCGGCGAAGATGACGACGTCGCCCTTCTCAAGGCTGCGCATCGCGCGACGGCGGATGTAGGGCTCGCAGACCTCGTTCATCTGGATACCGCTCATGACGCGGCAGGGGCAGTCGATGCGCTCGATGGCGTCCTGCAGAGCGAGGGCGTTCATGACCGTGGCGAGCATGCCCATGTAGTCGGCCTGGGCGCGCTCCATACCTTTGGCGGAACCTGCGACACCACGGAAGATGTTGCCGCCGCCGACGACGACGGCGACCTCAATACCCTCGTCATGCAGCTGCTTGACCTGGGCGGCCATGCGCTCGACGATAGCGGGATCGATGCCGTAATCGGCGCTGCCCATCAGCGCCTCGCCGGAAATCTTGAGAAGAACGCGTTTGTACTGGTAATCGGACAAGGATGCCTCCTTAGTACGGAATTGTTCCCATTCTAGCAGGGATGAAGAACACGCGTCGCCTTCGCTTGGCGGCACATGAAAAAGCAGGCCGCGGGAGTGCTCCCACGACCTGCATAAACTAGCTCATTGCGAAATTACTCGCCGCAAACCAGACGATCGAAGGCGACGACCTTGACGGTGTCACCGAGCTCCTTGGAGACCTTCTCGGCATAGGCCTTGATGGTGAGGCTGGAATCCTTGATGAACTCCTGCTCGTTCAGGACGATGCCCTTGAAGAACTTCTCGAGACGGCCAATGGCCATCTTCTCCTGGATGGCCTCGGGCTTGCCGGACTCGGCAGCCTGAGCCTTGTAGATCTCGACCTCGTGGTCGATGACGTCCTGAGCCACGTCCTCGCGGACAGCGGCGATAGGAGCGGTAGCGGCGACCTGCATGGCCACGTCATGAGCGAAGGCCTTGAAGGCCTCGGCGGTAGCGGTCTCGGGCTTGTCGAAGGAGAACTCGACGAGAACGCCGATCTTGCCACCCATGTGGATGTAAGAGGCAACGCCACCGGCGGCGGGCTTGCGAACGGTGGTGCGAGAGACCTTCATGTTCTCACCGATGACGTGAATCATCTCGGTGAGGGCGGCCTCGACGGTCTCACCGTTCATGTCGCAGGCCATGAGAGCCTCGACATCAGCGGGCTCGTTGTCGCAAACGACCTTGGCGACCTCAGCGGCAAAGCCGGTGAACTTGGGGTTGGAGGCGACGAAGTCGGTCTCGCAAGCGATCTCGGCGAGAGCGCCCTTGGTGCCATCCTCAGAGATGTAAGCGGCGACAGCGCCCTCGTTGGTGTCGCGACCAGCCTTCTTGGCGGCAGCGGCGAGGCCGTTCTTGCGGAGGATGTCGACAGCGGCGTCCATATCGCCCTCAGCCTGAACGAGAGCCTTCTTGCACTCCATCATCGGAGAGTCGGTCATCTCGCGGAGCTCCTTGACCATAGCGGCGGTGATCTGAGCCATGTTCGTTCCTTTCGAAGGAAGTTACCTAACGGGGTACGGTTGCCTACTCGGCAGCGGCCTCGGTGGCAGGAGCCTCAGCGGCCATCTCGGCCTCGGAGATCTGCTCCTTGCCGGAACCGGCGAGGCAAGCGTCGGCGAACAGCTCGCTCATGAGCTGGATCGCGGAGATGGCGTCGTCGTTGCAGGGAATGCCGTAGTCGACGACGTCGGGATCGGAGTTGGTGTCGATGAGGGCGACCACCGGGATACCGAGGCGCTTGGCCTCCTTGATGGCGTTCTCCTCGCGCTTGGTGTCGATGACGAAGAGAGCAGCCGGGGTGCTCTTGAGCTCACGGGCGCCACCGAGGTTGGCCTGCAGCTTGGCGAGCTCCTTACCCAGGACAGCCTGCTCCTTCTTGCCGCGCAGGGCCATGGAGCCGTCGGCGACCATGCCCTCGAGCTCCTCGAGGCGGTTGATGCGGGAGCGGATGGTCACGAAGTTGGTGAGCATACCGCCGAGCCAGCGCTGGTTGATGTAAGGCATGTTGGCGCGCTCGGCGGCGGCCTTCACGGCCTCCTGAGCCTGCTTCTTGGTGCCGACGAAGAGGACCTTGCCACCCTTGGCAGCGGTCTCCTTCAGGAAGGTGTAAGCCTTGTCGGCCTCGACGATGGTCTGCTTGAGGTCGAGGATGTAGATGTTGTTGCGCTCACCGAAGATGAACGGCTTCATCTTGGGGTTCCAACGACGGGTCTGGTGACCGAAGTGGCAGCCAGCCTCGAGCAGGGTACGGATGTTAATCTTGGTAGCCATGTTTACCTCCCGGTTTTTCTTTCGCACGGTGTCGACCACTCCGACCACTCGAGCCTGTGCTACCTTAGCCCGAGCACCGCGGCCGGCGTGTAGCCGTGCGTGTGTGATGGAACGTTGCGTATTCGCAACCTGATGCATGGTAGCAGGTCCGACCGCCATTGCCAAGGGCCCACAAACTCTATCCACGAGGATGCGCCCGCGCGACGGCAGATTTAAGTCGATCCGGCGTCAAATGCGTGTAAATCTGGGTCGTAGAGAGACTTGCATGTCCGAGGAGCTCCTGCACGCTACGAAGATCCGCTCCCCCGCCGAGCAATTCGGTCGCAAACGTATGGCGCATCGTATGGGGCGTTATGTCAGATGAGATACCGGCTTTTCTTTTTAATACGTCAAAACGATATCGCAGCGCATCGCTGTTCATCGCCCTTCCCCGGTCGGAGACGAACACCGCACGGCACGCGTCGCCACCGAGCGCGGGCGCCCGAAGCAGATTAGGCCTTCCGTTTTCAAGATACCTCTCGTAAACCTCGACCGCCCTCGCGTATAAGGGGACGATTCGCTCCTTGGAGCCTTTGCCCAGAAGGCGCACTTGCCTCTCAGCCACGCAGACATCACCGAGCTCGAGCCTGGAAAGCTCGGTGATGCGAGCGCCTGTGGCGATAAATAGCTCGAGCATGGCGGCATCCCTCAAGCCGACAGGACATGAAAGATCGGGGGCATCGAACAGAGCCGCCAGCTCCTCCGCAGTCAGCACATGAGGAAGCTCCCTACGCTGCTTGGGGGCAACCGTCGCAAGAGGGACCGCTCCCGCCCGATGTCCCGAATATTCCAACCAGCGAAAAAACGATCGGAGCGCGGAAAGGTGCGCGGCAACCGTAGTCGAAGCACGACCATCGCGACGAAATTCGGCAAGATAAGACCTCAAGTCCCGAGATGAAGGATCGAGTCCATCGACCGCGTGTGATTCGCACCAATCGGCGTACGCTTCCAAATGCTGGCCGTAGGCCCTGACCGTCTCGGGAGACAGCCCTTCAACGCACGAGATGAAAACGATGAAATCATCGACCTGGGCAAGCAGCTCACTTTGAAGACTGGAGGGCGCCACCTAAGCCCGCCCGCGCTCGCCGAACAAATCCGGTCGGGTTGAGATGTAAGCGTCGAGATCAGCGAGTGCGCGAGCCGAATAAGCGGCATAGCGATCGCGCTTACTGCGGCGCTTGCCGTCCTCAAGCGGGGGAACCACACCGAAGTTGACGTGCATCGGCTGGTAGTCGACCGTGTCCTTCGAGGTCGCGTACGCGACAAGTGAACCAAAGGCGCCCGTGAGCGGAAGCGACACGCGGTCGGTGGAGCTCAAATCTGCAAACGTGTTGAGCGCGGCGAACAGGCCAGACGCAACCGCCTCGGTATAACCCTCAGTGCCGGTGATCTGACCGGCAAGACGAACCCGAGTTCCCGGAACGGCAAAAGACCCATCCAGCACGCGCGGTGCATCGACGAACGTGTTTCGGTGCATGACACCGTAACGGAAGAACTCGGCGTTCTCCAGGCCGGGAATCATATGGAACACCCGCTTTTGCTCACCGAACGTGAGGTTCGTCTGGAACCCGACAAGATTGTATGCGGTGCCTTCCGCATTTTCAGAACGCAGCTGAACGGCGGCCCAAGGACGCCTGCCCGTACGCGGATCCGTCAAACCCACGGGCTTCATAGCGCCGAATCTGATGGCATCGTGGCCGGTTCGCGCAACTTCCTCGGCCGGCTGACAGGCCTGGAACAAATCACGGCGCTCGAAATCTTTCAACACAACACGTTCGGCACCAACGAGCGCATCGATGAATGCGTCGTATTCATCCTTAGTGAAGGGGGCATTGAGATAATCCCCGCCCCCCTGCTCGTCATAGCGAGACTGGGTGAACACGATTGACCTGTCGATCGTCGTCGCATCGACAATCGGAGCGGCGGCATCAAAGAATGACAGGGCATCCCCGCCCACGAGCTCGAGCACCTTGTCGGAAAGGGCGGGAGAGCACAACGGACCCGCGGCGATGACGCAGGGACCCTCGGGGATATCCACAACCTCCTCGCGAATGACCTCGATAAGGGAACGGCGAGCCACCTCTTCCTCAACGAGGGCGGAGAAGCGCTCGCGATCGACGGCGAGAGCCCCTCCAGCGGGGACCGCAGCGCGCTCAGCGCAATCAATGAGAACTGATCCCATCCTACGGAGCTCCTCCTTGAGAAGCCCGGCGGCGGAGTCCACGCGAGTCGACTTGAACGAATTAGAGCAAACGAGCTCAGCAAGCGAGCCGGTATGATGCGCAGGAGAAGAATGATCGGGCCGCATCTCATACAGGCGAACGGGTACGCCGCGATCGGCGAGCTGGCAGGCGCACTCGCTGCCCGATAGACCTCCGCCGATAACCGTCACGCGTTCAAAGCTCATATTCATCTCCCTTACGTCGAATGCATCTCAACCATTCTGCCCCAAGCGCGTAAGCGCGTGAAGCGCAATGCTGCTCAGCGCCAACCTTCCATCAACCAATCGCTCAACGACGCCATGAACCTCGAGGTCTCCAATAAGCTGCAAGCACGCAAGAGGATCGACCCCAAGGGCGGACGCAAGATCATCGACGCGCATCGGATTGGCCAGCAGCATGTCCACCATGCGACGACCATTCGTATCCAAACCGTCCAACCCACGTGCATCGGGACGAGAAAACCGCAGAGTCCCGTATATTCTCGAAATGGCGACCTCGAGGGCCTCCTCATCCGCAATGCAACACGCCCCGTTGGCTATGAGGTAATTCGCACCCCGAGACTCGGGGGAGAATATCGAACCTGGGGCGGCCAATAGCTCACGACCCAGCGCATTCGCCGCCTCGGCGGTGCTGAACGTGCCCGATGGCATGCCGGCCTCTGCAACGAACGTCGCCCCGGAAAGAGCCGCTATCACCTGGTTCCTTTTGGGAAAGGCCCATTTCATGGGCTGCGTACCCCACGGCTCGAGCGACAGCACACATCCTCCCTGAAGCAATGAGCGATCGATCAATCGGCCGGCACTCGACGGATACACGACGTCTGCACCCGTACCCAAAACCACGACATGCCGTCCGCCGGCATTCAGCGCGCCCATCCCTCCAGCCTGATCGCATCCTCGAGCCCCGCCCGAGACCACAACGATCCCAGACTCTGCTGCGATTCGACCGGCCATCTCCGCGATGGCCCGACCATAAGGAGTTGATTTGCGTGCACCGATGATCGACAGAGACGGTGCATTCAAAATGCTGGGATCACCCCTCACGTAAAGGGTCTGTGGCGGATTTGCAAGCTCCTCGACAGTCTTTGGGTAGCGTTCATCACCTCTATGAAGCTCGATACCATCAGCAGGCTTCCCCATCTCCCCTCCTTCCTTGCAGCAGCGATGCCTCCATAAGATGGGCAGGCTCAATGGTCTGCGACTCGGCCATGTCGGCAATGGCTCGGGCAACCCTTGAAAGTCGTACGATCCCGCGACCAGTCAGGTGCTTTCTTCTCGCGATTTCTAGAAGGGCGGTTTTTCCCTCGTTGCTAAGAGCCTGCGAGGCGATAGCCGCATCGATACTTGTCAGCCCATCATGGCCATCGCCGTCCCTTCGGCTGGCGACCCTCCACGAACGGAACTCTCGGCCTCGCATCACGTCTTCGAGCAATTCCGAGCTTGTTTTCCCCTCCGCACCCCGGACAATCAGGTCGGGATCCGGTCGTGCAACGTCCACAATCAAGTCGATTCGATCGGCGAGCGGACCTCCGAGCTTCGTCCGATATCGCTCGATTGCGGCATCCGAGCAACGACAAGCGATATCACGATCGCCGAGGTATCCACACGGACAAGGATTGCTCGCGGCTATGAGCTGAAACCGCGCGGGGAACGTGAAGGCGCCATCGACGCGTACAACGCGGATACTTCCCTCCTCAATTGGCTGCCGCAACATCTGAAGCGAGGTCGAGGGAAACTCGCCGAGCTCATCCAGATACAGAACGCCGCCATGCGCCAAGCTGATCTCACCCGGATGCACGGGCCTGCCACCGCCAACCAAACCGGCTACGGAAACCGAGTGGTGCGGGCTCCTAAAAGGTCTCTCACCCCGGAGCAAGGAATCTACCGGCTCTCCCAATACCGAGTGGATACATAGCGCCTCCTGGCGCTCATCCTCATCAAGGGGCGGCAGAATGGTCGTCATCCTCTTCGCGAGCATTGTCTTACCCGATCCGGGAGCCCCGACCATGAGCATTCCGAGGCCGCCAGCGGCCGCAACGGCAATCCCTCTCTTCGCGATCTCCTGCCCAACCACATCGCCGTAATCTAGTGGCGGAACCAAAGGATCGGCAGGGGCCTCAGTCGAAACAGGCATACCAAGCGCCGCATCGATACCGAGTCTCAAATGGCCGATATGAGACAAGATGCCACAGGCCACGCCCTGAACCGGAACATGGGTGCCACCCTGTCCGCCGGCGAAGGAAAGGGCGTTGTCCCGCGCGAGCAGTTGATATGCGACTTCTCCACTGACGGCGTTGACCGAACCATCGAGCCCGAGTTCTCCCGCAAAAAGATAGTCGTCGAGTCCGGAAACTGGGATTTGATTGGTTAGAGCCAGAATGGCCACCGCGATGGGAAGGTCAAATCCCGAACCCGTCTTCCTCACGTCTCCAGGCGCCAAGCTCACCGTTAACGCACATCGCGGAATCTCAAAATCGCTCGCACGCAAGGCGCAGCGGATGCGAACCCGCGCCTCCTGCACCGCCGCGTCGGCCATGCCAACGATAGTCAGGCCGGGAATCGTGCCCGATGCGGACACTTCCACTGTTACGGGAAACGCCTCCACGCCGCGAATGCATGCAGCGTGGACGGCGTACACCCTGCGAGACCCGGGCATCAGCGACCCGACCAATCAAACGCGCCGCATAGATGCCTTATCTCACCGATGTTGGCGGGCCTGAGGGTCACCCCTATGACATCAAATCGGATGGATGGTACCGGGTAATGATCCGCCGCGTAACACAGGGCGATCCGACGGTACCTACGCTGCTTCTCAGGGGTAACCGCTTCTTCGGGATACACGCCGCCTCGCTCAGAACGCGAACGTCTCGTCTTAACCTCAACCAACACGACTCCGTCGTCATCCTGATCATAGGCAACAAGATCGGCCTCCCCCTCAGGGCAACGATAATTCCGATCGATGATGTCATAGCCTCGTTGCTCAAGATATCGCGCAGCGAGCTCTTCACCCACGGACCCCAAAAGCTTGTTCGACATGCCATCGGCATCCTGATGACCAAACGCGATATCATCGCCTGAAAGCATGCGGTCGACCAGTTCTTGCGCGAAATCCCTTTGCCTGTTCGTTCCCATAGCGCCTCCTCACATCGGGTGAGCCGAAGTATGGACCTGAGCATTTGGATAGCCTCAGGGCAATACGAACGCGATTCCAAAGCATTTTGGAACCAATCTGCCCAAAAGCGAAAACGCGAGATACCGTGCGATGGTTTAGTTGAGAAGGGCTGGAAAACGCTAAAAAAGACGAGCAGTCTCCAGGAAGTTACCGCAAAAGCTCACGCGATGAACGGGAGACAGGCCGTGATCCTTGATTGCCTGGATGTGTTCGGCCGAGGCATAGCCCTTCGATTGTGCGAGATGGTATTCGGGATATTCCGCATCGAGCTCAACCATGAGCTCGTCACGGGTCACCTTAGCGACGATGGAGGCGGCTGCGATGCAGGCGACCTTGGCGTCACCCTTCACAACATCGAGCTCGTTGGGAACGGCGCCCAACGGATTGCCGTCCATGAGCACGCAGTCGGGCTCCAGGCCCGTGTCGGCAACGGCACCGGCGACCGCCTCACGAAGGGCACGGGCCATGCCGATCTCGTCGATGCGGGCAGGGGCGATATGACAGATGCCGACAGCCGTTGCGACCTCCGCGATTCGAACGGCGAGCATCTCGCGCTTTGCGGGGGTCAACTGTTTGGAATCATTGATTCCCCAGATGCGCGGCTCGGAGGGAAGGCTTACGGCGCAAACGGTCAGAGGGCCGGCAACTGACCCGCGCCCCACCTCATCGACACCGACGACGACCCCCTCGCCGCCAAGCTGTGCCATGGTTTCGTACATCGCATCGACGCGCTCGCGCTCCAAACGTTCCTTTGAAAGCCGCTTCATGGCGCGCTCGCACGCCTTTTGAACCTGCGCCCGCGGATCCTCGGAATACCGATCGACCAAAGCCTCGATCTGGTCGATGGACGCACTGCTCAACTCGGCGGCAACCTGGGCTGCCGACGCGGAACTCGTCATATTGGCCATACCGGCTCTCCCTCTCAACGCTTGGATGCACCTTCGATGTACACGAAAACGGGCCGCCCAAAGAGCGGCCCGTTTCCTGTTGCGGATCTGTTCTCCGCGAAAAGCGGCTTAGCGCTTCTCGGGGATGCGGGCAGCCTTGCCCACCTTGTCGCGCAGGTAGTAGAGCTTGGCGCGACGGACCTTACCGTGACGCACGACCTCGAGCTTGGCGATCTTCGGGGAGTGAACCGGGAAGGTACGCTCGACGCCGACGCCATAGGAGACCTTGCGGACCGTGAAGGTCTCGCGAGAACCGGCACCCTGGAGACGGATGACGTCGCCCTGGAAGACCTGGACGCGCTCGCGGTCACCCTCCTTGATGCGGTAGTGCACCTTGACGTTGTCGCCGACCAGGATGCGAGGCATGTCCTCGCGGATCTGCTGACGCTCGATTGCGCGGATGTAATCCATGACAGATTCCTTACTCTTCTAGAGGTGCCGCACGCGTACGCCGGCACATAGGTTGAACAAACAGCTTGGTAGTATACACAAGATGCAGGTCGAACCCAAGGAAAACCTCAACTCCTCCACGGGAATCCCCGCACCGAGAACCCTTGGAATCACCAGTGCTCCCCCACGATGCCTCCACCGGGACGAAACGAAGACCAGCAGGTCATCACACATCACGTTGGCGAAGGTTGATCTGGCGCTTTCCCTGCTCGCCCACCGGCTCATCAAACTCGTAGACACCCAAGGACTTCAAAAACGGGCGCAGGCGCTTATACCCGTAGTTGCGAACGTCGAAATCGGGAAGACGCTTCCCAAGCTGATCGCCAAGCAGCCCCAGGGAGATCCAGCCGTCTTCATCGCCGAAGGAATCGATGACGGCGTTGATGGCGCAGCGAATCGCACGCAGATGGCGGCGCTTATCGGCTCGGCTCATCTCGCCGAACGTCACTTCCCCCTCAAGCTCATCATCGACATCCTCGCAGGCGCAATCGCAAGACTCGGACGTATTGCCGCCGGCATCGCCAGGTCGACGGCGACGTCGACGGGAGGGCGTCTTTCCCGACGAGGCCACCATATCGGTGTCATCACGGGCATCCTGCGCGTCTTCAGATTCCTCGTCCTGTCGCTGGGCATAGAGCAGATCGAGGTATTTGAACTGGTTGCAGGCAGAGATGAACGGCTTGGGGGTCTTTTGTTCGCCCATGCCGATAACGATCATGCCGCTTTCGCGCAAACGGGCGACGAGTCGCGTGAAATCGGAATCGGAACTGACGATGGCGAATCCGTCGACCGTTCCCGAATACAGGATGTCCATCGCGTCGATGATCATCGCGGAGTCGGTGGCATTCTTGCCATACGTGTAGCTGTACTGCTGCATGGGAATGATCGAATGGTCGAGCAGGCAACTCTTCCAGCTCGCCAATCGCGGACTCGTCCAATCGCCATAGATGCGCTTGTACGTCGCAACGCCCGCGTTGGAAATCTCATCGAGGATTACCTTGATGTACTTCTCGCTAACGTTGTCGGCATCGATCAAGACGGCGAATCTCAGCTCGGAAGTCGTCTCAAACATCTTGTCCTTTCAGGCCATTCGCACGCAGAGACCCCGCTCGCACATGGGCGGGCGGGGTCGGATTTCAGCCGCGAGCGATAACCACTGTTACTCCTGAGGGCTCTTGGGCATGAGCGGATTCTCGCGAGTGAGAAGGCTCATGAACTCATCGCCCGTGATGGTCTCCTTCTTGTAGAGGTAATGGGCGAGCTCATGCAGCTTGAACTTGTTTTCCTTCAGGATCTGCATGGCGCGCTCATGCGCCTCGGTAATGAGCTTGAGGACGGCCGCGTCAACGCGCTCAGCGGTGCCGGGGGCGCAGGTGAGCGACGTGTCCTGGTTGAGGTAGGCGTTCTGAACGGTGCCGAGCGCCATCATGCCAAACTCCTCGGACATACCGAACCGCGTAATCATGTTGCGCGCGAGCTTGGTCGCCTGCTCGATATCGTTCGCGGCACCGGTGGTCATCTCGCCGAAGATGAGCTCCTCAGCAGCACGGCCGCCGCAATAGACGGCGAGCTTGTCCAAAACCTCTTGCTTGGTGGTGAGGAAGCGCTCATCTTCCTCCACCTGCATGGTATAGCCGAGGGCGCCCGACGTGCGGGGCACGATGGTGATCTTGGTGACCGGAGCCGAGCCCTTCTGACGAGCCGCTACGATGGCGTGGCCGATCTCGTGGTACGCGACGACCTGCTTCTCGTGATCGGACAAAACGGTGGACTTGCGCTGCTGGCCGGCTATGACCACCTCGACGCTCTCCTCGAAGTCCTCCTGGGTCGCACGCTTGCGACCGAGGCGGACGGCGCGAAGGGCGCCCTCGTTAATGATATTTGCCAGATCGGCACCGGAGGCACCGGGTGTGGCGCGGGCGATCGTGGTCAAGTCGATGCCGGGCTCGGTCTTCACATCCTTGGTATGAAGCTCGAGGATGGCCTTACGACCGGCCAGGTCAGGCAGCTCGACGGGCACGCGGCGGTCGAAGCGACCAGGACGCAGCAATGCGGCGTCGAGCGAGTCGGGGCGGTTGGTGGCCGCAAGGACGACGATGCCCTTCTGGTTGTCGAAGCCGTCCATCTCGGTGAGAAGCTGGTTGAGCGTCTGCTCGCGCTCGTCGTTTCCAGAGAAACCACCACCGTCACGCTTCTTGCCGATGGTATCGATCTCATCGATGAAGACGATGCAGGGGGCCTTTTCCTTGGCCTGCTTGAACAGGTCGCGAACCTTGGCGGCGCCGCGGCCAACGAACATCTCAACGAACTCGGAACCCGAAATGGAGAAGAACGGTACACCGGCCTCGCCGGCAACGGCCTTGGCGAGCAGGGTCTTGCCCGTGCCGGGAGGACCCACGAGCAGGGCACCGCGCGGCAACTTGGCACCGATCTCCTCGTAGCGCTGCGGGTTCTCGAGGAAGTCCACGACCTCCTTGAGAGATTCCTTTGCCTCCTCCTGGCCGGCAACATCCTTGAAGGTCACACCGACATCCTTGGATGCGACGATGCGCGCACCGGACTTACCGAGGTTGCCGCCGCCCAGGCCGCCGAAGCCGCCGCCGGAGAAATCCATGGAGGGGTTGTCGTCTCCCATGGCCTTCTTCATGCGACGGTTGAGCCACCAGCCGAGCAGGAAGAAGATGAGCATGGGTGCGAACACGGTCACCATCAGGTAGGTCCACATACCGGAATCCTGCTTGGGGATGGTGACCTTGAGCTCGGCACCTGCCTCCTCGATGCGGTTCGTCAAATCGACGTCGGTAGGCATGGTGGTGGTGCGATAGGCCTTGTCCTTCTCGCCCTTGCGTGTGTACATGGCCTGCGCGTCATCGGTTGTATAGCTGATCTCCTTGACCTTTTTGTCCTTAAGGTCATCGAGCAGCTGGGAATACGTGACATCCTCGACCTGCATGCCGCCGTTTTGGAAGCTCGGGAACAGCACATTGCTGAGAACGAGGTACACCGCGAAGGCGATGAGCACGTAGAGGATCATGTTGCGTCTACGCTTGTGATCGTCCATTTCCATGGAAAGACTCCGTCCGTACGTTCAGTATCTGGTTCAGGATACCCCGCGGGCCGCAATCTAAACGGATGAGCGAAGCGCTAGATGGAGAGCTCAAGCTTATCCCGACGGCGCTCGGCATGGCTGAGCCAATGACCGAAGTGATGATAGGCGACGAACAGGCAGGCCGTGAGAATCCATGTAACCGGATACACCATCAGCATGGTCTGAAGCATATGGTGCATCGGCACCACGACGAGCAGCCAGATGACACGGAACACCACGGTGCCCACAACCGTCAGCAACATGGGGCGCAGGCTCTCGCCGGAGCCGCGGATGGCGCCCGATGTGTTGTCGACAATCGAATAGAACAGATAGAACGGCGCGATGAAATGAATCATGGTCGAGGTATAGCCCACCACCGTGGAATCATCGATGAAGAATCGGGCCAGCGGATCGACGAACGTGATGAGGAACAGCGCCATCGATCCGATGAGGGTCACCGTGATGACGAGCGAGGTGTGGTAACCGCGGCGCATACGGTCATAATTCCGCGCGCCGAAGTTCTGAGCGGAGAACGTGGTCATGGCGACACCGAGCGCCTCGGTGACCATCCACACGATGCCGTCCAGGCGGGCGGCAAGGCCCCAGCCAGTAACGGCGTCCGCTCCGAAAGAATTCACCGTGGACTGCACGATGATGTTAGAGATCGAATAGAGTGAGGCTTGGATCCCCAACGGCAGGCCGGTGGCGACCATACTCTTGCAGATGACGGGGTCGATACGCAGCCGGGAGAGCTCGAGGCGCCACGGCCCATCGGCGCGCATGAGGCGCAAAAGCACCATAGAGGCGTTGATCGCAATAGTGAGAGCCGTCGCGATGCCGCAGCCCAGAGCCTCCATCTTGAACCAGGCGACGAAAATCAGATCGAAGAGCACGTTGAAAATGCAGCCGCTCGCGATGATGAGCGCGGGCGCACGCGTATCGCCCACGGCACGCAAAAGAGCGGTGCCCATGTTGAGGACGAGCGAGAACACCATGGCGCCGAAATAGCAGCGAGAATAAGCCACGGCCTCCCACATGAGCTCGTCGGGCGTCCCCATAAGCGTGAGGATGCTCGGCAAGAAGACGACTCCGAACACCGATATGCAAGCACCGATGACGAGCGCGAGCGCCATAGCGGTGTGGACGGAACGAGAGAGCCGGTCGTCGTCACGCTGGCCGAAAAACTGACCGGTAATCACAGCACAACCGGCACCAAGGCCGACGCAAAAACCAATTGCGAGCTCAGAAAGGGACAGCGTGGACTGAATGCCACCAAGCGCGATCTTGCCACCGAACTGCCCGACGATATACGTGTTGATAAGGGCATAGGCCTGCTGGAAAAAGGAGCTGAAGAAAATGGGCACGCAGAGGGCAAGAAGCTGACGCCAAATGACACCCTGCGTTACGTCGATCGAACCATTCCCGGCACGTTTTACCATATGCTCCCCCATCCCCGTTCAACTGCAGCCATACGAGCCTACGGCAACAACATGAGGACCGCAACCCTTCGCCAATTATCGGCAGGTCGCAGTCCCCAAACAACGCGGCGTTAAAGCACGAAAATGAAAAAGGTACAAAGGCCGGCTAGGCAAACATGCCCGGACGGTAGTGATAACCGTTATCAACATGGGGGCAAAGCTGCCAGAACGCCACGGCACTTGCCGCAGCCACATTGAGGGAGTCCACGCCATGTGCCATGGGAATGCGGATGGTCTTGTCGCACCCCGCTATAGTCCTGGCTTGCAGTCCCGCACCTTCGGTGCCCATGAAGATGACATGGCGCTCGATATCCAGAAGCGACGGATCGTCGAGTGAGACGGAATCATCGGAAAGAGCCATGGCAGAGCACGTGAACCCCGCACCCTTGAGGACCTCGAAGCCGTCATACGGCCACGCGCGTGCCTCGCTGCCGATGCGCGTCCAGGGAACCTGGAACACCGTGCCCATGGACACACGCGCGGAACGACGATACAGCGGATCGACGCACGTGGGGCTTACCAGGATGCCGTCGATATTGAGCGCGGCGGCGGAGCGAAAGATCGCACCGACATTCGAATGGTCGACAATGCCCTCGAGAACGCACACGCGCACCGGGCGACCGTCGGCACGCTCGACGAGTCCGTCGAGAAAAGCACGCGGATCGGCAAGCGGCGGTCGGCGAAACGCCGCAAGGGCTCCACGCGTGACGGAGAAGCCCGTGAGCTGCTCCAGAAGGTCCATCGCCCCAACAAAAACAGGGATCTCAAGCTCAGGATGCGCATCGGCGACCTTGTCGAGCAACGGTGACAGCTGCTCGAGCCAACGCTCCCCCAACAGAAAGCTCACCGGCTCGAGCCCCGCCTCAACAGCGCGCTCAATGACTTTGCCGCTCTCCGCGATGAAGATCCCCTTCTCGGGCTCCAACACAGAACGCAGCTGGCGTTCGGTGAGCTTGGTGTACGCCTCGAGACGCGGGTCGTCGAGCGTCTCGATACGGATGATCTGCACGTCTGCCATCAGCAGTCCCCACGGCGATACGTGACAAACTCAAACATGATCCCCTCATCACCCTGTCCGGGCTGGACCGTCTGGACATCAGACCGCCCCGCGACATACCAGGCAGGATCCTGCGAGAGATCGGGGAAATGCGTATCAACCTCATGCGTCACATGATTATGGGTGATCTCGGCCTCGGAACAATACGGCAGGAACTGCCCATACACCGCTCCCCCGCCGATAACCCAGGCTACGTCCTCATCCGCAACCGCGGCAAGCGCCTCGTCGACCGAATGAACGACCTCGACACCCTCACGGGAGAACGCCTCGTCGCGCGTCAACACGATATTGCGGCGGTCCTTGAGCGGACGGCCGCCCGGATAGCTCTCGAGCGTCTTGCGGCCCATAATGACCGGATGTCCCTTCGTCTTATTGACGAAGTGCCTCATATCCGCACGATTGGACACGACCATGTCCCCATCGCGCCCAATCCCCCAGTCGTCGCACACCGCGACGATGGCCTTGAGTTCACACGTCATGATGCCCGCCTAGACCGCAATCGGAATGTTCTTGACCTGAGGACCATGGTTATAGTCCTCGACGATCAAATCATCCGTCGTGAAATCATAGAAATTCGTGACCTCGGGGTTAAGCGAGACCTTGGGCGCCGGATACTGCGGACGCTCGATGAGCTCGCGCACGATGTCGACATGGCGGTCGTAGATGTGCGCATCGACGATCACGTGCAGAAGCTCGCCTGCAATCATGTCGCAGTGACGCGCGACCATCATGAGCAGGATGGCGTACTGGCAAACGTTCCAGTTGTTCGCAGCGAGAATGTCCTGGCTGCGCTGCATGAGGACCATATTGAGCACAGGCTTGTCGCAACCGGGCTCGGAGGTCACGTTGTACGTGACGCTGTAGGCACACGGATACAGATGCATCTCCGAAAGATCGGAGAAGGTATACATATTCGTCATGATGCGACGCGAGTACGGCGTGTGGGTGAGATCGTACAGGACACGGTCCATCTGGTCGAAGTCACCCTCCTTGTAGTGCGACTTCTGCGCGATCTGATACCCATACGCCTTGCCGATCGAACCCGTTTCATCGGCCCACTGATCCCAGATATGAGAATTGAGGTCGTTGATGTTGTTGGACTTCTTCTGGTAGATCCACAAGATCTCGTCCATCGCGGACTTGAGAGCGGTGCGGCGCAGCGTCAGCGCAGGGAACTCCTCGCGCAGGTCGTAGCGGTTGGTGACACCGAAGTTCTTGATGGTGTAGGCAGGGGTGCCGTCCTCCCAAACCGGGCGGACCTTCTCCCCCTCCGTGGTCGTACCGTGATCGAGAATGTCTCGGCACATGGACACGAATAGCTTGTCTGCCTTGCTCACAAGATCCTACTTCCGCTTGAACTGATCGTTCATCTGCATGAGCTTGTCCATATCGGACATGCCTCCGCCCATGCCGCCCATCTGATTCATGAGCTGGTTCATATTCACGCCACCCATACCGGGGATACCGGGCATGCGCATCTTCTTGCCCTTCTTCCCCTTCTTGCCCTTTTTGCCGGACATCTGCTGCTGGGTCATGGCGCGCATCTTGCCCATCATCTTGTTCATCTCGCCCCACTGCTTCATCAGGGCGTTCACGTCGGTCGGCGTGAGACCGCAGCCGCGAGCGATACGGGCGCGGCGCTGACCGTTGATGATGGAGGGGCGGCGGCGCTCCTCGGCCGTCATGGACAGGATAATGGCCTCGTTGCGATCGAAGATCTTCTCATCAAGGTTGCCGCCCATCTGGTTGAGAGCGCGCTGGCCACCGGGGAGCATGCCGAGGATGCCCTTCATGCCGCCCATCTTCTTGACGGCCTTCATCTGCTCGAGCATGTCGTCCATCGTGAAGCCATCGCGCAGCATGCGCTCGGCAGAGGCGAGCTGCTCGGCGGTCGCGGCCTCCTGAGCCTTCTCGATGATGCCGATAACATCGCCCATACCGAGGATGCGTTTGGCCATGCGCTCGGGATTGAAGACCTCAAGGGAATCGGGCTTCTCGCCCATGGAGACGAACTTGATGGGCTTACCCGTGACCTCGCGGACGGACAGCGCGCCGCCACCGCGGGCGTCGCCGTCGAGCTTGGAGATGATCACACCGTCGAAGTCGGTGCGCTCGGCGAAGGTGGACACCACGTTGACGATATCCTGACCGGTCATCGCGTCGACGACCATGAGGACCTGATCGGGCTTGACCGCCTTCTTGATGTCGACGGCCTCCTGCATCATCTGCTCATCGATCTGCAAACGACCGGCGGTGTCGACGATGACCACGTCGCGCATGTTGTCGACTGCCTCGCGGATGGATGCGCGGGCGATATCGACCGGATGCGCGCCATCGCCGCGGAACACCGGCACGCCGATCTCGCCGCCGAGGGTGGCGAGCTGATCGGCAGCGGCGGGACGATAGACGTCGCACGCGGCGAGAAGCGGGCTTTTGCCCTGTTTCTTGAGCATATAGGCGAGCTTGACGGCTGCCGTGGTCTTACCGGAACCCTGCAGGCCCACGAGCATGATCACATTGGGAATGCGGCTTGAGAGAACGAGCTTGCTCTCGGTTCCGCCGAGCAGCTCGGTGAGCTCGTCGAGGACGATCTTGACAACGTTTTGCGCCGGAGTGAGGGACTCCATGACCTCGGAGGCGAGGCAGCGCTCCTTGGTGCGCGTGACGAAGTCCTTCACGACGCGATAGTTGACGTCCGCCTCGAGCAGGGCCATGCGAATCTCGCGCATAGCGGCGTTGATGTCCGCCTCGGTGAGCTTGCCTTTGCCGCGCAGGCGGTCGAAGGTATCGTTCAGGCGATCGGAAAGCGAGCCGAAAGCTGCCATGGATTCTCCCAACAATCAGATGCGTCTCAAATCGGGGCAGGCGCGAAACTGAGATCGGAACAGGACTGATGAAACCTCGACGTGAAACCTGCCTTCGGGCCGAGGTATATGCCGATGCGAGCTAATTCAGACCGACGAGCGCGCGACAGAAGGACGAGGCGTCGAAACGCTGCAGGTCCTCGACTTGCTCACCGACACCGATACGGTAAATCGGCAATTTGAGCTGCTCGGCCACCGCCAGCGCGATACCGCCCTTGGCCGTGCCGTCGAGCTTGGTCATAATGATGCCGTCCAAGCCGAGGGCATCGTTGAACTCCTGGGCCTGGGCCAGGCCGTTTTGACCGGTAGCGGAATCGATGACGAGCACAACATGTACGGGCATGGGGCCCGCGGCACACGATTCGGCGCGCTTGCGGGTGACCTTCACGACCTTGGCAAGCTCGCGCATGAGCTCGGGGCTCGAATGCAAACGACCCGCCGTGTCGATGAGAACGAGGTCGCTAGCCAGCTTATCGGCCTGGTCGAGCACGTCGTAGCAAACGCTCGCAGGATCGGACCCGCGATCGCGCTTGATGACGGGCACACCTGCGCGCTCACCCCACACATCGAGTTGCTCGATGGCCGCGGCGCGGAACGTGTCGGCACTGCCGATCACGACGTTCTTGCCGGCGCCCGCCTCAGCGCTCGCGATCTTGCCGACCGTGGTGGTCTTGCCAGCGCCGTTGATACCCACGAACAGCACGCAGCTCGGCGTATCGTCGAAGATGTCGGACTCGGGCTCGACGAAGAGCTCGCACAGGCGCTCGGCAAGGGCGCCACGCAGCTGATCGGCGGTCTTGAGGTTCTTACGGGCCGCGGTCTCACGCAGGTCGTCGGTGACGCGCATGGCGATCTCGCCACCCATGTCTCCCATGACAAGAGTGTCCTCCAGGTCCTCCCAGAAGCTCTCATCCACCTCACCACCGAAGTAGAAGACCTCGTTCAGGGCCTCGCGGCTGCGCTCCAGTCCGCGCTTGAGGGAATCGAACAGACCCATTAGGCATTCACGACCTTTCCGGTTTCACGATCGAGTTTCTGGCTGACCACGCGGCTGACTCCGTCGGCCTGCATAGATACGCCGTACAAAACGTCCGCATCCTCCATGGTGCGGCGTTGATGGGAGATAACGAGAAGCTGCGTCGACTGACGCAGGTAATCGATGGCGCCGATGAGCTTGGACAGGTTCGAATCGTCCAACGCAGCCTCGACCTCGTCGAGCACGTAGAAGGGCACCGTGCGCGTGCGATACACCGCGAACAGCAACGCGAGCGCCGTGAGGCTCTTCTCGCCACCGCTCATGAGCATCATCTTGGTGATGCGCTTGCCGCGCGGCTGGGCCACGACCTCGATGCCGGTGTCAGCGGGATGCTCGGGGTCGGTCATCTCGAGATGGGCCTGACCGCCCGGGAACAGCATCTGGAACACCTCACGGAAGTTCTCGTCGACCTTCTCAAAGGTGGTGAGGAAGCTCGCGCGCATCTTGCGGTCGATGGCGGCAGTGATCTTGGTGAGCGCCTTACGCGCGTTCTCGAGGTCGGCCAGCTGCCCCGCGATATAGTCCGCGCGGTTCTTGAGCGTCTCGTACTCCTCCATGGCAACCTGGTTCACGGGGCCCAGGTTGTTGATCTGGCGGACGAGGCAGTTGAGCTCACGCTCTGCGGCGGCGCGGTCGGTCGGCGCGGGGAGCCTGAGGGCGTCCTCGAGAACGGTCGAGCCGTCGGCGGTGATCGCCTTGACGGCGGCATCCACCTGAACCTCAAGCTTGCCGCGGGTGATCTTGTGCTCATTGACCGACGAAGAGGCCATATCCACTTCGACTTTAGCACGCGCGACCTCGGCCTTTGCATCCTCGATCGTGCGCTTGAGCGAAGCCGAATCGGCCTCCTCGAGCGAAGCGCGGTCCCTCAAGCGAGCAGCCCAATCAAGCGCGCGCTCGGACAGGGCCTCATAGCGATCATGCAGCGGGTCTACACGCAGGCGAAGAACCTCGAGGGAGCGGGCGGACTGCTCGGTGCCGCGAATACGGCGATCGATGCCGTCAAGACGCTTCTCGAGCTCTGGAACGCGAGCGGAAAGACTGCGCACGCGCTCGTTCGCGCGAGCGAGCCGAACCTTGGCGTCGGCGAGCTTTGAACCCGCCTCGGAATCATCGCGGCGGACACGCTCGAAGTCGTCCTGGGCGTCGGCCAGGCGACGGGTCGCCTCATCGACGACACCGCGGGCCTCATCGCGCTGGATCTCAAGTTCGTCCACACGCGGCTGGGCGGCCCGAACTGCCGTAGCGGCGTCCTCACGGCGCCGAGCCAAATTGGCGCGCTCCGCGAGCTTCGTGGAGAGAGAGTGCTCCATACGGCCGATTTCGGAAAGCAGGGACGTGCGCTCGCCCTCAAGGCGCGAGATCCCCCCCGCAATCTCACCATCACGGCTTCGTGCATCCTCGATGGCGTCGTTTGCCTCGGCCACACGGCGCTCGGCGGCGTCGAACACGGCACACAAATCGGGCTCGAGCCCTTCGAGTTCGCGAATGCGGCGCTTACGCTCGAGAGCGCCGGAAGCCGCGCCGGAAGAACGGCCGACGCGCACGACGCCGCCATCGCGGACGCGAGCACCGTCGGACGTGACATACAAAACACCCGGGCAAACCGGCGCCTGGAGAGCATCTTCGAGGGAGTCCACGAGGTAGATGCCGCCAAGCAAGGCGCAGACAACGTGCGCGTACCCGTCACGCACCTGCAAGAGCTCGACCAAGCGACGGCCCGCAGCTTCAGGCAGAGCATCGGCGGGAACGATGTCGCGAGAGACCATCAACGTTTCCCCGGAGGCGTCGTCCATGGAAAGCGCGAACTGCGCGGCGGACGTGAGCGCGGCGGAGTCCATGCACACCAGGGCATCGATGTCCTCGGCCAAGAGCTGCTCGACAAGGTCCTCGAGCTCGAGCGGAGCCTCGATGAGGTCGCCCAATCGGGCAGCGATTGCCTGTGGCCGATTGCTCACCACACGCGCGGCGAGCGGCGAAGAATCGGCGAGGCTTGCGTCGAGTTTGCGCAGGCCGGAAAGCTCGGAGCGGACGTCCGCCAGTTTGGTGCGGGCATTTCCCTCCTGTTCGCGGAGTTGGGCGAGTGCCGAGATCGCGACATCGAGCGCGTCTTTGGCTTCCTGGCGGTCCTTGCGAGCATCTTCCAACTCCGCCTCGAGCTCGACGGAGCGATCGCGGCGATGCTCGAGAGAGGCTCGGAGCTCATCGACCTCGTCGTCAACTTGTTCGAGACGCTTGGCATACATGCCGTCCTCGATCTCGGCGTTGGAAAGGGTCTCCCGGACCTTCACGAGTTCGAGCGCGGCGTTGTCGGCATTGCGCTGGGCGTCGCGCACGGAACGCGTGAGCGTGGAGATGAGCTCATCGAGCTCGACGCGTCGAGCATGCAGCTCGTCGGCGGCGGGCTCGAGGGAGGAGACGTCGACCCCGGCGACCTCTGCCGCGGCACGCTCCCCATCGAGCTGGCGATTGATATCGGACAGTTCCTCAAGCGTGCGCTTGCGCTGATGCTCCGAGGCCGAAAGGGTGCCGCGCATCTCAGAAAGGCGCGCGACCATGTTGCGGCCCTTCTCCTCGAGCAGGCGCATATCGGAGCCGATGCGCCCAACGACGTCCTGCATATGGCGGCGCTGCTCACCCAGATCGCCTACGAACAGACCCTTCTCCTCAAGCATGACCTGGAGCTTCTCAAGCTCTCGCTCCTTTTCGGAGAGGCGGTAGCGCGCAAGCTCGAGCGCCGCCGCGCTCTCACGCGAGGCGGATTCGAGGTCAACCCACTGGGCTTGCAACTGACGGAGCTCATCGACAGCGAGGATCTGGGTCAGCTCGTTGGCGCGCGCGGACAGGTCCTTGTACTTGCGGGCACGATCGACCTGGCGCTCGAGGGGCTTGAGCTGACGCGAAATCTCACGATTAATGTCACGGGCACGGGTAAGGTGCTCGTCCATGCTCTTGATTTTGCGCAGCGCACGCTCCTTGCGGCGCTTATGCTTGGAGATGCCAGCGGCCTCCTCGATGAGGCTGCGACGTTCCTCGGGGCGACTCTGAAGGATCGCATCGAGCTTGCCCTGGGAGATGATGGAGTGCGTGTCCTTGCCCAGGCCCGAATCATGCAGGATGTCCTGAATGTCCATCAGGCGGCAGGGGCTCGAGTTGATGAGGTATTCGCTTTCGCCCGAACGATACATGCGACGCGTGATCGCGACCTCGTCGAATTCGACGGGCAACATGTGATCGGAATTGTCGAGTACGAGCGTGACCTCCGCGACGCCAACCGGCTTGCGTGCGGAAGAACCGGAGAAGATGACGTCCTCCATGGCCTGACCACGCAGCTGCTTGGCGCTTTGCTCACCCAAGACCCACAGGATGGCATCGGAAACATTGGATTTACCCGATCCGTTAGGGCCGACGATGACCGTCAGACCCGGCTCGAACGTCATGTGAGCGCGGTCCGCGAAGGATTTGAACCCCTTGAGGGTCAGCGACTTCAGATACACGCGACCCCCTGCTACCCGAGTTTCTTTTTCAAGATGACACCGTTGGTGGTGTAGCCCATGCGCTCGAGGGCATCAAGAGCGGCAGCCGCCTCGGCCTCCTTTTTGGAGGAACCGGTGCCGCGCCCGCGACGGATGCCGTCCACGAGCGCGACGGCGGTGAAGGTCGGCTGATGTGCCGGTCCATCCTCGCCGATCACCTTGTAGGCAGGAGGGTCCATGCGGTCGGACTGAACGCACTCCTGCAGATAGCTCTTGGGATTGGACGGGTGCTCGGCGCGCTCATCGGCCAGATGGGGCTTGAGCGTGCGCGTGATGAAGGCCTCGGCGACATCCCAACCGCCGTCCAGATACAGGGCGCCAATCAGGGCCTCGTAGACGTTCTCGAGAGCGGAGTGCATGCCGCGAGCACCAGTCCCCTGCTCGGAGGCGCCCAGGATGATGATCTTGTCGATCCCCAGCTCGAGTCCGACTTCGGAAAGCGTGGCGCCCGAGACGAGCGATACCTTGAGACGGGTGAGTTTGCCCTCGTCGAACGCCCCGTAGGTCTTGAAGAGCGAGAGCGCGACGATCGAACCGAGAATCGAGTCGCCCAAGAACTCAAGGCGCTCGTAAGAGGCCGAGACGGGCTCCCCCTCAACAGCCGAGGGGTGCGTGATGGCGCTGCGAAGCAGTTGTACGTCAGTGAACTCGTGACCGCAGATCTCCTGCGCGAGCGCGAGCTTATCCGCGATGGACAAAACCTACTCCCCCAGGGTCTGAGCGATGGCGTCGATGGCCTCGGCCACGGAGTTGATGGACATCAGTTTGTCGTCGTCGATCTCGATGTCGAACTCATCCTCCATAGCGGTGACGAGCTGCAGGCGATCGAGGGAATTCGCATCGAGGTCATCGAAGGTGGTCGCCTCGGACAGCTCGTCCGCCTCAACGCCGAGGACATCGGACGCGATATCGCACACCTTGGCGAAAATATCATTACGATCGAGTGCCATGAATAGCTCCCTTCCGATTGGCCGGCGCAGTGCCGACCTTGCACATATGGTGCTCATTCTACCCCAAGCAACGCCCTCGGCCCGCGCACACGGAAAGCGTCGCAAGGTTCGCATTTCAACGAAGCATGCGCCTCCACAGGCGCAGGGTATGAAAAACCCCGGCCCTCAAACAAGCGAAGAGCCGGGGAAGGTACGTTGGGTGTAAGGACGCTACGCCTCGAGCCCCATGGACTCCCGGACGCGTTCGACAAGGCGTGCGCGCACCGCCTCCGCACAGGCAAGCGTGCCGTTCTTTACCGCCTCTGCGCTCGTTGCGCCATGGCCGATCATGACCACGCCGCGCAGACCGAGCAGGATCGCCCCGCCCTTGGCATCGCCGGAGAGCTTGTGCTTGAGAGCGCGCAGCTTGTCCCTCATGAGCAAGGCCGCGACCTTTCCCTTGAGATTCGCGGTCATGCCGGCCTTGAGCTCGCCCATCATGAACTTGGCCGCACCCTCAATGGACTTGAGGGCGATATTGCCGTCGAAACCGTTGCATACCACAACGTCGACCGAACCGCTGGTGATATCCCCGCCCTCGCAGTTGCCGGCAAAACCCGGAACGTGCTCCGCCATGAGCGGATAACAGGACTGTGTGAAGGCACTGCCCTTGTGCTCCTCCGTGCCATTGGACAGCAAACCGACGCTCGGCTCATCGACGCCGAGGACACAGGCCGCATAGGCAGCGCCCATCTGGGCGAACCGAACCATATCCCACGGCTCGACATCCGGGTTGGCGCCCATGTCGCACATGACAGTCAAACCGCCGCGGCGGTTGGGTAGAGCGTTTGTGAGGCAGGGGCGAATGGCGGTCTTCTTGCCGTCGCGCTCGGCTTTGAACGGGGTGACGTAGGCGGTGCCCGCCGCGGTGATAGCGCCGGTGGACCCGGCGGAGAAGAAGCCGTCGGCCGCGCCCTTCTTGACCGCGCGGCACCCCAGAACGATAGACGATTTGCGCTTTGTCATGACCGCGTTGATCGGATCGTCCTCCATGGTGATCACATCGGGCGCGACGAGGGACTCGGCGCGTTCATGGGAATCACAGAACGGAACAACGACATCCTCGGGGCCCGCGACGAGTACCGTCAAGGAACGATCAGCCTCAAGGGCGGCCTCGATACCCGCGAGAACAACCTCTGCCGGCTCATCTCCGCCCATGGCGTCGACGCAGATGCGAACATCGCTCATACGTAGCCTCTCTAAACAGAAATGGCCGACTCAACGAGCCGGCCATTATGAAACTCAACGTAACCGCCAGTCGAGTTTACTCGACGACGATGACCTCGCGGTCCTTGTAGAAACCGCAGTTGCCGCACACGTGGTGCGGGAGCTTCACGGCACCGCAACGAGGGCAGGTGGACTGGGAAGCGGCGTTGATCTTCATGTTCGTCGAACGACGAGAGTGCGTCTTAGCGCGACCCTTTTTTTGCTTAGGTACTGGCATGTTGACCTTCCTTACAACTCATAACTGGCGGCGATTACGCGCAAGCATTGATAGTAGCAGAAATCACCGTTACACACAAAATATTAAAAACAATCCCTAGAAATTACGGTTACTCATCATTCGAGTCATCGAACTTCAGGGCCTTAAGGGCCGCGAAGGGATTCTCTTCGGAATCGACCCAAGCCTGCTCGGACTGCTTCTCGCACCCGCAGTCGCCGTCATTGAGGTTCGCACCGCACGTCGGGCACAGACCCTCGCAATCGGGACGACACAGAACGACGAACGGCGTGTCCATCACAACGGCATCCGAGATAGCCTCGCCAAGATCGATCACGCGGTCGGGGCTCACGAGCTCGAAGCCGTCCTCATATTCCTCCGGATCCACGGGCTCCTCGAAGAGGTAGTACTCCTCGATCTCACCGGAGACTTCGAACGCGGCGGTCTCGAGGCAGCGGTCGCACTCCCCCGTCACATCCGCACGCACGATACCGGTGACGAGGATGCCATCGCCGGCGTTGGTCAAAACGACATCATAGTTCGCACCGTGGGGCAGAGCGAGCTCCTTATCGCCCACCATATACGCATCGACATCGATGTGACCGGAAACCGGCAACGACTCACCGGGGTTTTCGAGCTTGTCAGACAGGTCGACCGTCACGGAACCCAGGCAACTCATGGCTACCAGCCCTGACCCTGGTTCTGGGAGGCGCTATCGTTGAGCTGCTGACGGCAGCGGGAAACGGTGCCCGTCAAGCTCTTGAGATTCTCCTCCAAATGCGTGAAGACCTGCTCGGCATAGTCCTCGGCAGCGTAACGGGTCTCGCGCTCATACTGGTTGGCACGATCGCGGATATCGTCGGCCTGCTGCTGGGCAAGACGCACAATCTCCTGCTCAGAGGCGATGGTGAGCGCCTGCTGCTGGGCATCGGCGATGATGGAGTCCGCCTGGGCGGCGGCGCTTGCGAGCAGCTCCTCGCGCTCCTTGATGATGCGGCGAGACTTCTGCCACTCCTCCGGATAGCTCATGCGAATCTCATCGAGGATGTTGAAGAACACGTCTGTCTCGATGATCTTCTGCTGCGCGCCCTTGCCGAACGGCGGACGTGCCTCCTCGATAATGCCCTCGAGCTCATCGACCAAGCTCTCGATGCGCTCACCCGGGAGGTTATCGACCGGCATGAGGGTCTCCTTTCTGCTGATTACTCTAACGATTCATGGTACCACATCTGTGTATATTTCAGATTGCGGCTGGTAGACCACAAAATCGCTCTTTGAGGGCCGCCGCCACGCAGGGCGGGACGAACGTGTCCACCTCTCCCCCGAACGAGGCGATCTGACGGACCACCGAACTGGACAGATACCCGTACTCAGGCGAGCTCATGACGAAAATGGACTCGAGGCCGGCATCCAGTCGATAGTTGAGGTCGGCCTGCTGCAGCTCGTACTCGAAGTCGGTCATGGCGCGCAGGCCCTTGACCACCGCGTCGGCTTGCACCTCCCGCGCAAAATCAACCAACAGCCCCGTAAACGGCATCACGTCGACGCCGCCCATGCCGTCCAGGGCACGGCGCGCGAGCTCGACGCGCTCATCGAGCGTGAACGTCGTGCCCACGCCGTTCTTCCCCAGGCTCTCGGCCACGGCGACCGTCACTCGCGGGCAAATGCGCAAGGCCCTGCGAACCACATCCATATGGCCGAAAGTGATCGGGTCGAAGGTGCCGGGCACCAACACGTGCGAAATCTTCTTGGTCATACCTTTTCCTATTCCATGCGCAGCAGGTCGATGCACGTCTGCCCGTAGCGCTTCTCCTTGACCGTCTCGAACCCTACGATCGATAGGGCGGGGGTCGAGGAGGTGCGCTCGAACATCACAACTGCTCCATCAGCGAGCAGGCCATGTCCACGCAAGGCCTCGACAAGATCGATGGCCGGCTGCGCACCGAGTGCATACGGCGGGTCGATGAGAACCGCATCGAACGGCCCGCCAGGGACGCGTCCGCGGCGGGCAGATGCAATCACGTCGCCGCACATTACCTGAAAGCGAGCGGGGGCACATGAGAGCTTGGCGAGGTTTCGCTTCACAAGAGCAGCGGCCGACCGATCGAGATCGAAAAAGACGGCATGCTCTGCACCGCGAGAAAGCACCTCAAGGCCGAGCGCACCCGAACCGGCAAACGCATCGAGCACGCGGGAGCCCTCGATACCTTCGGACAGCGCACTCTCGAGCATCGAGGCGATGGCCTCGCGCACGCGATCGGTCGTGGGGCGGCTCACATCGCGCCCCTTGGGGCTATCGATGGGACGACCGCGCCACTCCCCTCCAACGATCCTCATCCGCCGCTTACCTCCTTGAAAACATCTCCATAGCGCGCAATGACTTCATGGCGCATGGGCATGGTAGCGCAAGCAGTCAAATCGCGGGAGTATCGCAACAATTCCTCAGCGTCCTCATGGGCGGCTTCGATAAGGCTGGTGTCGGCATCGAGGTCGACGAAGCGCAGCGCGACGCCGCCGTGCTGGCGCAGGCCGAGGATCTCGCCCTCATGCCTGAGTCTGAGGTCCATCTCGGCGAGCTCGAACCCGTCATCGGTCTTTGCCAGCGCCTGGAGGCGCTCCCACGCGGGCGACTTAGATCCGCGTTTGGGCCTAACCTCGGTCAAGACATAGCAGGTGCCGGGATTCGACCCTCGTCCCACGCGACCGCGCAGCTGATGCAAGGTGGCCAAACCAAACCGCTCGCCGTTCTCGATGAGCATGACGGTGGCGTTGGGCACGTCGACGCCGACCTCGACGACGGTCGTCGAGACGAGAATATCGATCTCGCCTTTTCCAAATCTGTCAATGACTTCGTCCTTCGCCTTTGGCGCCATCTTGCCATGCAGCACCTCGACGCGTGCACCGGGTATGAGGCGGCGAATATCGGTCGCCTCCGTCTCGACATCGTGCAGGGTTACGGCCTGTCGTGCGCGGCCGCTCTCGTCGATTTCGAGCCCGGGAACGTCGTCGAGCTGCTCGGGCGCATCTTGCGGGGAGACCATCGGGCAGATGACGTAGGCCTGCCGGCCCTGGGCCAGGGCATCTCGAACTGCCCCATACGCGATGTCGCGGCTGCCGCTCTCGAGCGCGACCGTCGAAACGCCCGCACCCGGCACGGGGCGATGGCGAATGATGCTCGTATCAAGGTCACCGTAGACCGACAACGCCAACGTACGCGGGATCGGCGTGGCCGTCATGACAAGCAGGTCAGCACCAGGCCCCTTACCTCGCAGGACATTGCGTTGACCAACTCCAAAGCGATGTTGCTCGTCAATGACCACGAGCGATAGGCGCCTGAAGCGCAAGTTGTCATTGAGGACGGCATGGGTGCCGAACACCACGTCGAGCGCACCGGATGCGACGCGCTCGAGTATGGACGAGCGCTCCGAGGCGGCCGTCGAGCCGGTGAGCAGTGCCCACGATATCCCTGCGGCATCGAGGAGCGGGCCGCTCTTGACGGCATATTGACGCGCAAGGACGCCGGTGGGCGCCATAACGCACGCCTGATTACCCGAATCCGCCGCGCAGGCGAGCGCCACGCAGGCCACGGCGGTCTTGCCCGTGCCAACATCGCCGAGGAGCAGTCGGTTCATCACATGCCCGGCATCGCACATATCGCCGAGAATATCGGAGACCGCGGCCTCCTGCTCATCCGAGAGCGCAAAAGGCAGCGCCTCGCGCATGGCACGCACGCGAGCGCCCACTCTGTGCGCAAACGGCGCGACGTCGAGAAGGTCGCCGTCGTTTCGAAGGCGCAGCGCGAGCTGCAGGTACATGAGCTCGTCATATGCCAAGCGACGACGAGCGAGTTGCACCTCGTTCATAAGTCGCGGGAAGTGGATGGTACGCAGGGCCCGCGAAAGGCTCATAAGCTGCCTGCGGGCGCGCAGTGGGGCGGGCACGGGATCACAGAACACACCGACCTGTTCCAGAGCAACCGACGCTATGCGACGCATCCAAGCCTGGGATATGCCGTCTGTCACCCGGTGAACCGGCTGGATTCCCGCACGCGCTCCCCCACCATCGAGCTTCTCGAAGTGAGGTGATGCCATTTGCTTGAACCCATAGGCAAACTCCATCTTGCCAATCAACGCAAGGCGGTCGCCGCGGGCAAACTCACGAGCCAACCAGGGCTGCTTGAAAAAGGCAACTTTCAGCACACCCGATTCGTCGACGAGAAACACCTCGGTGAGTGTCATGCCGGGCTTAGAAGTCGGACGGTTTGAAACCTTATCGACCGTACCGACGATGGTGCAGACCTCTCCCAACGGAGCGCTCTCAATCGTATACGCCCGCGTGAAATCGAGATAGCGAAACGGGATATGGGAAAGGAGGTCCCCCACCCGCTCGATACCGAGCCGGCGGAGGGCCTCCTCACGTGTGCCTGACACATATTTGAGCCGCGCTACATCCTCATACAGCGCACAGGCCCGCGACAGGCGGGCAGAAGCGCGCGGGACACTCAGGTCTGCGGCCATGCGATCGAAAACCTATTCGATGGAGAAGATGACGGGATACAGGGGCTGCTCACCACGATGGGCGTCGATCTCCAGATCGGGCTGGGCCTCCTCAATGGCCCCGATGAGCTTCTCGAAATCCTCGTCGGACATGTCCTGGCCGGCGAGAATGGTGAGAGCATCGCCCTCCTCCTCATCCATCATGCGATTGATGCAATCGAGCGTGACCTGATGCACGTCGGAGCCCACGATATCAATCGAATCGCAGATGATGCCCATAACGTCACCGTCATGGATAGGGGTGCCATCGGAGGCCTGGGAATCACGGACGGCGCGGGTGACCTCGCCGTCGCGGACGGAGGCCTTGGCCTCGGTCATCGCCTCGACGAGATCCTCGACGGGCATGTCGGGCATGACGGCGAAGAGCGCAGAGAACGCCTGCGGAACGGTCTTGGTGGGCACAACGTAAACATGCTTGTCCTCACACGCGCTCGCAGCGGCCTCGGCTGCCATGCGGATATTGCCGTTGTTGGGCAGGATGATAACGGACTCGGCGTTCACGCGAGAAACGGCCTCGAGAAGGTCGGCGGTGGAGGGGTTCATGGTCTGACCGCCGGAAACGACGACGTCGACCCCAAGGGACTCGAGAATCTCGGCCTCACCGGAACCGGCGGCGACGGCCACGAAGCCCAGGGGCTTGGCGGGCTCGGCGGAAGCCTCCTGATCGGCGTGAATCTTGGCGGTGCGCTCGGCGACCTCGAGATCCATGTTGTGGATGAACACCTCGTAGACCTGACCGAACTGAAGCATGTGCTCGAGCACCAGGTTGGGAGTGTTGGAGTGAACGTGAACCTTGTAGTCGGGATACGCGCCAACGAGCAGCTCGCAATCGCCCATGGAGCCGAGGAACTTCAGGGCCTCGTCCTCGTCGAAGGGCTTCTCGGCCTTGAAGAGGAACTCGTTGCAGTAACGGAACTCGGAGCCCTCCCAGTCGTCGTTCGCCTCGATCTTCACGCGGTCGAGCGCGCCGGCCTTGGCGGAGTTGGTGTCGGCCTCGAAGGTGGCGGAGAAGTTCTCGACCTTGGAGGTACGACCGAGAGCGGCAGCCACGAAATTCTCGAGGAAGATGGCGAAGCCGAAAGCGCCCGAATCGACGACGCCGTTCTCCTTGAGGACGGGCAGCAGGTCGGGCGTGCGGGCGACGGACTGATATGCCTCGACCACAAGGGCGTCCAGCGTCTCCTCAACGCTCATGCGGCGCTTCTCACACTCGTCGGCCTTGGTGGACACGTCGCGCAGGACGGTCAGGATGGTGCCCTCGATGGGCTTGCGGACCGCCTGGAAGGCGACCTTGACGGCTCGACGGAACGCAGAGGCGATATCGGCGGAGGAGATGGGCTCCCCGGCCTCACGCAGGCCCTCGGCTACACCGCGCAGAATCTGCGAGGTAATGACACCGGAGTTTCCGCGGGCGCCCATAAGGGAGCCGTGGGTGATGGCGCCGGCAATACCGTCCATGTCCGCGTCGACCGAAAGTGCGGCGAGCTCCTTCACGACGGACTGGAGCGTGAGGGACATATTGGTGCCGGTGTCTCCATCGGGAACCGGAAACACGTTGAGCTTGTTGATCTCCTCAGCCTTGTCGGCAACGGCCGCGACGGCGATGGGGAAACAGGTTCGAATGGTCTTTGCAATCATCTGTTCTGGCACTTTCGTCTCGTGAATGCAGGAGGGCGCGGGGCGCCTAGAAGCGGGACTTCATCCCGTCGATGTGGATGGCGATCTTGAGGCTCGCAGGATCGATCTGGGCGATCTCGGAAAGCGTGAATGCCACGGAGCTGGAGAGGTTGTCGGACACGGAGCGCATGTTGACGCCCGCCTCGAGCACGACGTGCAGGTCGACAGTCAGGCCGGACTCGGTGGTGGTGACGAGCACGCCCTTGCGCAGGCGCTGCCCGGGAAGCAGGCGGACGCTCTCAGCACCCTGCATCTGCTCGGCCATGCCGACGACGCCATAGCAAGACATGGCGGCGTAGCCGGCGATATCGGCGATGACCTCGTTCGAGACGCTCAGGGTCCCGGCGATCGGTTCAGTCATGAGGTTCTCCTTCCGCGCGAGCGCGTCGGCGTATCGAGCATACATCCGAGTATTCTACAACTCCGCGCGCTCCGGCACAGACAAAACAGACGGCGCACACGAGGAACGCCTACTCATCCGCCCCCTCATCGAACTGGCTGTTATACAGCTCGGCGTAAAAACCACCCCTCGCGAGCAGCTCCTCATGCGAGCCGGATTCGACGATATCGCCGTCGCGCAGCACCAAGATCACGTCCGCCGAGCGGATGGTGGAAAGGCGGTGTGCGATGACGAAGCTCGTGCGGCCGGCCATGAGGATGTCCATGGCGCGCTGAATGCGCTCCTCGGTACGCGTGTCGACGTTGGAGGTCGCCTCGTCGAGAATGAGGATCGGGCGGTCTGCAAGCAGGGCGCGGGCGATGGTGATCAACTGGCGCTGCCCCTGGCTGACATTGGAGGCGTCCTCGTTCAGCTCGAAGTCATACCCTCCGGGAAGGGTGCGGATGAAATGGTCTGCGAGCGCAGTGCGGGCCGCCGCCTCGACCATGGCGTCATCGGCCTCGATGTTGCCGTAGCGAATGTTCTCCCGGATGCTGCCCTTGAATAGCCACGTGTCCTGCAGGACCATCGCGAAATTCGACCGCAGGTCCTCGCGCGGCAGCGAACGGACATCGGCGCCGTTCACGCGAATCGAGCCGGCGTTCACATCGTAAAAGCGCATGAGGAGCTTCATGAGCGTCGTCTTTCCGGCACCCGTGGGACCGACGATGGCGACCGTCTGCCCGGGCTCGACCGAGCAGTTGAAATCATGAATGACGGTCTTTTCCGGGATGTAGCCGAACCTTACATGATCGAACTCAACAGAACCCGTGGCGCGAAGAGACTCGGAAAGGGGCGCGGGGTCATCTTCCTCGTCCTCGTCCAGGAACTCAAAGATACGCTCAGCGGCGGCGGCCAGCATCTGCAGCATATTGGATACCTGGGAAAGCTGTGTGATGGGCTGCGTGAAGTTGCGGATGTACTGGAAGAACGCCTGCGCATTGCCGACCGTGATGCGGCCGGAGATCATGAGGAAGGCGCTCATCATGACCACGGCGACATAGCCGAGGTTGCCGACGAGGCCCATGATCGGCTGCATGACGCCGGAGAGGAACTGTGCACGCCAACCCGACTCGTACAGCTTTTCGTTCACCTCATCAAACTCCCCGAGCGCCCGCTCGGCCCTGTTGTAAGCCTGGATAAGGGTCTGGCCAGCGAAGCTCTCCTCGATAATGCCGTTCGCCGAACCGAGGAACACCTGCTGGCGGCGGAAATGGCGCTGCGACGCGCGGACGACCAACACAACGCCGAGCAGCGACAGCGGTATGGTCAGGAACGTGACGCCCGCCAAGGCGACGGAGATGGAGAGCATCTGAACACTCACGCCGATCAGCTGCGCCACCGAGGTGATCAGCTGCGTGACACTTTGGTTGAGCGACTGGCCGAGCGTATCGACGTCATTCGTCACGCGGCTCATCACGTCGCCCGTGCTGACCCGCTCGAAATAGGCCAAGGGCATGCGATCGATTTTCTCGATGATCTGGCGGCGCAAGCGATAGCAAACGCGCTGCGTGACGCCCGTCATGAGCCAGCCCTGCACCAAGCTGAGGGCGGAGGAGGTGATGTAGATGCACAGAACAGTGGCCAAGATGCGGCCGATAAGCGCAAAATCGACCCCGCCCGTACCGCCGACCTTCGCGGCGATGCCGCGGAACAGCTCCGTAGTCGCCTCACCGAGCACGCGCGGCCCCATAACATTGAACGCAACCGAGCCCACCGCGCACGCAATGGCGACGAACAACGCCAGCTTATCGTGCGCGATATAGCGCACGACCTTTACAACGGCGCCCTTGAAATCTTTAGCCTTTTCGGTCGTGGGACCGTGGCCGTGACGCATATGTGCGGGCATGCTAGCGCACCTCCCCTTCATCCAGGCCGAGCTCTTCTGAGGAAAGCTGGCTCATCGCGATCTCGCGATACGACTCGCACACACGGAGAAGCTCCTCATGGGTGCCCTGCCCCACGACGCGACCATCATCGAGCACCAAGATCTGATCGGCGTGCATGATGGTCGCGATGCGCTGGGCGACAATCACGACGGAGGCGTCGTGCAGCTCATGGGACAGTCCCGCACGCAGCGCGGCATCGGTCTTGTAATCGAGCGCGGAGAAACTGTCATCAAAGACGAGGATCTTCGGATCGATCGCAAGCGCACGCGCAATCGATAGGCGCTGCCGCTGACCCCCGGAAACGTTTGAGCCGCCCTGAGCGATCGCGGAGCCATAGCCATCCGGTTTGGCATCGATGAACTCGGAGGCCTGGGCGATCCGCGCGGCGCGCTCGACATCCGCATGAGCCATATCGGGGTCGCCGTAGGCGATGTTGCCCTCGATATCGCCCGAGAAGAGCATGCCCTTCTGCGGGACATAGCCGATAAGCGAGCGAAGTTCATGCAGAGACATACGACGCACATCGACCCCGTCGACCGTGATGGACCCCGCGGTAGCATCGTACAAACGAGGGATCATCTGGACGAGCGTGGTCTTGCCCGACCCCGTTGATCCGATGATGCCGAGCGTCTGCCCCGGTTTCACGGTGAAGCTGACATGCTCCAGCGTCGGAGCCTCGGCGTCCGGATAGGTGAACGAGACGTCATCGAAGCTCAGCACGCCACTCCAGTCGACGCGCTCACCGTCGGTGGTTATATGACTCTGCGGGCCCTCGAGCGTATGTGCGGGATCCACGATGCTCGATTCGGTTGAAAGCACTTCCATGATGCGCTCAGAGGCAATGTCGGCGCGCGGCAGCATAACGGCGACCATCGTGATGATCATGAAGGACATAATCACCTGCATCGTGTAATTCATATACGCCATGAGATCGCCAACCTGCATGCCGCCCGCGTCCACGGCGTGGCCGCCGAACCAGACGATGGCCACCGAGATGATGTTCATGAGCATCATCAGCACGGGCATCATGAAGGACATCGCTCGATTCGTGAATATATAAGTACCGGTGAGTTCGCGATTGGCCTCGTCATAACGCTTGCGCTCGCTATCGCTGCGTCCAAAAGCCCGGATCGGCATGACACCGGTGATGATTTCGCGCGCGATGAGGTTGTTGCGGTCCACGAGCTCTTGCATCCTGCGAAAACGCGGCATGGTGAGGCCCATGAGAACGCCGATGACCACCATGATGGCGGCAAGACCAACTAAGATGATCCACTGAAGCCCCGTGCTGCCGAACCCTATGACCTTCACGATCGCACCGACGCCCATGCAGGGGGCGAACAGCACCATGCGCATGCACATGACCAACACCATCTGCACCTGCTGAATATCATTCGTGGCGCGCGTGATGAGCGAGGCCTCCGAAAAACGCCCCATCTCCGCGGGCGAGAAGGACAGGACGCGCTCGTACACATCATGGCGAAGATCGCGAGCGATGCGAGCCGCGGTACGCGATGCGTTATACGCGGCCGCGATGGCGCACAGCGCCGCGACGACCGCGTACGTCAGCATGCGCGCACCCTCGCGAACGAGAAAATCGGTCTGAACGCCGGCAAGATCGACGCCGGCGTGTTCATAAGCGAATTTGACGAACTCGATGGCCTGGGAGGTGACAACGGCCCCGCCGTCCGCGCCGAGTGCGCGATGCAGGCCAGCCCGAATGGCCGACGGATCGAACAGCGTGGAATCAGACGACCCATCTGCCTGTGCCCCAGCAAGCGCCCTGACCGTATCGATGGTTATGGTATCGCCCACCGCGGCCTTAAGCGCGGCCGCCTCGCGTGCATCTTCGACCACGGAGTCGACCGGCACACCGCGCTCGAGCATGAATGCGATCATCTCGGCCTCTCCCAAAAAGCCCTTGATCTCATCACGGTCCCGAAGATCCCCTTCGAATATGCGGACGCCATCGGCATCGGGACTCGAATAGAGCGCCTCGACGCGATTGACCTCACCGGGCGTCAGCAAGAGTTCGACATCGCCAAGGTCGTCGGAGGTGATGCGGTTGGGCACCACATCCTCGATGCCTCCCCGGCTGATGCCGGTGTCGACGATCTCACTCATAACCGAAGGTAACGTGAGCTCGCAATATGCTTGCACCATAAGTAGCGCGAGCGCCAACGCGAGATTGGCCTTGTGATGTCTCAGGAACCTGAATATCTTCACCGGTGCCTCCCCCAAACGCACTTACAACTCAAACGACGAAATTTGCGAACGGTATTTTCTCCATCTCATGCGCCCTGAAACCGTAAGAGCCCCATTCCATAAAAGCTCAACAATTTAGGTACCTCATAACTATCTGTCAAAGGTGGAGGTCAAATCACTTGCGCACGCACATGACGGCCGTATAATGTGGTCCGCGCGCTGCATCCCACGCCGCGGAGCGCACACTTCTCGTTCATTGTGGAGATTCCGCACATGAATGGGCTTCTATGGTATAGTTCATTGCTGTTTGTTCACGCGACCTCATTTTCGGTCGCCTAAGAAGGGTCACTGACATGTCCAAAGTTTGCGAAATCTGCGGTAAGCACCCCGTTGCTGGTCGCTCCATCAGCCACTCCCACCGCGTCTCCAACCGTAAGTTCCGTCCGAACATCCAGCGCGTGTACGTCGTCGTGAACGGCGTCCGCCGCAAGATGAACGTGTGCACCAGCTGCCTCAAGGCCCAGAAGGTGGCCCGCTCCTAAGCACTCCCCTCTTTGGACAAACGTTTGCTTGCATACGCAGCGCCCCGGCATCGCCGGGGCGTTTTTTGTGTCAACGTACCGCTCCCGTCGGTATCAATTGGGGACAGGAACAAATTGAGACATGCAATCGAGGTGCGTCAACCGAAACAGGAGGAAATCGCTTCCGCCCGCAAGGGCGTTGGGGAGGACGCCAGGCAGGCACATGGTCGACAACAATCGCAATGCAGGCTAATTCTGAACAGCTACACGCGAAATCACCCTGCGTGACACGCCCGTGATGCGAGAAATCTCAGACGCATTCAATCCGCACTCGGAGAGGATCCGTATACAAGCGTCTCGCTCCGGCCTCGGACTCGCCCCAATTACAAGTGGGTCCCTGCCTCCCAGGGCAGTACGGGCAACCTCCAGAACTCCAACCCCATCGGAGTGCATCACACGGGCCAAATCACGCCAGCTGTCTTCAGAAGAGGAAAACTCAACGAACCTCGCCGCGCCACCTATCAGCTCGTACACTAGACCGCGTGAAACAAAGCCCTTGTTCTCGACATACCCGCGATAACTGCTCCATTGATAACACTCACGCCCTAAGACCCCCGCCTTGACGGGATTATCGTGAACATAACGTACGACCGTAAGTAGGTAGCGCACGTTTTCAACTGCAGCGCTCGAGTATCTTCCCTGGAACAAGTGGCCAGACCGGTCGTGCCTCTCGTTAAAGTACCTTGCGTACACGCAGCAGAGTCGCTGCATGAACACACCGAGGTCTCCTTCGGGATCGAACAGAACGATGTGCACGTGATTGTCCATAAGGCAATACGCAATCACATCGACGCGCTCTTGCGCAGCAAGCAGCTCCAAACGATCGAGAAAGAAGTTTCTGTCCACCGCATCCTCAAAAATGATCTGACGACCGCAACCGCGAATCGTCACATGGTATAGATCGGTTTCGCATCGAACTCTTCCCGTCCTCGCCATATGTCTACCGCTCCTGTCGAACTAAACCGCCTGGCGCCATCGATGACGACGGCAAGGTCAACTTCATTCTTGCTGACATAGGCTCGATGGCGCCGAGAATACAATTTCATGACCACCCGTCTGCGCATGCATCTGATCCAAATCTGACCGACATAGCCAGAACAAACCAAGATATAGATGTGATTGAAGGAAGCCCTGTGGAATACAGACATCAGAGTCCCAATTTGAACCTGTCCCCAATTGACATCAACATCTCAATTTGTACCTGTCCCCAATTGAGATCTGTCCCCAATTGAGATCACATTTTGAGATCTCCAATGAAATGAGTGAAACGTTTCAGTTGATGGGAATACGCCACGGTTTGAACACAAATAGTGATGTTTCATGCTATTGAAGCGCTCCATTCGACCGTTTACGGCTGAATATCCGCCATTCGCCTTAGTGAAGCGTTTCATTACTATAGAGTACGACTTGTTGGGAAAACCCGCTTCTCGCAAAGGAGAGCAGAATGGCGAAGAAACCTACCGTTGCCGCCGCCCCCGAAATCGTAGATTCGATCGAATCCCTTGAGGCCAAGCTCGCGCACATGCGTGAGGCCCAGGGGATTTTTGCTACCTACTCCCAGGAGCAGGTCGACAAGATCTTCTACGAGGCCGCCATGGCAGCCAACAAGGCCCGCATCCCCCTGGCCAAGATGGCCGTCGAGGAGACCGGCCGCGGCGTGCTCGAGGACAAGGTCATCAAGAACCACTATGCCGCCGAGTACATCTACAACGCGTATAAGGACACCAAGACCTGCGGCGTGATCGAGCGCGACGATGCCTACGGCATCACCAAGATCGCCGAGCCCATCGGCATCGTGGGCGCGGTCATCCCGACCACCAACCCCACCTCCACCGCGATCTTCAAGTGCCTCATCTCTCTGAAGACCCGCAACGCCATCATCATCTCCCCGCACCCGGCTGCCGCCAAGTGCACCATCGCTGCCGCCAAGCTCGTGCTCGACGCCGCCGTCAAGGCCGGCGCTCCCGAGGGTATCATCGGCTGGGTGGACGTCCCCTCCATCGACCTCACCAACAAGGTCATGGCCGACGTCGACATCATCCTGGCCACCGGTGGCCCCGGCATGGTCAAGGCCGCCTACTCCTCCGGCAAGCCCGCCCTGGGCGTCGGTGCCGGCAACACCCCCGTCATCATCGACGATACCGCCGACATCAAGCTCTCGGTCAACTCCATCATCCACTCCAAGACCTTCGACAACGGCATGATCTGCGCCTCCGAGCAGTCCGTGACCGTCCTCGAGTCCGTGTATGACGAGGTCAAGTCCGAGTTCGCCCACCGCGGCTGCTACTTCGTGAAGAAGGGCGCCGAGATGGAGGCCCTGCGCTCCGCCATGTTCAAGAACGGCGCGCTCGACCACCGCATCCCCGGCATGCCCGCCGCCAAGATCGCCGAGCTCGCCGGCATCGAGGTCCCTGCCAAGACCAAGATCCTGATCGCCGAGGTCACTTCCGTCGATCTGGAGAAGGAGGAGTTCGCTCACGAGAAGCTCTCCCCCGTCCTGGCCATGTACAAGGCCCCCGATTTCCAGACCGCCGTCGACATGGCCGAGCACCTGGTGCTCGCCGGTGGCCCCGGTCACACCGCCTCCCTCTACGTGCACCCGGCCCAGGCCGAGAAGATCTCCCTCTTCGAGCACACCATGAAGGCCTGCCGTATCGTCATCAACACCCCCTCCTCCCAGGGCGGCATCGGTGACCTGTACAACTTCGGCATGAAACCCTCCCTCACCCTTGGCTGCGGCTCCTGGGGTGGCAACTCCGTCTCCGAGAATGTTGGGGTGAAGCACTTGATCAACGTCAAGACCGTGGCCGAGCGCCGCGAGAACATGCTGTGGTTCCGCGCTCCCGAGAAGGTCTACTTTAAGAAGGGCTCTACGCCGGTCGCCCTCGACGAGCTCGGCACCGTGATGGGCAAGAAGCGTGCCTTCATCGTCACCGACCAGTTCCTCTTCAAGAACGGCAACACCCGCGCCATCGAGGCCAAGCTCGACTCCATGGGCATCGCGCACGACTGCTTCTACGACGTCGAGCCCGATCCGTCCCTGCAGTGCGCTCGCCGCGGTGCCGCCCAGATGGCCCTCTTCGAGCCTGACGTCATCATCGCCGTCGGCGGCGGCTCCGCCATGGACGCCGGCAAGATCATGTGGATGATGTACGAGCACCCGGAGTGCAACTTCGAGGATATGGCCATGGACTTCATGGACATCCGCAAGCGTATCTTCACCTTCCCCGAGATGGGCAAGAAGGCCTACTTCGTGGCCGTCCCCACCTCCTCCGGTACCGGCTCCGAGGTGACCCCGTTCGCGATCATCACCGACAAGGACACCGGCATCAAGTGGCCGCTCGCCGACTACGCGCTGCTGCCGAACATGGCCATCGTCGACGTCGACAACGCCATGACCGCCCCCAAGGGCCTCACGAGCGCCTCCGGCATCGACGTGATGACCCACGCCATCGAGTCCTACGTCTCCATCATGGCGTCCGACTACACCAAGGGCCTGTCCATGAAGGCCGCGAAGCTCGTCTTCGAGAACCTTCCCAGCTCCTACGAGAACGGCGCCAACGACCCGCACGCCCGTGAGGAGATGCACAACGCCTCCTGCATGGCCGGCATGGCCTTCGCCAACGCCTTCCTGGGCCTCAACCACTCCATGGCCCACAAGCTCGGCGCCTTCCACCACCTGCCTCACGGCATCGCCAACGCCGTCATCCTGACCCGCGTCATGCGCTACAACGCCGCCGAGGCCCCGGTCAAGATGGGCACCTTCTCCCAGTACCCCTACCCCAACGCGCTCGCCGCGTACGCCGAGATGGCCCGCTACTGCGGTGTCGAGGGCAAGGACGACCGTGAGGTCTTTGAGAACTTCTGCGCCAAGCTCGAGGAGCTCAAGGCCACCATCGGCATCAAGGAGACCATCGCCGACTACGGCGTGGATGAGGCCTACTTCCTCGAGTCCCTCGACGAGATGGTCGAGCAGGCGTTCAACGACCAGTGCACCGGTGCCAACCCGCGCTACCCGCTGATGAGCGAGATCAAGGAGCTCTACCTCGACGCCTACTACGGCCGTGAGCCCCAGGACTACGCCGTCCTGTAAGCGCATCCGCTTCCCGCCCGTTTGCCGCCGCTCACCCAACTCATCGCGAGCGGCGGCGCGGGCGTCCTAAGATGGTGTAGATCCATTGATGGCGTAGACCCATTCAGAAAGGAAGGCACACCATGAATCTGCCCGAGTCCAAGACCGTTATCGTCGAGCACTCCAACAAGAAGGTCTATGACCTGGGCGACAAGATCGCCAAGGTCTTCAACTCCAACAAGCCGGCTTCCGATGTCTTCAACGAGGCCCTGAACCTCGCCCGCATCTCCGAGTCCGGCATCCGCGCCCCGAAGGCCCTCGAGGTCTCCGAGGTCGCCGGTGAGGGTTGGGGCCTGCTCACCGAGAAGGTCCCGGGTGTGACGCTCGCCGACAAGATGGCAGCCGAACCCGCCAAGTTCTACGAGTACCTCGAGCAGTTCGTCGACCTGCAGGTCGAGATTCACGCCGAGCGCTCCCCGCTGCTCAACCGTCAGCGTGACAAGTACGCCCGTATGATCAACGGCCTCCAGCACATCAACGCCACCACCCGCTACAACCTCATGGAGCGTCTGGACGGTATGAAGAAGGAGTTCCAGATCTGCCACGGCGACTTCAACCCGAGCAACGTCATCGTGGCCGAGGACGGCCAGCTCTACGTCTGCGACTGGGCCCACGCGACTCAGGGCTCCCCTGCCGCCGACGCAGCTATGACCTACCTGCTGTTCGCCCTTAACGACAAGCAGCAGGCCGATGCCTATCTCGAACTGTACTGCGACCGCGCCGACGTCCCGATGCAGGTCGTCCGCCAGTGGATGTCCATCGTCGCCGCCGCCGAGCTCTCCCGCAAGCGCACCGACGTCAACGATGAATTCCTCATGAGCTGGATCGACGTCGTGGACTACATGGGCTAACAGCCTGGCAATCCACGCGAGAACGCGTTAATCGCAACGGCCCCGGAGACAGACGATCTCCGGGGCCGTTAGCTTTTCAAAACTACTTGCACGCATCAGCGAATGAGATACGCCGCAATGGCGCCTTCATGGCAAGTCACTTCGGCATCATCCGTGACGATATTCGAGATGCCCAAATCACTCAACAGCTCGACGCGTTTGTGATCGAGCTCCCACTCCATCCCCCGCTCGGATACGACCCCGACGGGACTCAGGCATACGAACGAGAACGTCGAACCCTGAAAGCCCGTCATCTGCCATGACTCGCCCGCCCTGAGCAGGCGACCGGAAAAGCCCTGTTCCTCGAGGCAAACCGGGCCGTCCCATCTCAAGATGCAGCCAAGTGCTGCGAGGGCGTGATCGGGCCGTCCCCCCGTCAGGCACGTGCACACCAGCTCGACGCTCCCCCAACGCGAATCGATCGCGCGAAGGGCGAGCGAAAGGTCGGTAAAATCCTTATACGGGTCATAACGTTCGACGGCCAAAACTTCAGAGGGCTCTCCCTCTTCGCAACGACGAACCGCCAACAGGCCGCGAGCGCCCACCGAGTCCGCGTCGCCGCAGAATAAGTCACATGGCAGTCCGGCATCCAGCACCACATCGAGACCCCGATCCACTGCCACGACCAAATCGCAGTCGGCATACAGGTGCTTGAGAAACACGGCATCGCAGGTCTGCGGTGAGCCTCCAACAAGAAGGACGCGCAACGCATCCGCTTGGGTTTCGAGGACGCTGCTCATGCCTTTCATATAAGACCACCTGACGCGTAGCACAATAACGGACAAATTGCCATCTTACCCAATATTTCGCGATCATGCGCGCGGCAAACGCAGCTCAAAACAGGCCCTTACAGTAGGTTGCTTATCAAACCCCTTGCTTACGGGGTATTTACCAAAAAGCCCAGCATGTCAAGCTAAAATGTGATTGTTTCACCCATGGGGCGATTTATACCGATTGCCGCATTCTTGTCTATTTTGTGATGAACGAGTGATACGGTAAGTATCGTCACTGGTTCCACATGCGTCGATGCGAGTGGAACGAACGCAGCACATCTGCGTCCCCTTCCGTCTAAGTACGCATGCCGAGCCCGAGACGTATCGTTGGTTTACGGCAGAACGCCGCGCATACGATCGGAAGGTTGAGATGGCCATCACATCGAAGACCGCCAATAAGACAGAGCGCAAGGCCCAAGGACTCGCCAAGGGGCCCGTTGCCGCTGCACAACCCAACCTCATGCTCACGGATGACGACATCCACCTGTTCGGAACCGGCATGTGGCAGCGGGCGTGGGAAAAGATGGGCGCCCACAAAGACGTTCAAGGCAACTCCGAAGGCTGGCTTTTCCGCGTTTGGGCCCCTCAGGTCTCAAGCGTGCGCGTCGTCGGTGATTTCAACGGCTGGGACCCCAAGGCAACGCCGCTTGCACGTGCCGCCAATAGCGATATATGGGAGACCTTCGTCCCTGGCCTTGAGCAGGGATCGCTTTACAAATACGTGATCGAAACCGATGCGGGGGAGCTCCTCTGGAAGGCCGACCCGTTCGGTTTCTACGCTGAGACTTGCCCTGGAACAGCATCCAAGCTCTGGGACCTCGGTGGATACACCTGGAAAGATGCCACATGGCTGAATCGCCGCGCCGAACGCGACATCATGAAGAGCCCGCTCAACATTTATGAGGTGCACCTTGGCTCCTGGAAACGCCATGGCAACGAACCGCAGGGCGAGGCGTGGCCGAGGGCAACTGGAGCTGGCAGGCCGATGAGGACTTGATCTGCGATTACGAACGCAAGATCGCAGGAGTGCTTTCCGAAACCGGACGCGCGAGAGCATAAACCCCTCACATCGCACGAGGCTCTTTTGGGTACAGTAACCATCGTGCGAACGAATACGCCCGAGCGTAAACGGGCGCCGCGCGTCTCCCCTATCGGACACGACACGCGGCACCTGCTTAGCGACGGGGAACAACAGCAAGGAAGGATGTCATCATCATGGCACGTTATGATTACCGCTGCACGTCGTGCGGAAACGTCTTCGAGGTTGAGCACGGCATGACCGAGCGCCCCAAGGTCTTATGCCCCACCTGCGGAGGCTCCGCCGACAAGGTCTTCAGCGCCAGCGGGATCAAGTTCGAGGGCTCGGGCTTTTACAACACCGATCAGCGCGGCGGCGGCTCCTGCACCAGCGCGACCAACGGCAGCTGCAGCTGCTGCCAGGGCTAAACCGTCTCATTTGGGGACAGGTACAAATTGCAACAATTCAGCCGGAGGCAATGCCTCCGGCTGTTTTACATTGGGCATCGAGCTTGAAGACTCAGCCCAAAAGGTCTCAATTTGTACCTGTCCCCATCTGAGACGTGGCGACTTAGACGCGGATGAAGCGGGCGCAGAAGTGGCCGTCGAAACCGCCCTGGTGCGGGTAGCTCTGGAAGGTTCCGATTGGAATCTCGTGTACGGCGATGTCCTCGACAGCGCCCGAATACGCGGGACCGGCGGCGGCAAGGGCATCGGACAGCGGCATGGGGGCAAAACCCTCCCCTTCCGGCGACCCGAGGAACTGGGTGACCACATGGCTGTTCTCGGCACGCAGCACCGAGCACGTCGCGTAGATGAGCTGCCCGCCTGCACCGACGCGGCACGCGGCCTCACGCAGCAACTCAAGCTGAAGTTCGGGCAGATCGCGGTCGCACTCCTGTGGTGTGAGACGCCAGGGAATCTCCCCATGGCGGCGCATGGTGCCCGTACCCGAGCACGGCGCATCCACAAACACGGTGTCGAACAGCGCGGTTCGGCCCAGCTGCTCGTCATACGCGGCAAGACACGCGTCCAAGTCGGTGGCATCACCCGCGGCCGTAAAGATCTCCCCCAGCCCCGAGCACTCGATGCGCTGCGCATTCGCCTGGCATTTGCCCTCGTACAAGTCGAGCGCAACATGCTCGTGATCAAGATTTCGGCGTTCGGCATGGGCAAGCATCATGAACGTCTTGGTGCCGCGACCGGCGCCAATCTCGAGGCAAGACCCCTCACGCGTCACCGCGGCGGCAATGAGCTGCGCGTGATAATCGGAGGCGACGGCATCTGCATGCGCAAAGGCATTCGAACGCACGAGCTCACTCACGCGGTCGACCGCATACGCACCGGGAAGCTCCAACGATCGAGCGCCATCGGCGGCAAGGGCATCTTCTACGGCTTCGGAGCGCAACGGATTGACCTGCACCGCGATGGGAGCAGGCTCGAGCTGGCACGCGAACATGGCTTGCGCGCGCTCCTCCCCCAGCGAGTCGACAATCCTGCGCACGAGCCATGTGGGCAGGCCAGCGCGACGGGCGCACGACACCATCACGCGATGCTGCTCGGAAACATCCTCGGCAGCAAGGAAGGAAACCGCCCTTTCCGCTACGCGCCGCAACACCGCATTGGCGAGGCCGGCGGCCCCATGAGCGCACATGCGCGCGAGCTCCACGCCCTGGCTCACCGCGACCTGCGGCGAAGTCCCCAGGTAGAGCAGCTCATACGCACCGATACGCAGCGCATCGCGCACGTCGGCGGTAAGCGAGCGCGGATCGTCGAGCACGCCGTTGAGAGCGTCGTCCAAGCAACCGCTGCAACCCGTGACACCCAGCGCGAGACGGCGCGCAAAGGCGGCATCGCGCGAGTCGAGCGAAGCAGATGCGCAGGCGTCGGCGGCGAGCTCGCGGGCATAGCGCCCCGACTCGCGGGCGGCGATCAAAATGCGCAGGGCAACAAGGCGCCCCGGAGACAGTTTGGCCGTCTTACTCAAGGCAACCCCATGCCCCGTCATCCTCACGCTGGCCGGCGGCCCAGGACTTGGCGTCCATCTCGCGCTTACCATCCGGCTTGATCGAGATGAGTTCAAGCGAACCATCGGCGCAACCCATATAGACACGCCCGCCCTTCACGGTGAACGAGCCGGCTGCCACACTGGGCGAGGCGGCATCGGCGGCTGCGGCGCGCATCACGCGCACGGGCTTGCCGGCGATCACGCAGCGCGCGGGCGCCGCGTTGGAGGAGGCCATAACGCGACGGATGTTCTCCAGGGCCCCAGCAGCCGGATCGAGGCGCAGCTCCGCCTTGGCGATCTTGGCGGCATGCGTCACGAGCGACTCGTCCTGCTCGGTCCAGACGGCCAAACCGTCCGCGATGGCAGGCAGCGTGCTCACCAGCAAATCGCCGCCGAGCTCGGCCAGCTCGGCCGTCAGCTCATCGGCGGACTTACCGGGGACCGCACAACTCGCCTGGGCGCAATACGCACCCGTGTCCACGCCGTGGCCGATACGCATGATGGACACGCCAGTCTCGGCATCGCCCTCCAGGATGGAGCGCTGGATGGGGGCCGCACCACGCCAACGCGGCAGCAGCGAGGCATGAACGTTCACGCAGCCCAGAGGAGCCATGGTGAGTACCTCGTCGGGCAGGATGCAGCCGTAGGCGGCAACGCAAAAGATCTCGGCCTCGGCGGCGCGCAGGGCGTCGAGGACCTCGGGCGTCATGCGATTGGCCTCCATCACGGGCAAGCCGAGCTCGAGTGCCGCCTCCTTCACCGGTGGCGGCTCGAGCTTCTTGCCGCGCGAGCGCACGGCGTCCGGACGCGTGAGCACCAGGGCGACCTCGTGAGCCGCAGCGAGCTTGCGCAGGGACGGAACGGCGAAAGCGGGCGTACCCATAAATACGACGCGCATGGCTACTCCGTCTCGCCGGGCTTGGCGCCGCGGGCGAGCGCGTCCTGGTACTGCCTCATAGCGTGCATGCGCTGCTGCGGAAGCAGGCGCTCGAACAACGTCTTGCCGTGCAGATGGTCGATCTCATGCTGCAGGCACACGCAGAACAGGTCTCCGGCGGCCTCATAGCGAATGCACTCGCCATCGAGGTTGTAGGCCTCGACCACCACGTGATCGGGACGGCGAATCTCGCAATTGATGCCCGGAATGGACAGGCAGCCCTCGTTGTAGGGCACGAGGTTGTCGGACTGCTCCACGATCACGGGGTTGATGAGGACGTAGGGGTCGTAATCCTTCTCGGAGGTGTACTCGGTGTCCACGATGGCGAGTTGGATGGTCTCGCCCACCTGCGGGGCGGCCAGGCCACAGCCGCCGTTCTCGAACATCTGGACCTTCATGCGCTCAACCAGGGCGCGAAGGTCGGAATTGATCTCCTCGACCTCGGCGCACTCCTGGCGCAGACGCGGGTCCGGCGACAGAACGATACCGTTGATCTCCATGGTCTTCCTTTCGTACGCAGGCGCAAACCCGCACGTATTCACCGTGTTCTATAGTACCCGCATTGTCTGCCGAGGTGATGGGCGATATGTGCGCGCGAAGCATCTCCACCAGCCCCGCAGGCGCAAATGGCGCAAATGGGGACAGGCGCAAATGGGGACAGGCGCAAATTGAGACATTCTGCCGTTTGCGAGCGGCGCCCAGCTATCCGCCCCGTGGACGAGCAGCGTTTCGAAATGTCTCAATTTGTACCTGTCCCCATTTGGAACACGCTACATGAGGTCATAGGCGTCGACGTCGACGGCGATGCTCACGCCGGGACGCGTGCCGGCGCGCGAGACCGCCGCGGAAAGAGCCCCGGACAGGTCGCAGCCGAGCGGTGCCTTGACGATGATGTGGAAACGATACCGGTCCTTGGCCCGCTCGATCACACACGGCGTGGGCCCTAAAATCTGCGGGCGGCTCAGCAGCTCGCGAGACGAAAACTCAACGCCGGCACTCCCCGTCTCGACCACCGGGTGCAGCATGGGCGCCGCGTCCAAGCCAAACTCGACACGTAGCTCCTCTGCAATGCGCATGACCAGACCTCGAGCCGCGCGCTCATCTTTGCCCCACACCAGCACGTTGGCGAGCCGCACATACGGCGGGTACAGGGCCTCACGGCGCATGCCCAGGTCGTGCTCCGTGAACACAGAGCGGACGTGCGTCTTGACCGCGCGGATGACCGGCTCATCGGGCAGGTACGTCTGGATGATCACGCGACCCGGGTCCTCTCCGCGACCGGCGCGACCGGCAACCTGTTCGAGCAGATCGAACGCGCGCTCCCCCGCACGAAAATCGGGCATCTTGAGGGCGTAGTCGGCGTTGATCACGCCCACGAGCGTCACCTCGGGGAAATCAAGGCCCTTGGCGATCATCTGCGTGCCGAGCAGAACCGCGCACTCGGCGGCGTCGAACTGCTCGAGCAGCTTTTGATGCGCGCCCTTGGTGCGCGTCGAATCGGCGTCCATGCGAATCACCGCCACGTCCTCGGGCAACAGCGCCCGCAGGGCGTCCTCAACCTGCTGGGTTCCCAGCCCCATTTTGGCGAGGTAGCGACTCCCACACTTGGGGCAAGCGCTGCCGTACTCGGGGTACGGCCGCACGCGATACGAGGAACCGCAGGTGTGACACTCGAGCGTGTGGGTGCGCTCATGGTAGGTGAGCGCCGTGGAGCAGTGCTTGCACGTGGGCACACACCCGCACTCCCGGCACATGAGAAAACTCGCAAACCCACGTCGGTTATGGAGCAGCACGGCCTTTTGGCGCCTCTCCACGACCTCGTCGAGCGCATCGAGCAGGGGCTTCGAGAAAATCGATCGGCTGCCGGAAACAAACTCGCGTCTCAAGTCGGCCACGATGACCTCGGGAAGGCGCGCCGTGCCGGGGCGCTCGGGCATCTCGACCCGGGTCCAGCGGGCACCCCCGTGGCCACCGGCCTCACAGTGTGCGAGCGCCTCGGCCGACGGCGTGGCGGACCCCAGCACAAGGGCGCACCCATGGAGCTGCGCCAACTTGGCAGCCACCTCGCGCGCGTGGTAGCGCGGGCTGCTTCCTTGTTTGTAGCTCTGCTCATGCTCCTCGTCGATGACGATGAGGCCGAGGTCGGCAAGCGGACAGAAGAGCGCCGAGCGCGCGCCCACCACAACGCGGGCCGCACCCGAACGAACCATATCCCACTGGTCGAGGCGCTCACCCGCGGAAAGGCGCGAGTGAAACACCGCCACCGCGTCGCCGAAACGTGAGCGGAAGCGACCCACAGTCTGCGCCGTGAGCGAGATCTCGGGCACGAGCACGCAGGCCGAGCGACCATGCGCCAGAACGCGCTCGATGGCGGCCAGATACACCTCGGTCTTACCCGAACCGGTCACGCCGTCGACCAAGACCACGTCACCGGACGCGGCCTCGGTCGCCCGTGCAATCGCGGCGAGGGCGTTTTGCTGCCCAGCCGTGAGCTCTTTGGGCGCGGATGCGTTTGCGGAGGAAAGCGTGGTGGAGCCCTCGCATCCGCGCCAACTGCGACGCTCCTCCACCGTCACCACGCCGCGCTTCTCGAGCGAGCGGATCGTGGCGGACAGGTCGCCGTTCATGAGGTTGAGTTCGCGCGTGGTGACCGGACCGCAGGAAAGCGCATCGATGAGCTGGCGCTGGCGCACCGCGCGCTCGGCGGGTTCGAACGACCGTCCCTCCTCGGTGAGACTCACCCAACGCACGGTAACGGACGTGACGGTCGGCGGTTCATACGCATACGAACCGTCTTCCAGCCGCACGACCTTGCCGGCACCGCCCGGGGGCAGCAGCAGGCGCAGGCACTCGGAAAGCGGTGCCACATATTCGCGGCTCATCCAAAACGCGAGCTCGGCAGAGGCGGCAGAGAACGCCGGGGCGGCAACGACCTCGCGAACAGGCTTGATGCGTAATGGCTCGAGACCCTCTGCACCAGGGAGCTTTCCCAGCGACTCGGAGCGCGCGACAACGTACCCCGACTCGACGCGCCGACCAAACGGAACGAGAACCGTGGCGCCCACCTGGCAGGCCTCGTCCAGCGCCTCGGGCACCCCATACGCAAAGGGCTCGGACAGCGCGCGAGCGGGGATATCGAGCACCACGGAGACATAGCCTAAAACAGGCCCGGGCACTACCGGTGCACCGCCTCCCTCGGGCGCGGCCCCTCCCAGGGGGCAAAGGGCGCCCGCTCGCGCAGACGCCCCCTGATCGACCGTATTCAGTTCGGGAAAGAGCGAATCCTGGCCCCTCATGCGAAATTGGCTACTCGGCCAGCCCGCAGGCGGCGCGGAGCTCAGCCACACGGTCGGTGCGCTCCCAGGTGAAGTCCGCGTCCTCACGGCCAAAGTGACCGTAGGCAGCAGTCTTCTCGTAGATGGGACGGCGCAGGTCCAAGTCGCGGATGATCGCGCCCGGGCGCAGGTCGAACACGCGCTTGACGGCCTCGGTGATCGTGGCCTCATCGACGCGTCCGGTGCCGAAAGTATCGACCATGATGGACAGCGGATAGCTCACGCCGATGGCGTAAGCGAGCTCGATCTCGCAGCGCTCGGCCAAGCCGGCGGCGACCACGTTTTTGGCCACCCAGCGGGCTGCGTACGCGGCGGAACGGTCCACCTTGGTGCAGTCCTTGCCGGAGAAGGCGCCGCCGCCATGGCGGCCCATGCCGCCGTAGGTGTCGACGATGATCTTGCGGCCGGTGAGGCCGGTGTCGCCCATGGGGCCGCCTACCACGAAGCGACCGGTGGGGTTCACATAGAGGTCCGCGCCCTCCCACGGGATTCCGGCGGCCTCCATGACGGGCGCAATCACGTGCTCGCGCATATCTGCCTCGATGATGTCCATGTCCTCGATCTCGGGCGCATGCTGCGTGGAGATGACGATGGTCTCGACGGCGACGGGCTTGCCGCCCTCGTAGCGCACGGTGACCTGGGTCTTGCCGTCGGGGCGCAGGTACGGCAACGTGCCATCGTGGCGCACCGCGGCGAGACGCTCGGCCAGACGGCTGGACAGGTAGTGCGGCATGGGCATGAGCGTGGGGGTCTCGTTGGACGCGTAGCCGAACATCATGCCCTGGTCGCCCGCGCCGATGAGGTCGAGCGGGTCGGTGGTGCGGCCGGCCTGGGCGTCGAAGGACTCGTCCACGCCCTGCGCGATGTCGGGGCTCTGCTCGTGAATAAGGTTGAGCACGCCGCAGGTGTCGCAGTCAAAGCCGAACTTGGCGCGGTCGTACCCGATGCGGCGGATGACCTCGCGTGCGATGTTCTGAACGTCGATGTAGGCCTCGGTGCGAATCTCGCCGGCAACGATCACGGTGCCGGTGGTGACAAAGGTCTCGCAGGCGCAGCGGACGTTCTCGAGCTTGGCGGGCTGGCCGTTGGGCGCCACGTAGCCCTTGGCCTCGAGCTCGGCCTCCTTGGCCAGAATGGCGTCGAGCACGGCGTCGGAGATCTGGTCCGCGATCTTGTCGGGATGGCCCTCGGTGACCGACTCGGAGGTGAAGACGAAGGAATCTGCGCCGAAGTCGGTGGCGCGAGCCGGTTCCGTGGTGGAACGATTCTCAGTTGGCATAGGTGCCCCTTTCATGATTGAACCCGGCGACCGTTACCATTCCGCCGGGCATGTAGCTGATAGATTGTACCGCTCCGTGCCAAATCGCGCCCACGCGCCGAAAAAGCACACTGTAAATTGACGAAAGTCCAAGCGCCTGAACACCTACGTCACCGAAACTCGTCTAGGCGATGCAATTCTCGTACAGCTCCTCCGGAGCGATATCGATATCCCCGGGCCACACCGCGGTACCACAGTCAATAGAAACAGTCTTGAAAAAAGATAGCGAGGCAAGGTGCTCCCAAGGCCCCTTGCCAATCAGAGGCTTCATGTCGTAGATGCCGCTCTTTCCATCCTCGAACACAAGGCTCAGGGTGAAATCGTCATTGGCGACGACCGATGCAACGTCGAAATACATGATGGCCCTCCTTTCAGGACCTTCATGTTATCGAAGGGGGTCAATGCGGTAAAGTTCCTCCCTCCTGCTCGAAAGTTCCCAATTCGCGCGAAGCTCATCGGCATGAAGGACGGCCCAAGCAGAAATCAACTTGCTCTGTTTTACAGGCATTTCTCCGTGAGTGAGATTTCCATCCAAATCGAACACTGCCCTGTGCCCCTGATATTCGGCGTGAAAATGTGGCGGATTATGTTCGAGCCAGTTCATTCGGATCACAATCCCCAGAAACATGCTGATTGTCGGCATCTCGTCTCCTTTCCGACAGTCGGGAGAGGAGCTTAAAACCGACGATCCCAATCGCATCAAGATAAACCTGAGACACGAGCCGGGCATGGCTGATCCGAATCTGAACTAGGTAAAAAAACGCTGATATTAAACGAAGGGCCGGGCGTTTCAGAGCAAAACATGCTTGCAAGCCAAACATTTCATGCAAGCAATCTCCATGAGAAGCGCGGATGCACCGTGAGCTCACCGCCGCACGTTGAATGTGACACACATGACCCCAGGCCCGAATGTGGCAACATCCCTAGACGCCTCGAAAGCAATGCGCGCTCCGGATAAGACAACTTGCCATGTCCTATAATGAATCAAATTGACCCGACCAAATCACAAGGAGCATGAGTATGAGCGATTCCGTCCGCGTCCGCTTTGCGCCCTCGCCCACCGGCAAGCTGCACATCGGCGGCGCCCGCACCGCCATCTACAACTGGGCCTTCGCCCGTGCCAACGGCGGCACCTTCATCCTGCGCATCGACGACACCGACCCGACCCGCTCCACCGACGAGAACACCCAGATCATCCTGCGCGCCATGCGCTGGCTTGGCCTCGACTGGGACGAGGGCCCCGAGGTCGGCGGCGATTTTGGCCCCTACTCCCAGACCGAGCGACTGGATCTTTACAAGCAGACCGCCGAGCGCCTGCTCGCAGAGGGTAAGGCCTATCCCTGCTTCTGCACGCCCGAGCAACTGGCCGCCGACCGCGAGGCCGCCCAGGCCCGCAAGGACCCGTTCCAGGGTTACCAGCGCCGTTGCCGCGACCTCACGCCGGAGGAGGCCCAGGCCCGCATCGACGCCGGCGAGCCCTACGTTCTGCGCATCAAGGTGCCCGAGAACCGCGGCAACGTTGTGATCAACGACGCCGTCCATGGTGAGGTCACCTTCGACGCCAAGGAGCTCGACGACTTCGTCATCTTCCGCTCCGACGGTACCCCCACCTACAACTTCGCCACCGTGGTGGACGACGCGCTCATGGGCATCACCCACGTCATCCGCGGTGACGACCACCTCTCCAACACCCCTCGCCAGGTCATGGTCTACGAGGCCATGGGCGCGCCGGTGCCCACCTTCGCCCACATCTCCATGATCTTGGGCGCCGACGGCAAGAAGCTCTCCAAGCGCCACGGCGCCACCTCCGTAGAGGAGTATCGCGATGCCGGCTACCTGTCCGACGCCTTTGTGAACTACCTGGCGCTGCTCGGCTGGTCGCTCGACGGCGAGACCACGGTCATCCCGCGCGACGTGCTCGCCAGCAAGTTCAGTCTGGACCGCATCTCCAAGAACCCAGCGACCTTCGACCCCAAGAAGCTCGACTGGATGAACGCCGAGTACATCAACGCGATGGATGACAAGACCTTTGCCGACGAGATCATGCTGCCCCAGCTCATCGAGGCCGGCCTGATCGACGAGGGCTTCGAGGCTGATGAGGCCTGGGTGGATGCCCTCGCCGCCATCGTTCGCCCGCGCACCAAGATGCCCGCCGACGCCGCCACCGTTGCAGCGCCCGTCTTCAAGACCGCCGAGACGCTCGAGTACGACGAGAAGTCCGTGGCCAAGGGCCTCGCCAAGGAGGGTCTGGGCGCCGTGCTCGACGCCGCCAAGACCGCGCTCGAAGCCGTAACGGACTGGACGCCAGAGAACATCGACGCCGCCCTCGAGCCGCTGCCCGAGGCGCTCGACGTGAAGAAGCGTCTCGTCTTCGGCGCCGTGCGCGTGGCCGAGTGCGGCAACATGGTGAGCCCGCCGCTGGGCGAGACCATGGCGCTCATCGGCCGCGACGACTGCCTCGCCCGCATCGACCGCGCCCGTCCGATGGCGCTCTAGTCGACCTGACCGGGCCGGCTCCCATCCCCCTTCGCTCAGCCTTGCGCTGCTCAGAAATCGCTCAGGGGGAATGGGGGCCGGCCCAACGTTTATCCGGCCCAAGCCATCGAGCGGCCGCGGATGCCGCGGTGTTGAACATGCACTGAGATCCCACCGGACTATCACCGAGATATAACTGAAGTCACGTTCCGAGGGTCTATTTTGTGACTTTGGTTGCACCTCAGGAGGGGCATCGTGTGACTTTGGTTGCCTTTGGCGCGCCTGGCGTGAGGGCGACGAGACTCTGGCAGCCAGGTGAACCCCCTCGTGATGGGCCCGCATGTGACACGAGTGGGTACCATGTAAACGAACAGCGCCTCTTTAAACGAATAGAGCCTCTTCGAACGGAGCCCAACATGCCCGCAAAGCCGCAATCGTTTGCCACCACCTCCGCGTTCGAGGTGCTCGGCCCCATCATGGTGGGACCCTCGTCCTCGCATACCGCCGGGGCCCTGCGCTGCGCACAGGTCGCCGCATCGCTGCTCGACGGGCGCATTGTGCGCGTCACCTTCACCCTGTGGAACAGCTTCGCCCACACCTACAAAGGGCATGGCACCAACCGCGCACTCGTTGCAGGCGTGCTCGGACTCGACACTGACGACGAGCGCATCCGAGACGCGTTCACCCTGGCGGAGGAGCGCGGACTCGCCTATGAGTTCGTCATCGGCGGAGATGACGCGTCAATCCACCCCAACACCGTTGACATCCACCTCGAGAGCGAGACCGGCTCCACGGCGGACGTCCGCGGCGAGAGCCTCGGCGGCGGAAAGATGCGTATCAGCGCCATCAACGGCGTGCACGTCGAGATCTCGGGCCTGTACACCACGCTCTTCGTCGCGCACCGCGACGCCCCCGGAGCGCTCGCATCGCTTACCGGTGCGCTCGCCCAGGCGCAGATGAACATCGCCTTTTGCCGCACGTACCGCACGGAGGCGGGCGGCCAGGCATATTCCGTCTTCGAGACCGATGGTGCTCCCCAACGCGACGTGCTGCCCATCGTGCGCGCGCTCGATCTAGTGAACTACGCGACCTTCATCGAGCTGCCCGGATCGGTGACCGCGCTCGGACCCGGAATCTCGGTCCCCGACCTCTTCGACGACGCCGAGCAGTTACTCGCCGCATGCCGCGAGCTGAACATGAATATCGGCGACGTCATGCGCGTGCGCGAGGAGCGGATGGTCGGCGCCGACCGCGCCGCCGCGAATATGCGCCGCGTAATCGAGGTCATGCGCGACGAGACCGCCGCCACGCTCGTCCAGCCGCAACGCTCCCTCGGCGGCTTCCTCAATGGCGAGGCGCGGCGAGTGGACCAAAATAGAGCGCTGTATGCGCCGAGCCTTCTTGGTTGCACCCTCACCGAGGCGGCGGCGCGCGCCATGGCCGTTCTCGAGCGCTCCGCCACCATGGGAGTCATCGTGGCAGCCCCCACTGCGGGCTCCGCCGGCGTCGTCCCCGGCTGCGTCCTCGCCGTGGCACCCTTGCTCGCCCAGGGTAGGGATGAGATCGACGAGATGATCGCCGAGGCGCTATACTGCGCCGCCGCCGTGGGCCTCATCCTCTCCACAACTGCATGCGTCGCCGGCGCCGAGGGCGGTTGTCAGGCCGAGGTCGGCTCCGCCGCAGCCATGGCCGCAGCCGCGCTCGTGCAGATGCACGGCGGTACGCCGGAGCAGGCACTCGATGCCGCCTCCATAACCATCTCCAACATGCTCGGCCTGGTATGCGACCCGGTGGGCGGCCTTGTGGAGGTCCCCTGCCAGGCTCGCAACGCCCAGGGTGTTGCCGCCGCGTTCACGGGTGCCCAGCTCGCTTTGTCTGGAGTACGGTCGCTCGTTCCCTTCGATGAGATGGCCGCCGTCATGTTGCAGGTAGGACATGCGCTTCCCACGACCCTGCGCGAAACGGCAAAGGGAGGCATCGCCACCGCCCCCAGCGCCCTGTCCGCCTGCGCACGTTGCGGCATGTGCTCCTAGCGCACCTCAAATGAGGACTCGCCTCAATTGGGGACAGACACAAATTGAGACACACCTTGAGGCCTGAGGCGTTTTGCCGAAGAGGCCTCAATTTGTGCCTGTCCCCAATTGAGACATGACACATCTGTCATGGGCTGCAGCGCGTCCGCACGGCGCGCTATAATGGCGAAACGCCGATTTACCTGTGAAAGAGCAGCATATGACGGAGATGCCGAACACGCCAACGAGTCAGTCGCATAACAACAATGGACACGTCACCGCCCCCCTGCCCATCGGTAGTCGGACGGCGGGGACCAGCGGAGCAAAGCGCGGAGCGTCATCCCACGCTGCCCACAACGCTCCCAAGCACGCCAAGGAGCCGGCAAAAAAGCATAACGACAAACACTCCCGCAGCCACAAGGGCGCCGCGGCGCTCGGCGTCCTCTGCTGCCTGCTCATCGCCCTCTATGGCGGCGGCGTCTTCGTGTTCTCCCGTACGTGCTACCCAAACACCAAGGTCGCGGGGGCCGACCTCTCTTGGCTTGACCGGGACAGCTCGGTCGCCCGCGTGCGCGACGCCGCCGAGGACTACGTCCTCGAGGTTTCTGGTGACGGCTTTACCTGGACCTATGAGGCCGAACATGCAAACGAGGTGATCGACGCCGCCCGTGCGGTCGATAACGTCATGGCCCATAACGAGCCCGCTCTATGGCCCGCGCGCCTGGCCCGAGCCCTCATGGCCTCTCCCGAAAAACCCGCAAACGCAACATCGGCTAACGCGCAATCCGGCAAACTACCGGAGCTCGACAAAATCGAGCTTCCCAAGACATTCGATCGCGATGCCTTCCTGACCAGCCTCGACGCGGCAATCGATGAGTTCAACGCGACGCGCGTGGGAACTTTCGATGCGGCCGGTGCTTTCGATCCCGAGGCCGGTTCGTTCACCCTCACAAAGGCCCTCTCCAACCGCAAGCTGGACAAAGACGCCATCGATCGCGCGGCGCTCGTGGCCGTGTCGACCCTCGCCGCGCGCGTCGAGCTGACCGAGCGCAGCTTCACTCCCCTTGCTGGCGGCGCCACGGAGCAGGAACTTCAACATGCGATCGACCGTGCCAACGAGCTCATTGGGACGAACGTCAACCTCAAGATGGGGGGCTCCGTCGTCTCCACGCTCGACGGCGCGCAACTCGCTCAGTGGATCACCTTCGATGAGGCGCTGAACCCAACGCTCAACACGGAACCCGTGGGGCAATGGGTGCACGAGCTCGCCAAGACGCATATCGACACCGTAGGCAGCGAGCGGGCCTACACCCGCCCCGACGGCAAGACCGTCACCGTGAGCGGCGGCACCTACGGTTGGATGAGCGATGAGGCGCGACTCGTGCAATTGCTCCAAGACGCCGTATCCAACAAGCAGGTCGGCGATATCGAGATTCCGCTCAAGCGTTCCGCCGCAACCTGGAGCGGCATGGGCAAGCCCGATTGGGGCGCTTATTGCGACATCGACCTGACCGAGCAACACGCGCGCTACTACGACGCGGCGGGCAACCTCGTCTGGGAGAGCGGCTGCATCACGGGCAACCCGAACACCGGAAATGCAACCCCAACGGGCGTCTTCAGCCTGAATGCCAAAACACGCAACTCGACCCTCATCGGACTCGACGAGGACGATGACGGCGAGCCCGACTACAAGACCCCGGTCGCCTACTGGATGCCGTTCGTGGGCAACGCCGTCGGCATGCACGACGCCACCTGGCAGTCCGCAGCAAGCTTCTCGAATCCCAAGGCCTACACCTGGACGGGAAGCCACGGCTGCGTCAACCTGCCCCCCGACCGCGCTGCAGCGCTATTCGACATCATCTCCAAGGGCGATTGCGTGATCGTCCACAACTAGCCGCGCACCGCCCGCGCCGCACACGCCGGTATGCAAGGCGAAACCCCATCTGGAGGCATACATGACCACCCGCATCCTGCTCGTCGAGGACGATCCGCTCATCGTCGACGCCCTCACCGAGCTTCTCACGAGCTCGGGCTACAGCGTCGACACCGCCGACACCCAGACGCGTGCCATCGAGCTCGCCACGGGCGCCGGGTCTGCCGGCACCTATCAGCTCGTGCTGCTCGACGTCACCCTGCGCGAGGGAAACGGCTTCGCGGTGTGCGCCGCCGTGAAGGAAACTTCGCCGAGCACCCCGGTCATCTTCCTCACCGCCTCCGATGACGAATTCAATACCGTGACGGGCCTCACGATGGGTGCAGACGACTACGTTGCCAAGCCCTTCCGGCCACGCGAGCTGCTCGCCCGCATCGCCGCGACCATCCGCCGCTCGCAGCCGAGCAGGCGCATCGTCAGCCTGGGCGATATCCGCATCGACACCGATCGCGCCTACGTCGAGCGCAAGGGCGTCGAGCTCACGCTCTCGGCGCTCGAATACCGCTTGCTCCTGTTGTTTGCCACAAATCCAGGCAAGCTCGTCTCCCGCGATATGATCCGCGACGCCCTGTGGGACAGTGCGGGCACCTACATCGAGGAGAACACACTCTCCGTCTACATCAAGCGGCTCCGTGACAAGATCGAAGACGACCCGAGCCGACCCGAACTCATCCAAACCATCCGCGGCCTCGGCTACAAGGCGATGGGATAGCCCATGCTGAGGAATCGCGAAATCCGACGCGCGCTTATCGCATGTCTGCTCGCCACAGCTCTCGGGACGGTTGCCACGTACTTGGTCACGCGCTCCATCATGCTCGACGCTCTCGGCGGCGCGCGCATCGTCACCGCCTCCATCAACGAGGCAGCTTCGATGGTGACATCGGGAGCCTCTGTTGCAAGCGCCGCCCTGTTCGCGGCCATATGCACGCTCGTCACCGGATTGATTGTCACCGTTATCTTCATAATTCTCACGAACCGGCGTTACCGCGCCCTAGCAAAAATGGCAGCCAACCTCGACCGCGTGCTGGCGGGCGAGCGCGACATCCGCCTGCGCGACATGAGCGAAGGCGAGCTAGCCATCCTCTCGAGCGAAATCGACAAGGTCATCGCGCGGCTCAACCTCACCGTCGACGAACTGCAGGCGGAGAAGCTCGCGCTCTCAGACGCACTCGCCGACATCTCCCATCAGCTCAAGACGCCCCTCACCTCGATCGCCATTTCCACCGAGCTCATCCGCGACCGTCTTTCCGCGCGGGGCGATTCCGAAGATCTGGTCGAGCGCCTACGTCTCATCCAAACACTGCAGGCACGCGTTGAGGACCTGGTGTCCGCCCTGCTCAAACTCGCTCGCATCGACGCCGGCGTGATCAAGCTCGTTTGCGGAGATGTCGACGCGCGCGAGCTAGTGCGCAAGAGCTTCGAGCCGCTCGCCATCGCCTTCGACATCGCCGACGTGCGCTTCAGCGCGGACGTGCAGGATGGAGCCTCCTACGAGGGCGATCTCACGTGGAGCGTCGAGGCCCTCGAGAACATCTTGAAAAACTGCATGGAGCACACCCCGGCCGGAGGATGCGTGAGCGCGCGCGTCACCGAAGACGTCCTGGCATGTCGAATCCGCATCGAGGACACCGGACCGGGCATTGCCGAATCCGACCTCCCGCACATCTTCGAGCGCTTCTACCGCGGTTCGCGCGATGCAAACGCCGCGCCGAGCGAAGTCAACCCCGCCGGAGTCGGTATCGGGCTCGCGCTCTCCAAGAGCCTCGTGACAGCGCAGCGAGGCACCCTCACCGCCGAGAACCTCCGCGACGAGAACGGCAACGTCACCGGTGCAGCCTTCAACCTGGTGTTCTTCAAGACCGTCGTGTAGCAGCTACGCTGGCTGGGCCGCGAGGATTCGTGACGCATCTGTCACATTGCGGTCATGACAGGGCAAGGTCATTCGTCCAGTATCGTTGATAGGAATCTAGCTGGCGAAAGGACGGTCATGAACATCCTCAGCATCGAACATCTCACACGCGTGTACGGCACGGGCGACACGGCGGTAACCGCGCTGAACGACGTGAGCTTCACCGTCGAGGCCGGCGAATTCATCGCCATCATCGGCAGCTCGGGATCGGGTAAATCGACCCTCATGCATCTCATGGGAGGTGTCGACCGCCCCACGTCGGGAACCGTCAGACTGCAGGGGCAGGACATCTTCGCCCGCAACGACGAGCAGCTCGCCGTGTTCCGCCGCCGCGAAGTGGGCCTCATCTACCAGTTCTACAACCTCATCCCCGTCCTTGACGTGGTGGAGAACATGACCCTGCCGGTCCTGATGGACGGACGCTCCGTCAACGAGCAGCGCCTATCGGCCCTCGTGCGGGCGCTGGGCCTCACGGGCCGCGAACACTGCCTGCCCAATCAGCTCTCCGGCGGCCAGCAGCAGCGCGTCGCCATTGGCCGCGCACTCATGAACGCCCCCTCGGTCGTACTCGCCGACGAGCCCACCGGCAACCTCGACTCCAAGAACTCCGCGGAGATCATGAGCCTGCTGCGCGCATCCAATAAGAAGTTTAAGCAGACCCTCATCGTCATCACCCACGACGAGGACGTCGCCCTCATGGCCGACCGCGTGATCGCCATCGAGGACGGGCGCATCGTCCGTGACGAGCGGAGGGCATAAGATGGCCGAAGACACCCGCACCGCCACGCCCGCAGGCGCAAACGCCGCACAGGGCGCCCTCCCCCGCAGGGGCGTGTTCTGGCACTTCGCCGCACGCTCCCTCAAACTCAATCGCTCGCGCACCATCGTGTCCATCATCGGCGTCGCGCTCTCCTGCGCGCTCATCACCGCGATCTTCACGAGCGTGGCCACGCTCTATGAGGGCCTGCTCAAGGCCGAGATCGTGACCGAGGGCGCATGGCAAGTCGAACTCGTGAACGTACCCGAGGATGAAATCGATGTCGTGCACGCCGATTCTCGCGTCACGCGCAGCTATGATCGCATCTCCTACGGCGACGCGATCATGCCGAAGAGCTTCGAGGGATATTGGGGGCGCTATCTCAGCGTCCAGGAATGGCCCACGGCTGACAAGGTGAAAGGCCTCAAGCCTCTCCCCCACATCGCCGAAGGGCGTGCCCCCCAGGCGCCTGACGAGATCGTGCTCACCCACAATCTCAAGGGCCTGACCGTCGAAGACGGCAGCTGGCTCTACGACAGCCTCCCCACGAGCGGCAAGGACGACGACGTCCCGCGCGCATCATGGGACGGAAGTCTGGAGATCGGTAGCGTCATCGACCTCGCGCTTGGCGAGCGAACCTTTGTCGACGTCGAGTCTGGCCAGGAGGCACCCTGCCTGTACGACGAATCCCTGTACACAACGGAAAGCGCGACGGGTGACGTCATCAGCGAGTACCTCGCGAACCCCGGCGAGTTGAAATCCTACAAGGTAGTTGGCTTCTATGCCCCAGAGGGGGTCAGGAAGGACGACGTGTGGGGACGAATGGGTCCCGGGCACCTCGGGTTCGTCTCCTCTCCCGAAGTCCCCGTGCGCACCACGAGCATCTACCTCACCACGAACTTGAAGAGCCGCACCGAGATCGATGGGCTCATCGAGGACTACACCGGCAACCCCCACGCCGTCTTCAACGGCGGCGGCAACCGAGGTGACATCGAGAATATGGAAGGCCAGACCGCGGCATATTCGCATGATTCCCTCATGCGGTATCAGGGCATGACCGATGACCGTTCCATCTGGGGAACCCTATACACGCTCGCCTTCATTCTCTCCGCCGTCGTCATCGGCGCCTCCATATCCCTCATATACAACTCGTTCGCCATCGCCGTCTCCGAGCGCACCCGCCAATTCGGCCTACTCTCCTCGCTTGGCGCCAGCAAGCGGCAGCTGCGCCGCACCGTATACGCCGAGGCGAGCATGCTCGCAGCCATCGGAATCCCCATCGGCCTTTTGGCGGGCCTTGCGGGAACCTTCGCCGTGTTCACCTTCGCCGGCGAGGGCATCGGAATGCTCATCGACCAGGAAGCGTTCGCAAAGACCGGCTTCAGCACGATCGCCATCAATCCCGCGGTGCTCGCCCTATCGGCTTTGCTCGCTGTCATAACCGTCTTCATCAGCGCGACGATCCCCGCATGGCGCGCGAGCCGCATCTCGGCCGTGGACGCCATCCGCGGAAGCCGCGACGTGCGCCCGTCCCGACGCGAGCGCCGGGAGATGCGGAAAAACCGCCGCGCGAGAGCCCGCGGCACGTCCTTCGGGCGCATCATTGACAACCTGCGCTTGCGCGCCGCGGGAGTACCCGGCCTTCTCGCGCACCGCAACCTCACGCGCGCCAGCGCGAAGGGCCGCGTGGCCGTCGCCTCCCTGGCCGTATCGGTCGCACTCATCATCATCTCGGGCGGCATCTCGCATTACCTGAACTATCTCACGCAGGTCGTCGACAGCGGCGGCAGCGACATCGAGGTTTCGCTCAATAGGCGGCTGGAGCTCGACGAGACGACATCCGACGGGCTGAAGGAGATCGACGACGCATATCGGGCGCTCGCGACAGTCGATGGGGCGATCGGAGAGGGATACATGCTCCTCACGTCCCTCTGTGCGAGCTTCGAGCCCGGCATGATCGATTACGGCGAGCTCTCAAGCCAAAGCGAGCACTACGATATGCCCGACCGCGGCATGACCGACGACGGCACCGTCTACGCCCCTGCCTCCGTCCTGTTCCTCGACGATGCATCGTGGAATCAGATCCTTGATGAGAACAGCCTCGACCGCAAGCGTTTCGGGGACCCAAAGAACCCTGTCGCCGTGGCGCTCAACGGAACCCAGTCCAACGACGGGGAGCGCTATTCGGTGCGCGACCTGTTCTCCTCGACTGGCACCGCGAACCTCCTCACCAACATCGCATCCGCCGAGAACGCCATGTTCGTCGAGGCGGGCGTCGATGACGGAGAACCCGTCGCCCGATATGAGGAATACGGAGAGGGAGACGAAGCCCGATTCGACGAGAACGGCGAACCCATCTACAGCAAGGTCGCGCGCCCGCTCGACGAGGTGCTCCTGGACTCGTACGACCTGCCCGTTGGGGCGATCGTGAAGACCTTCCCCTCGCCCATCAAAGCATATGCATCCATCTGGCCAACGATCGTCCTCCCCGTGAGCGCGCTGCCCACACTTGCCGCGAGCTCCGAGGGCATCATCGATGACAAGGATATAAGCAGTCTCGCCACGCCATTCGCCTTCCACAGCGAGCAGGGCACGTACGGCAACACAATGTACGCGTATCTATCCTTTGGAGCCGAAGACGCGCGCGCCGTCGAAATCGGCATGAACGAGATCATCGCCGACAAGATCACCGGCAGCGAGTGGTACCGCACATATCTGACGAACAACGCCGAGGACGCACGCGCCAAGCGGCTCATAGGCGAGACCGTGCAGCTGTTCATAAACTGTTTCATCCTCATCACCGGTGCGATCGCCGTCGCAAACGTGTTCAACACGCTCACGAACTCGATCATCCTGCGCCGTCGCGAGTTCGCCATGCTCAAGAGCATCGGCATGGGGCAGCGTGCGTTCTGGCGCATGATCGCCCTCGAGTGCTTCTCATACGCCTGGAGGGGGTTGGCCATCGGCCTGGCACTCGGCGCCGTCATCACCTTCTTCATTTACCAGGCGATGATGATGAGCTTCGAGGGCCTCAGCTTCGTGGTGCCGTTCGGCTGGGTCATCGCCGCCGTCGGCGTGGTGATCGCCGTGCTCGCCGTCTCGACCGCGTATGCTCTTCGCAAGTCCTCCAGCGGCTCCATCGTGCAAACCCTGCGCGAGGACGCGATCTAGGCGCCATCCGACTCACCACTCACCTCAATTTAGGGACTGTCCCTAAATTGAGGTGAGATTCCCGAATCAGGTCCACCCCACCCGAAAGGAAGACCCATGTCCGATACCAACCGTGAGAACGACCCGATGGACGAGTTCCTGAGCACGCTCGGCGACGAACCGCAGGAGACGAAAGTGCTTCGCATTCCCGAAGTCATCCCCATCATCCAAGACGACGCGGCGAACACGGAATCCAACGCCGGGCCCGACGGCCAAACCCCGCTTGAGGGTTCCGACGCCGAGGCATACGCCGCCCTCAAGGCGAAGCGCGCCGAGCGCCGCCGCAAGAAGCTCATGCGCCGCGGCATCGTGATTGGCGTGGCAGCCGTCGTCATAGGCGGCGGGGCCATTGCCATCAACATCCTGGGCAAAGAGCCCGAGCAGATGATGGAAGCCGTCACCGATTTTGCCGTCCAGGGCGATTTCGAGACCATCGTCGACGCCAAGGGAACGTTGCAGCCGCTCTCCGCCACCGTCATCACACCCGAGGTAGGCGGTCAAATCGAGAGCGTCAACGTCGTTGCCGGCCAAACGGTCAAAGAAGGCGACGTCCTCATGACCATCAAGAACCCCGAGCTCGACCGCGCCGTAGCGGAGGCCGATCGCGCGCTGCGTCAGGCCCGCGCCGACCTCGCGGCCGCACAGCAGGCGCTCGCCGAGGCAAAGCAACTCGCCTCCCAGCCCACAGCCGATCCCATGGCCGGCCCCGCGGGAGACGTCGCCGGCGCTCAGCAGGCGATGAACGCCGCGCAGGTCGCAGTTGAATCCGCACAGGCCTCCTACAACGACGCTGCCGCAAAAGCCGCCCTGCGCACCGTGAAGGCCCCCGCTGCGGGCTCCATCGTGGCCATGAACGCGCAGGTGGGTGCCGATCTCGGCGAGAGCGTGGGCGGCGCGGGGACGAACGGCCCGCTCATGCAGATCGCCGACCTCTCCAAGATGAAGGTCACCATCCAGGTTGAGGAGGAGGACATCGCGAGCGTGGCCGTCGACCAGACCGCGACCATCTCCTGCCCCGCCTTCCCCGACCTCTCCATGACCGGGCGCGTGACGGGCATCGCCTCCATCGCGAGCGGCGACGGCGCCCAGATGTCCTACGACGGTATGGGCGGCTCTCCCACCTTCGCCGTCGACATCATGATCGACGCACCCGACCCGCGCCTCAAGCCCGGCATGACCGCCGAGGTGTCCCTCACCACGCAAAAGCTCGAGAACGTCGTCATGGTACCCATGACCGCCCTGCTCACCGATGACGGCGAGACCTACTATGTGAACCTCGAGACCGACCCCGAGACGCACGCCACGGAGCGCCTTGACGTGCGAGTCGTAGCCAAGAACGACGACTACGCCGTGGTCGGTAAGCCCGCCGACGCACCCGCCGACCAGAATTCCGACATGCCCGAATCCCCCCTCTCCGATAGCGACGTGCTCGTAATCGCGGGCGGCGCCATGCCGGAGGACGAGATGATGGATGGCGGCGCATCCAGCGGCGGCATGGAGGTGCGCTAATGGCAGAGAGCCCCTTGACGATCCCGCGCGGCGCACCGGCGACGCCCGATGCCGCCGCGGCGCCCGCGAGCTTCACGCCACCCGTGCCTGTGGCCCCACTCGCATCCACGGCAATCCCCGCAACAGGCGCACACTCCCGCCCGGTCATCGATATTCGTCATATCCACCGTATCTTTGAGAGCGAGGCCGGCCTGGCGCACATCCTCCACGACGTGTCGCTCACCGTGAGTCCCGGAGAGTTTGTGGCGATCACCGGTCCCTCAGGCTCTGGCAAATCCACACTCATGAACATCCTCGGATGCCTGGACACCCCCACGTCGGGCACGTATCTGCTCGAGGGCCTGAACGTGGCGGAACTCACCGATGACGAGCTCGCCGAAGTTCGCGCCCTGCGCATCGGCTTCGTCTTCCAGAGCTTCAATCTGCTCCCACGCATGAGCGTGCTCGACAACGTCATGTTGCCCCTCGCCTACACCGATGTTCCCCGACGCGAGCGCGAGATGCGCGCCGTCCACGCCCTGCGCTCGGTGGGCCTTCCCGTCGACCACTACGACCATCGCACAAACGAGCTCTCGGGCGGTCAGATGCAACGCGTCGCCATCGCGCGCGCCCTTGTGAACGACCCCGCCATCATCCTGGCCGATGAGCCCACCGGCAACCTCGACTCCGTTACGGGGCGCCAAGTCATGGACACGTTCCACGCCCTCAAGCGCGCCGGCAAGACCATCGTGCTCATCACGCACGACGCGAGCGTCGCCGCCGAAGCCGACCGCGCCATCCAAATTCGCGACGGACGCGTGTACGAGGGGGCCTATGTCCCCGCAGCAGCCACTACCGGCGTCGCTCGCGTAACGGCCACCGACATCGCAGCGGCCACGCCCTCCGCAGCAGGCGGCGGCCAATCATCAACCACGAACCTGGGAGGTGCCCTATGAGCTTTGCAGACCTCTGCCGCGAGGCATTCAGGTCGCTTGAGGCCAACAAGGGCCGCAGCCTCCTCACCATCCTCGGCATTGTGATCGGCATCGCCGCGGTCATTGCCATGACATCGCTCATCGGCGGCGTGCGCAACGGCCTCATCAGCGGCATGGGCCTCAATGCCGCGCGCATCGTCAACATCAGCTGCGGCGAGCCGCTCTCTGAAGAAGACGTCGAAGACCTGGCACGCCTCATACCCGACTATGAGGCCATCGAGGGCACGCGCGACAGCTATGCCGAGGTTCGCGTGGGCGATAAAACGATCAACTGCGGCATCACCGGCGCCAACCCCTCATTTCTCGAAATGACAGGGGCGACCGCCAAGCTCGCTAAGGGGCGCATCTACACAGCAGCGGAAGCCGAGGCACGATCCCGCATGGCGCTCATCGGCCGCAACGGCATCGAGGCGTTCTTCGGCAGCCCGGGCGCTGAGGCCGTTGGCAAATCCATTCAGCTGCGAGGCAAGAGCTACACCGTCATCGGCGTGCTCGATGACGGCATGACCGGAACGGACTACTGCAATGTCTACTTGCCTGCCGATACGGTGAGCCAGGATTTCAGCGATGGTTGGGATTATCTATCGAGCGTCGTGGGCCTTGCCCGCGAGGGCGCAGACATCGAGTCCGTGCAAGAGCAGACCATCGAGCAGCTCGCCAAAATCAAGAGCATCCCCGACGAGAGCCGCGAGGATATGATCTGGGTCTACTCCATGAAGTCCTCCATCGACCAGCTCGACACCTTCATGATGTCCTTCCAGCTGATCATGGGTTCCGTGGCGGGAATCTCCCTGCTCGTCGGCGGCATCGGCATCATGAACATGATGCTCACCAACGTCACGGAGCGCATCCGCGAGATCGGTGTGCGCCGCGCACTGGGCGCGCGCGGCCGCGACATCACGCTGCAGTTCCTCACCGAAAGTGCGGCGCTTTGCGTGACGGGCGGCATCATAGGAACCATCGCGGGGTATGCCATCGCCTGGGGCCTGGCATTTGCCGCTGGTGCGTTTGGCCTGGACATGGGGTCCATGACGGGCATGGGCGGAGCGGGCGCCACGCTCACGCCGGCCATCGAGCCCGCAGCCATAGCGATTGCGGTGGGTATCTCGATGCTCATCGGCCTGATCTTCGGGTACTATCCCGCCCGCCGCGCCGCCAAGCTCGACCCTGTCGAATGCCTAAGGTACCAGTAACGGAATCTGGGCCAGGCCTCTAAAAAGTAATTGGATGGCAGTCGCTCAATTCGCCGTCCGACCCACCGTCGAGCCCCCTCTCGCAGGGGGCTCGGCCTTTTGCGCCGTAATTGCGACGGTGCATCTCAGCAAGGCGCCGAATACCTATGGCGGCACGCAAATTGACTATGGATTAGTTCAGTTCAACCTCATCAAACGGCTGAATACCATAGGCAATTTCAAAGTACGAGCCGAGAGGGGCGGCAACGAGAGGACAGGTGGCCACCGGGAGATGCGTACATATAAAAGAAAACCCCGGGTTCGAAAACCCGGGGATAACTCTTGGTAGCCCGTACCGGATTCGAACCGGTGATCTCCGCCTTGAGAGGGCGGCGTCCTGAACCGCTAGACGAACGGGCCATATGTAATGAGGCTCGGAGTGCCTCGGAAACTCTTGGTAGCCCGTACCGGATTCGAACCGGTGATCTCCGCCTTGAGAGGGCGGCGTCCTGAACCGCTAGACGAACGGGCCAAAAGCGACAAAACACAACACACAATGGCTGGGATGGAGGGAGTCGAACCCCCATTGACGGAACCAGAATCCGCTGTCCTGCCATTAGACGACATCCCAAAGTGATGTGCGTCATGCCTCAACGCGAGGAAATACTATACGGAAACGATTCGGTCTATGCAAGCCCCAATTTGAGAAATTTTAATTTGTGGACGAATTGCGAACGAGGTGTCCGTTTTCGAGCCACGCTTCCTCAGTTGCCAGGCGGTCCACCAGCGAAGAATCATGTGAGACCACGATCAACCCAAACCGCTCAGACTCCTGACAATCAACCACTGCGCGCCAGATCTCCTCTTGGGAAAGCAAATCGAGCGAGGCCGTCGACTCATCGCAAATGAGCACACGCGGAGACGCCATGAGGGCGCGGACCAACGCGACGCGCATCAGCTGGCCTCCAGAGACCTCGTGGGGCCGCCGGCTCAGCCACTCCCCCTCCACCGAGAAGATACGCATCAAGTGACCGGCCCTCGGCCCGTCCACATCCCCTGCCTCGGCAAGAGACGCGCACAAGCTCAACGCGGGATCGAACGCTTCCTCTGGGTGCTGCGAGACAAGCTGCACCGGGCACGCGCGACCCGTTCGGTACGATCGGCCCTCTTTGAACGGCCGATCTGCCCGGGACGACCCATCCACCCGGAGCGGTCGTTCAGCCCGGAACCGCCGACCCGCACGCTGCCCCCACCCATCTCCGATGGGCTCGCCGTCCACCAGCACGACGCCCGCACTCGGCGTGAGTTGACCGGCCAGGACGCGGCAAAGCGTCGACTTGCCAACCCCAGACGCACCGCGCAGCGCCAAGCGGGCACCGGGCGCAAGGTCCACGTCGACCCCCGCGAACACTGCGCCGCCATTCCGACGGGCAAAAGCAAGCTCTCGAGCGACGAGCACCGACCCGTCACCACCCTGCTTGCCATAAGCGTCACAAAGCGCCCCAGAGGCCCAGCTGTCGTCCTCATGGAGCCTGATCCAAGCACGGCTCAATTCACGTGCATACGGGTCCCTGAGCGCCTCTGCGCGCCTGAACGCCGAAACGGATGTCTCCTCCACGACAGTCCCCTCGCGAAACACCGCCAATCGATCGGCGACGCTCAGCGCGAAATCAAGGTCATGTGTGATAAGCAGCACGCCACCACCGTCTTGGGCGAAAGCCCGAAGATCGTGCGCGGCGACGGCTGCGGACTCATCATCCATGCCCGGCGTCGGCTCATCTGCGATGAGCAACCTCGGCTCCTCCATGAGCGCGCACATGAGCAGCACGCGACGCGCCATGCCGCCGGACAGTTCATGCGGGTACATCCGCTCGACTTCCGACGCAAGCCCGTATGCCTCGAAGAGCTCCCGCTGACGGACCATCCGGCGGCGGGCATCTTCCCTCCGCGCGCGGCGGTCGGCCCCTCGGGCCTCACCGCGCACCTGCTCGCCAACGCGCATCAATGGATCGAGAGAGGAAACCCCCTGAGGAACCAACGAGATCCCATGTCCTCGCAAGTTGCCGAGATCTCCCGGCGCGACGAGGCTCCCGTCGAACCACATCTCGCCGCTCGCGACCGCGTTTGCATCAAATAGGCCCATAAGGGCGTCGGCCAGCACCGACTTACCCGAGCCGCTCGCCCCGACAAGGGCCAATATCTCGCCCTCATGCACCGAGAGCGTCAAATCACGCAAAACGTTGTGATGCACCCGGCGAGGACGCCAAAAGCGCGTCTGCGGGTCGTACATTCGATATGAAACCGTCAAATGTTCCACCGTCAGCAAATGGTGCGACCCCACGTGCTGGGAGTCCGCAGCATGTGTATGGTGATGATGGTATTCCGCGGCCCCATGCGGACCGTGCTTGATCTCGTCCACGGTGCCCCCTATTCCTGCATCGAACGCGGGTCGAGCACCGAACGGGCAAGCTCGCCCACATGCGCGAACAGCATCACGCTCAGGGCGAGCACCGCACCGGGAAACAGCGCGAGCCACCAGGCACCGGCGGTGAGATACCCCATCGCCTCGGCCAGGATCACACCGAGGGCAGGCTCATCGGGGGATAAGCCAAAGCCGAGAAACGTGATGGACGACTCGTGCAACACCGCATGGGGCAGTGCCAAAATCGCAGCGACAAGCACCTGCGGCATGACGGCGGGAAGCAAATGCGCCATCGCGATGCGGCAAGCGCCGACGCCGAGAGAGCGGCTCTGCGCTATATAGGGACGCGCAAGGACGGAGCGCATCTCGGCACGTAGAACGCGGGCAAGGCTGGGCCAATGCGTGAGCGCCATGCCGATCGTCACCCCCGCGAGTCCGCGCCCCACGGCGCAGCTGATGAGGATAAGCAACACGAGATACGGCACCGAGGATATGAGGTCGATCAAGCCCGCAACAATCGCGTCGACGCGCGGGCCACCGATCGCCGCGGCGACCGACAACAGCAGCGCGATGACCGTGGACGCCACCGCCGCCACGAGACCAATCGAAAGCGAGGTCGCGAGACCGGCGACGGTGCGTGCGAGCATATCCCGACCGAGCTGATCCGTGCCGAAGGGGTGCTCGAAAGAAGGCGGAAGCATCTTCTGCGAAAAATCGGCGACCTGCGCGACGTCATGGACCAGACTGCCACAAACCATAACGCATGAGAACACGACGAGTCCAAACAAGCCGGCGCGCAAGAGGCGCGTGCGATTGTCACACCGAGACTGTGGGGCATGCAGCACACGGCGGGCCCCCGACTCGCGTGCATCGCGCCGGGCCCCCGAAGCATGTAGCACGTTTCTATCACTCGACATGGCCGACCCCCCGTCCGACGCGGGGATCGACAACACGCGCAAGCACATCGGCAAGTAGATTGCCAGCGAACACGAGGACCGCACAGAAGAGCGCGATGCCCACGAGAAGCGGGGCGTCGCCGCCCAAACCCGCCGTGACGGCCGCCTGCCCCAACCCGGGATAGGAAAACACCTGCTCGACCAAGACCGTACCGCCAACGAGCTCGCCAACCGAGGAGAGCTGCAGCGTGAGCGCCGGCAGAACGATGTTGCGCAGCCCGTGTCGCAACGCGATGAAGCGCGTAGACTCCCCGCGTGCGCGCGCAAGGCGCACGTAATCGCTCTCCATGACCTCGATCGCCTTCTCGCGCGTATGGAGTGCGATGCCGGGGGCTCCGGTCAGCGCGAGCACGAGCGCGGGTAGGGCGAGGTGATGAACGCGAACGGCGAACGAAACCGTAGCCTGATCGGCACCGATGGGCATCGAAAAGCCCAGGGGGAACCATCCGAGCCACACGGAGAACACCATCAGGGCCACAATCGCGACCCAAAACGCCGGAGTCGAACTCAGCGCAAGACACAGCCAGCGGATCACGCGGTCAACCCGGGAGCCCCTTGAAGCTCCAGCTGCCATCCCGAGCGCCACGCCCAGAATGCCCGAAAGCGCCCAAGCTATGAGCATGAGTGCGGCAGAACTCGCAAACCGCTCCCCCACCACTGCGGGCACGGGCGCGTTGAAGCGAAGACTCGTGCCCCAATCGCCATGCAGGGCATCCACGAGCCATGTGCCGTAGCGTTCCAGCAACGGAACGCCCACATCCCAGTGCGCCGCAAGCTGAGCGCGTTTCGCCTCGCTCATGCCCAACAGGGCCTGCTGTCCCACATTAGCCTGAACCGGGTCGATGGGTGACAGGGCCACGAGTGTGAACGTGGCAAAGCTGACAGCGAACATCAGCAGGGCAAATCGGACGGCCTCCCTCGCGGCGAATCGCGCCATGGCTATTTCCAGGTCCAGGACGCAACATTGTTCAGCAGAGACCAACCATGGCCATGTGGCTGCGCCTTGCCCTGCGGAGCCACGAGACCCTCGCGCTTGAAATACAGATGGTCGACGTTAGCAAGCCAAGCCCAGGAGGCATCTCCCTGCGGAGCGGGTCCCTCCGTCCCGTCCCACATGGCCTTCTTCCAATACTCGTAGGAGGCCTCGACGTCAGCTTGAGCGAGCGCCTGGTCGAGGTACGCATCGGTGACCGCACTCTCGCGGCAGCTGTAATTACCCCACCCGGTGGAGTAGTTGAGCTCGCACACCTCGACGGGCGCGTTGGAGCCCCAGCCCCACAGGACCGGCTGCTCGAACTGATGCGGGTAGATCTCGTCCCAGCTACCGCCCTGCGGCTTCACCTCGATACCGAGCTCGGCAAGCTGATTGGCCACTTCATGGGCCGTCGCCTGGCGAACCGAGTCATCCGAGGAATACCACAGGTCGAACGCGGCGCGCACGCCGTCGCGCTCTCGGATACCGTCGGCGCCGGGCTTCCAACCGGCCTCGTCAAGCAGGGCCCTGGCCGCATCGATATCACACTCGACACGCATATCGGGCGACGACCACGGCATGCCATCACCCACGGAAAAGGCGGGGCGACCATAGCCGTTCAACACGTTGTCGATGAGCTGTTCACGGTTAATCGCCAGGTTGATGGCGCGACGCACCGCGACGTCGCATGTCACATCATTGCCCGTGCGGTACGCGACATCTTCCTCGAGCACGCGCGTGCCTCCCGCCGGGATGCACGGAAGCGAGATGCCCCTCGAGTCGACCGTCTTGAACGCCGTGAGCTCATAGCCGTCGAACGCGCGATCGGCGTGGGTCGCGAAGGTATAGGCGATATCCACATCGCCCTTCTGCACAGCGGCAAGCGCGGCGTCCTCGTCCATAAATACAACGATGACCCGCTCCATGACGGGCGCCTCGCCGTAATAGCCGGGGTTCGCCTCAAAGATCACCTGCTGTCCCTGATCCCACTGCTTGAGAACATAGGGACCGGACCCAATGGGATTGTGCCCGTAATCATCGTCATACGATGCCTCGGGAACAATGCCGAGCACCGCCAGGGTATAGAGCAACGTGTTGTTCGGCTTCGAAAGATACAGCTCCACAACCGTGTCGCTCACCGCGACGGCCCGCTCCACCATGGAGAGGTCGGCCTCGGAGGCGGAGCTCTCAATCACACCGTTGACGGTGAAGGCAACATCGGAGGCGGTCAGAGGTTCGCCGTTCGAAAAGACCGCATCGTCGCGGATGGTGAAGGTCCACACCAGACCGTCTGAGGAGCAGAAATGCTCCGTTGCCAGATCACCGACGATCGAAAGGTCGTCGGCAGTGGTGACGAGCGTGGATTGAATGAGGGGCGCATGTACATGCTCGCCGCAACCCCAGGACACAAGCGGGTCAAAGCCCGCGGCGGGCTCGCTCGTGGCGTTCATGGCAACGATGACTTGGCTCTTGGAAACATCGTGGTCTTGCGCCGAACCCTGGGAAGCGGCGTCGGCACCACACCCCACCAGCGAAGCGGTCGCAGCAAACATCGAAGCGGACAGCAGAGAGCGACGGGTGACGGCGCAATGCATGAGCGCCTCCCTTCAATCGGCGGCGCCTCCTACGCGGCGCCTGAGAATAATCGGCGACAATAGTACATTATCTAGGTATTCGTCGCGCTCGAAAGCGTATGTGACTCTAAAACCCCAGATACGACAAGAGCGCCTCGCGCTCGTTGGCAACGGCCCCGACGATCGCGCCCTCGAGCGCGCGGTTGAGGGCCTCGCCGATACGCGGACCGGGCGCCATACCACACGCGATCAGATCGGAACCGGCCAGGTCGAGCGTCTTGATGCTGTACGCCTCGCGATTCGCGAGCAGTTCACGGCACATCTCGCGCATGCGCTCGATTTCCTCGACGTAGTAAAAACACCCCGACGCCTTGCCGAGCGTATCGGCGCGCTTGAGATCGAACAGCTCCCCCATGAGCCGCGCCGTATCCACACCGGAACGCGCGAGCCACTGCATTTGGCGAAGCAGGCTGATGCGATCAGGGTCCAAGGGGCGATCATGGTCGTGAATCAAAAGGCTCGCGTCGCGGATGAGTTCGTTTGAACACGACAGGCGCCGCATGATCTTCTCAGCAAGCTTGGCACCCGCCTCGGGATGCCCGTAGAAATGCCCGCGACCGCGCTCGTCAACGGTAAAGCAGTCGGGCTTGGCGATATCGTGCAAGAGCGCCGCCCACATGAGCGAAGGCGATGGGGGTGCGCTCGGATCGCCTCCATCGATGCGGAAACGCGACAACTCACCGGCGACCGTGAGGACGCGAGCGGTATGGTCGTACACGTCAAAGGCGTGGTAAGGCGTGCGCTGATCGAAACCGCGCATGCGGGCGAGTTCGGGAATGGCAGCGCACATGAGCTCGGGATAACGGATAAGCGCGTCACCACCATGGCGGGTGACGAGGATTCCCTCGAGCTCGATGCCGACGCGCTCACGAGCGACCTGGTCGAGCAACGGCGCACATTCGGCGAGGGCCTGCGCCGTGGCAGGGTCCATGGCAAAGTCGAGTCGGCAGGCAAAGCGCACCGCTCGCAACATGCGCAGCGCGTCCTCCTCAAAACGGCGGCGGGGTTCACCCACCGCGCGGATCTGACGACGCTCCAAATCACCGCGACCGTCGTAGCAGTCGAGCAGGCCTCGGGCAGGATGCCAAGCCATGGCGTTCACCGTGAAGTCACGACGAGCAAGGTCGTCTTCGACGCACGTTGCACGCTGAACGTTCTCCGGATGGCGGCCATCGGTGTAAAAGCCGTCGAGCCGATATGCCGTGACTTCGATGCGCTCGCCATCCACCACGGCCGTGATACCACCGAACTTGACGCCCGATTCCACGACCGCGATGCCGCGAGAACGCAGGGCAGCCGCGCTTTCCTCCCACGATCCGCTGCAGCAGATGTCGATATCGTGCCCCGGGGCGCCCATTAGAGCGTCGCGCACCCAGCCGCCCACGATCCACGCCTCGAGTCCAGCTCCTTCAAGCGCAGACAAGACGGCCAAGGAAGCGGCACTGGGCTTGGAGCCCATCAGGGTCTCACCGGCGAAAGCGATATCGGTCGAATGCTGCATGGTCCTCCTCATAGTCTGCGCCTCAGTATACCAACCCGATCCACGAGCCCCGCACCCCAAAGCGCCCAATTGGGGACAGGTACAAATTGAGACATTCCGTTTGCACAGACGGGGGTGCGCCCCTGAACCTGGAGAAATAGTTCTCTAGGAGGAAGAGATGGCGTATCCGCAAGAGCTTATCAACGAGGTGCTCGATTATCTGGATTCGGGCCATTCCGTCCGCGAGGCCGAGCGACGCTTCGGCGTCGGCCACGAGAGCGCTGCCAGATGGAGGCGCCTCCGCGACGGCAACCTCAGGGCCAACAGGCCGCACCCTGTAAAATACCCCCAGGATACGGTGAGGCTCGCGTTGGGGCTTGCCTATGGCGGCCATGGGTTCGGGCTGGACGAGGTCGCCGTGATGGTGGGCGTCTCCGCGCCCACGATATCCAATTGGAAGAGGCGATACGTCGAAGGCGGCCACATGGACATCCCGGAGATCGATCCCGACGAGATCAAGCACCTGAGCCCCGACGGGAGGGCCCGCATGACCGACGAGGAGCTCGAGGAGTACATCCACAAGCTGGAGCTCAAGGCCGCTGTGCTCGAGGGCACGGTGAAGGTTTTAAAAGCAGAGGGCATCGACGATCTGAGCAATGACGAGAAGGCCGCGATCGTCGATGCCCTGCCCGCCAGCTTCACCGTGACGGAGGCCCTGCCGGAGGTCGGGCTCTCGTCGTCGAGCCACTACTACTGCAAGGCGAAGCCGGAGCGGCCCGATCGCTACGGGCGCGCGCGTGCCGCCATCAGGGAGGAGTTCGCGCTGGTCGGGGGCAAGAGGGGCTACCGCTACATCCGGCAGCGCCTGCGCGAGCGGGAGGACCCGATAGCCGTGTCGGGCAAGACCGTGCGGCGCCTCATGGCCGAAGAGGGCTGCCGCGTGAGCTACGCGAAGAAGAGGCGCTCCTACAGCTCGTATGCGGGCGAGATAAGCGCGGCCCCCGACAACCTCGTCGCGCGCGACTTCCACGCCGAGGCCCCGAACGAGAAGTGGCTCACCGACATCACGCAGTTCTCCATCCCCGCCGGCAAGGTGTACCTGAGTCCCGTGATCGACTGCTTCGACGGGATGCCCGTCGCGCGGAGCATCGGGGAGAGCCCGAACGCGGAGCTGGCGAACTCCATGCTGGAAGAGGCCTGCGGGCAGCTGGCGGACGGAGAGCATCCCGTATGCCACAGCGACCGAGGCTGCCACTACCGATGGCCCGGATGGATCGGCATCTGCGCAGAGCGCGGCATCGTCCGGTCGATGTCCAGGAAGGGGTGCTCGCCCGACAACTCCGCTTGCGAGGGATTCTTCGGAAGGCTGAAGAACGAGTTCTTCTACGACCGCGACTGGGAGGGAGTGACGACAGAGGACTTCATCGGCCAGCTGGAGCAATACATGAGATACTATCGCGACGAGCGCATCAAGGAGTCATTGGGCTGGATGAGTCCAATGCAGTACAGGAAATCGCTTGGCTTGGCGGCCTAGCGTCTCCAGAGTTTGGGGCGCATCCCCAAGCCTCACGAGCGAACGTCTCAATTTGTACCTGTCCCCAAGTGGAACTCCCGTCGCAAAAAGCCGCCGGCCCACGAATGGACCGGCGGCGAAACGCATCCCAAAGGGGACGATCGTTACTTGCGCTCGAGCTTGCGGACGGTGACGCGCTTGGAGTACTCGTCGACACGACCAAAGTCGCCCAGGCCGACGCTCTCGGCGACGTTGGCGCCGGTGGCCATAGCGAGCTTCATAGCCTCCTCGACGTTATCGCGATCCTTGTACCACTTGAGCAGGAACGCCGCCAGCGTGCAGTCGCCGGCGCAGACGGAGGAAACGAGCTTGATGTTGAACTCACGCTTGGCGTACCAGATGTCCTCGCCATTGGAGAAGTAGGCGTCACCACGGCTACCGCGAGTCAGAAGAACGTTCTGAACGCCCGCGTCGTGAGCCATCTTCATGGCAACGCGGACCTCGTCATCGGTGTTCACCGGAACGCCGAAGATCTCGCGCATCTCGTGGTGATTCGGCTTGATGAGCAGCGGCTTCTTGGAAGCGAGGCTCTTGAGTTTGTCGGAGGAGAGGTCCAGCACAACGTCGGCGCCGCGGGCCTGAGCGTGATCCATGACCTGATCCAGGAAGTCCTTGGAGGCACGCGGGGGCACGGAGCCGGAGACAACCAGGCAGTCCATGCCGGTGCTGGTGTCGAGGATGTTGTAGAGCTCCTCCTCATACTGAGGGGTAAGCGGAGCACCCGGATTGAGGACGCCGTACTCGTGCTCGCCATCGTTGATGTAAGCGCAGATACGGGTGACGCCGTCGATCCAGACGGGACGGCACAGGCAGCCAAGGTTCATGGTCTCCTCGACGATGAACTTGCCGGTGAAGCCACCGAAGAAGCCCAGGGCGACGGAGTCGACGCCGAACTTCTTGAGGGCGAAGGACACGTCAAGGCCCTTGCCGTTGGCGGTGTAGCTGGCGGAGTTGGCGCGGACGTTCTCATCGGGAACGAGGGTCGGACCGGCGACCGTCATGTCGACAGCGGGATTAGCGGTCAGAGTGTAAAACATACAGCCTCCTAAGTAGACACACTGCTTTATACAGCGTAGCGCAAATTGAGAAACAATTTCGAGACCATTAGTGATAAATCGTTTTATCGTCACACACAAAGATACCGACTGCGGCCCACCCGCGAGAGCGGACGCGCAGTCGGCAAGCAAAGCTTAGCGAGCGGCAGCCTCGAGCAGCTCCTTGACCTCGGCGGCGGTGGAGCAGGCGAGCGCCTTCTCGGCGAGCTCGTCGCACTCGGCCTTGGTCCACTGGGAGATGGTCTTGCGGGCGCGCAGGATACTCGGCGCGGACATGGAGAACTCCTCCAGGCCAAAGGAGATCAGCAGCGGCTCAAGCAGCGGATCGGCGGCAGCCTCGCCGCACATGCCAACCATGATGCCGGCCTTCACGCCGTTCTCGATGATGTTCTTGATCGAGCGGAGGACGGAAGGATAGTAGACCTGGTACAGGTTGGAGATGTGGTCGTTGCCACGATCGGCGCACATGGTGTAGCCGATGAGGTCGTTGGTGCCGATGGAGAAGAAGTCGGCCTCCTCGGCCAGCTTATCGGCGACGAGGGAGGCAGCGGGGGTCTCCATCATGACGCCGACCTCGATGTTGGCATCGTACTGGAAGCCCTCGGCCTCGAGCTCGGCCTTGCACTCCTCGACGAGAGCCTTGACGGCGCGGACCTCCTCGACGCAGGTAACGAGGGGGATCATGATCTTGACATCACCGAAGGCGCCGGCGCGCAGCAGGGCGCGGAGCTGGACCTTGTACTGATCGGCGTTCTCGAGGCAGTAGCGCACCGCGCGGAAGCCCATGAAGGGGTTCTCCTCCTTCTCCATGTGAAGGTAGGGGATCTCCTTATCGCCGCCCACATCGAGGGTGCGGATGATGACCGGGGCGCCCTTGAGGGCCGAGGCGACCTTACGGTAAGCCTGGAACTGCTCCTCCTCGGAGGGAAGCTCGGCGGCGTCCATGAAGAGGAACTCGGAGCGGAACAGACCGATGGCCTCGGCGTCGTGCTCGAGAGCGTTGGCGACGTCCTCGGGGCTGCCGATGTTGCAGGCGAGGATCTTCTTGATGCCGTCGGCGGTGACGGTCTCCTGGCCACGGAAGGCCTCGAGAGCGGCCTTCTCCTCGGCAAAGGCTTGTGCCTTAGCCTGGTAATCGGCCATGACGGAGTCCTCAGGCTCGGCGATGACGACGCCCTTGGAGCCGTCGACGATGACGGTCATGCCGTTGCGCAGCGCAGAGCAGCTGTTTGCCACGGACAGGACGGCCGGGATCTCCAGCGCGCGGGCGATGATGGCGGAGTGGGAGGTGCGGCCACCGGTCTCGGTAACGATGCCGGCGACATGCTCCTTGTCGATGGTCGCGGTCATGGACGGAGTCAGGTCATGCACGACGACGACGGTGTTCTCGGGCAGGACGGAGAGATCGACGACCTCGACACCCAGCAGCTCGGCAAGAATGCCGGTGCGGATGTCGGCAATGTCGGCGGCGCGGAGGCGGAACATCTCATCGTCCATAGAGAGGAACATGTTCTCGAACATGGTGGAAGCGTCCACCAGGGCCTGCTCGGCGCAAGCGCTGCCATCGATGGCGCCGCAGATCGCGTCCGTCATGCCCGGATCCTGGGCGAGGATGATGTGACCGGCCATGATCTCGGCCTCGTTCTCACCCACGGCGACCTTCATGTGGTCGGCCTGGGCCTGGGTCTTCTCGCAGAAGACGGCCAGAGCAGCCTGATAGCGCTCCTTCTCGGCGGCGGTGTCGGACACCTCGCGGGGCTCGAAGGTCAGGTCGGGATCGACGGCCACCATGACGGTGCCGATGCCGATGCCCTCAGAAGCGTTAACTCCCTGGTACATTACGTTTCCTCTCTCCTATTCCCCATCCGTGCGCACGGGGAACAAAAACACAGGCGCCCACGTATCGCGAGGACGCCTGCCAATCTACACCTATGAGATTAGATGTTTGCCATCAAGACAAGGCTCACGCGCGAACTACTCGCCCAGACCGCTCTTGATGAGCTCGATGGCGGCCGCGAGGGCCTCCTTCTCGTCAGCGCCGTCGCACTTGACCTCGACCTCGGTGCCGCAAGGGATGCCGGCAGCCATGAGGGCCATCGGGGACTTGCCGTTGACCTCCTTGTCGGGGGCGACAACGGTGACCTCGGAGGCGAACTTGCCCATGGTGGAGGCGAAGAGGCCGGCGGGACGCATGTGGAGACCCTGCGGGTTAACGAGCGTAGCCTTATCAGAAACCATAACTGACTCCTTTAAAGTGGCACGAGCGGTAAAACCGAACGTGCTCATAAACACGACAGACCCATTGTAATACGTTTGAGCAAAATTGGGGAGTGAGTTTGAAAGCAGAGGAAGACCACCTTCGCGATGTTCCTCCGCCATTTCACAAAAGGCCTGATAGAGCACGGAAATCGAGTTGCCCCGCGCGACCATTCACCACCACGCAAAAGAAAAAAGACCCTGCCGATACTCGACGACAGGGTCTTTTCCAGTCTGCGGGTGCGCCATGGGGGATTCGAACCCTCGACCATCGGATTAGAAGTCCGGTGCTCTATCCAGCTGAGCTAATGGCGCGTATGTGCGTACCGAACGATACGGCACGGTTGATTATAGACGAAAGCGCGGCATATCATACATAGCGTCCTCGCCGATACACCGAAAGGCTGAAACCCATGGTCAAACGCGCTCGGCATTTGCCGCAGCCGGCGACGATCCACCTGGTGATATACGTCGTCTCGCTACTAGCCCTCCTGTTCGTCTCCTTCCACAACCTGGGAGCCAACGCCATCGCAGACTTTGATGAAGCCCGCCACGCCGTGAACGCATACGAGATGATGCGCAACGGGGACTACCTGGTCAACACGTACATGGGCGAGACGGACCTGTGGAACCTCAAGCCGCCGCTCGGGTACTGGACCGTCATGCTTGGCTACGCGCTCTTTGGCTACACGGCCCTTGGCCTACGCTTCGCCTCCGCGGTTTGCTGGATCGCCACCGCATTCGTCCTGGCACGATGGCTGCGCAAACACGCCGGCCTCCCTTCCTCCATCTGCTTCATCCTGCTCATGGTCGCAAGCACGCGCCTGTATGAGGCCCACCTCGTGCGCACGGGCCACGCAGATGCCACATTCACCCTGCTATGCGTCCTCGAACTCCTGTTTCTCATTCAGGCACGGGAGTCCAAATGGATGGTGCTGCCCGCAGGCCTGTGCGTGGGCCTCGCGTTTCTCGCCAAGAGCTGGCACGCGTTTTGGATGTTCCCGTCCACGCTGCTCTTCCTGATCGCATCGGGCATGCTGCCGCGCTTCTCCGCGCGGCATGTCGCAGGCTACTTCCTCGCTTCGTTCGCCCCGATCGCCGTATGGGCGGCCGCGCGCTATGCCATGGACGGATCCGTGTTCTTCAAGACAATGGTCGAATACGACCTCCTCGCGCGCTCTGGCACGACGCTCGAGGAGCACTATGGCGGACCGGAGTACTACATCAAGGTTCTGCTACTCACACCCTCGGCCGTCGCCTCCGCCCTCATTCTCCTCGGTAGTTGCACGGGCGCCCTCAAGGACAAGGGAGCGCAGTCCGTCCGCGATCTTGTTCGCACTGAGGACTCCCGCCTCGTGCTCGCCGTGCTTGCTTGGTCGGTCGTGCCTATCGTGCTGTTCTCCCTCGTGAGCACCAAGCTCGTCTGGTATGTGTTTCCCTGCGTACCCGTCCTGTGCTTCATCGCGGCATACGCAGCCCCCAACGTGTGGGAACGGGCGATGCGCCTCATTAAGAATAAGAAGTCGCTCGCGAACCTGGCACCAGCGGCACTCCTCGCCGTCGTGACTGCCTTCACAGTCTTCGGCATATTCGTGTCCTGTCGAAACTCCCTGACCGTCCAAGTCAACGCCGAGCAAGACCTCCTGGAAGCTGCATACGACGGCGGCGACCTGCCCCAGGGTGCGGAGTTCTACTACTGGGACGGCTTTGGCGAATTCGCGCCGCAGGGCGTTGTCGCCCGAGCCGAGCTCAGCGGCGACGCCTACCCGCTCACCGGCGGCATGAGCGCGTTCTCGGCCACGGACTCCCCCGCCGCGCTCCTGGTCCGCGCGGACGCCGCGGATGGGTCGCCCTATGCGCTTCCCACCGATGCCGAACTCGTGGGCAAGACGGATGAGTTCCTCCTGTACAAGAACGCACGATAGCAACGAGGCCCTGCGCAAATCCGCGCAGGGCCTCGTTTTAGATGGGGCAATAAAACGCGATAGTCGCGGGAACATCACGGCCGAGAATGCAGAGGCCGCTCCGATGATCCACAGGTCAAAAGTGGAAGAGTCAAAGCCCTTCCAACATCAGCGTCTTCCCAAAACCGCGCGCTTGACGACGGAAAGCAAGCCGTGCCTGGCGATGAAATACCGCAGCGCGAGGAACGTGCGGCGCTGCCGGGGCATATCGGTCTCAAGACACGCGCGAATCGCGATATCTGCGACTGCGGGCTCAAGGCCCATCTCGCGCATGGCCTCAGACGACCAGCAGGACCTGAAAACATCTCCAAGGCCGCCGGCGATGCGACTGTAATCCTCGTCGTGAAGCTTGACGGCATCATAGGCGACGAAGTCGACCATGAACGAGACAAGCTCGGCGGGGCACAGGTCGAGCAAACCGCCGTCACGCCAATCAGCGGAGATACGCTCGACGATCGTCAGGTGCCTATCCAGCTTGGCGACGATGTCGTTTTGGATGGTCCCCATAAGCGAGCCCGGGCGATCGAGCCGGTATTCGTACAGCCGCTGCGAGCTCAACACGGTCTTTCGCGCCCGAGGGTACACGGCGAAGTGAAACGCCTGGTCCTCTCCAAAACGCAACGACTCGTCGAACCGCAGGCCCTGCCCGCGCAAGAACTCGGCGCGGCAGGCCGTCCTCCAAGCAAAGGGCCGCGAATCCTCCCGGAACAACAGGTCGGGCGAAAATCCCTCGTACACCGCATCGCGCGGTGACAAGGCCCGCACCATCCACTCGGGAGCGGCGTCCTCAGGCGTCCAGCGGGCCGCGAAGGTGAAGACATCGGCACCGCCGTCGTGCAAAGCGCGGTACATCTCCTCACACGCGTGGGACTCAAAGCGATCGTCCGAATCCAGAAAGCAGACGTACGGCGAACGCGCAGCATCGATGCCCGCGTTACGGGCCGAGGACAGCCCGCCGTTGGGTTTATCGATGATCCGGATACGCGGGTCGCGGGTCGCACACGTTTGAAGAACGGCAAGGGAGCCGTCAGTCGAACCATCGTTCACACAAAGGATCTCAATGTCCTCAAGCGTCTGAGCGCGCAGCGAATCAAGGCAATCCTCAAGGTAATCCTGCACGTTGTAGATGGGAACGACAACGGAGACGAGACTCATGCCGCCCCTCCCCTTGCGTTCAGACGACGAATGGACTTGTGCCCCAGCTTGTGCGCTACGGTCTTGAGCACAAGAGCCGGACCGCCGAGGGCGAGCAGTCGCCTCACGGTGCCGAGGGCTCCCCCACCGGCCGCCCGCTCGTGAAGTTCGCAAAAACGCTCAGGATCCGAGGCAAGCAGGCGCAGGTCGGCAGCCGTCCAGGGATCGAACAGACGGAAATCGACCAGCCCCTTGTCCAAGTCGTCGGCGAATTCACTCGATGCGCGAACGATGAAATCCCCGCGTAAGTCGCCGCTCAAGCGGTCGTAGTTCCACATGTAGCTGTCGAACTTCATGCATTCAAGAATACCCATGAGGCGCTGGTCGCCGTCGAGCCGATCGTTGACGAACGACGTCATGGACGCATACTCGTCGCACACACAGTAGACCTTTGCCGCCGAGTTGACCGATGACTTCTCGTTGTCCTGGCGGTAATGAAGAATCGGATCGGCGATGAAGGTCGCTCGCGCTGCGGATGCCCAGACTTTGAAGTTGAATCCCGCGTCTTGATAGGACGCACCCGGCGTCTCGAGGAAGTCGATCCCATTGTCCCTGAGAAAGCTCGAGCGATAGAGGGCCGACCAGATCGAGGGCTTGCGGAAGAAGATCGCGAGGTCGTCGATAGGACGCATCGTGCGTCCCACCTCCTGTTCGTCGACGATGCGGAACAGCTCATCGCGCTCTTGCGGTGTGGACCAATACAGGTAGAAATCAGCTTTCACGACGTCGGATTGATTGCGCTCGGCGGCATCGACAAGCAGCTCCAGCGCATTCGGCTCAAAGAAGTCATCGGACTCGAGAATAGCGATATACTCGCCGATCGCATTGGCCAACCCCATGTTCATGGAGGCGCCGTAACCCGAGTTGGGCTTATCGATCACTCGGAAGCGAGCGTCGGCCTCCATATACCGATGGATGATGGCGAGCGAGCCGTCCGTCGATCCATCATTGATGCACAGGACCTCGAAATCCGTGAAGGACTGAGCAACCAGCGAGTCGAGGCACTCCTCGAGATAGCGCTCGACGTTGCAAATGGGCACCAGCACCGATACCTTCGGCGCGGCGACGCGAGCGGGGGAAATATAGATACGATTGTCTTGCATACTTATCGCACAACCTGAATCGAAGAATTGAAATTAGCTCAATGTGAACAATGGAGCAAACAGGGGTCGCCACTAATCAGCAACATCATCTGAAACGTATCTATTCAAAGCCTCGTTGGTCGTCACTTCTTCAAGCAGCTCTCGAGAGACATGCTCATGGCTATCCATGTCCTTGGGAATGACGTAGAAATCCCCATAATGCCGTCGGAGATAGCGCTTCCACTCTCTGGGAACCAACAAATTGAAGTCGCGGAACTTCATTTCTCTCGCAGGAGCCCACTCAGAATAAGGCCATGGACCCGTGGAGCGAGACTCGTTGATATTGTCAATCCCCCGCAAGATTGTTTTAGGATTCGACAGGCTTGCCGAGTCATTAACAGGAGAGCCATAAGACGCGTAATGGTGATTATACAGCACCTCAATTTGCTCCCACTGCGGAGAATCCGGATCAATATAAGGCCAGGATGCGTCCTTAAACCCATCTGAACTTGATAATTCGAAGAAATCGTGCGCGAACTGCCCCCTCTTCTCAAGGCACTCTCTCCAAAGATCAGAGGAATCAGCCGATAGAGAGATATCCAGGGGAAATAGATCGACAAACGCTGGATTGTTCTCGGCGCGCAAACAGAACCTGATCTGCTTGCATGCGCAGCACCTATCCCATCGCTCCGTAATGCGAAAACGTGAATCAAGCGCAACCGCATCTCGCAACCTAGCGAGATCGGAACGGAAAACGAAAACGTCGATATCGTCGTCCCAGGGAATCAGATCGTTATAGAGGTAAGCTCCCAACAAGGTGCCTGAACCAGCGAAATATGAGACGCCACACGACCTGCAAAAAGCATCAAACTCGCCTAAAAGCTTTGCCAAGTTGTCCTGAAATAGGCCGAAAACACCAACAGGGCGAGGAAGACTATGAAAGAAGTCGACTTTTACCTCTTCGAGATCACGATGCGAATCTCCAGGCATCCTTTGGAGAAGGTGCCAATAGAGCATCATGTCTCGTTTTTGTTCATAACCGTGCTCGCCTTTCAAATCTTCGAGAGACCGCAAAACCTCATCCGCGCGCTCGTCGATGCGAGTTGAGATTTGAGCCAGCGAGTTGTTCACATGCCTCTCAAAGGCATGAAAGGACCCCGATGAAACCGGCATCAGACTTTTAAGCTTTGCCATCAGATTTGCCATAGTCACTCGCCCCGCCTAATGGAAATGGACGTATAAACCTAACGGTATTGAGGAAGGATGAACTTCATTCCTGAAGGATAAGGATTAACTCCGGTATATGCGAAACAATCGCCCATCACCCTAGCGATGCCCGTTGCCCACGTAACGCTAGTCGCATACTGGTGCCATACCGTTCCAGATGAGATAGCGTTAGCAAGATCCCACTTCATGAAATACAACGTGTTCTGCCCCTTAGACAAATAGTTGGACTTAATCCACTGGGCAGCACCCGTAATCGCCTTCTCAGGTGAATTCCAGCCCATTTTGACTGCCATGGCACGCCCTCCAGATAGAGGGCCAGAATCCACCGCACCAATACCAAAGAAGTTGTAATACGTACCCGCGGGATACAGTTTGCCATCAACTTCGGTAGCGCCATCATAAACAAAGCCCTTGGCAAGTTCAGACTTACCCCAAGCACTCTCCAGAATCGCATGAGACAGGAGGTAGACATCGTTGACGCCGTACGTATTGGCCGCATCGATAAATGCCTGGCCTTTGCCAGACAAAGTACCTCCAGCACCATTCGTCGCAATGAACGAATTCAACTGGTCGGCGCTCAAACCCGATCGACCACCATCGAGTTTTGCGAACTGATTGAACTCTTTCGTCCCATACGCCCAAGAAGAGGGGTTCAGCTGAGTGGGGAGTAGATTGATGTGCTCCTGCTTCATCGAATCTGTCCAGGGGAGACGATTCAGATATGCAGTCTCGATGTCGAGAAGACTCTTGAAAGATATGTTTTGATTGACAAACAAGATGTTAGTCAGAACGCTCACAATTTGGTTCCTCGTCGCTTCGCTAACGCTCAAATAGCCGCCGAAGAAGCGGATGCGGGAGACGGAGCCCTTGTGGGAGGCGAGCTCGGTCACGGTCGGCGAGGACCCGTCGGCGACGAGCAGCACGACCGAGCGGTCCCTGCCCTGGAGCACGCTGCCCGAGAGCGCGTCGTACGGAAGCTCGGCGGTCGTGAACGCGGCGTTGTCCCACTTGAAGCCTCGGGAGTCCACCGCCCACCTGGCGACGAGGGCGCTCGTGTCGAACCTCGTGTCGCCGGCGAGGACCGTAGCCTTGCCGGAGGTGGAGACGGAGCCGGCGAAGGAGACCGTGTCGCTCGAGGTGACGATGGGGCCGCCAAGGACGACGGAGGAGGCGAACGCGCGGCCGCGGAGGGCGGACTTCTGCGCGGAGTTGAGGTTGCCGGAGGCGTCGGTCAGGAAGATCGGGGCCCTCTCGGCGTAGGCGACGGGCGAGAACGACAGGGCGTCGTGGAAGCGCGCGCCGGAGGCGAACGCCACGGCGTCCGTGGACCAGGTGCGGCCGCGCGGGGCGCGCTTGCCGTACTCGTAGACCATCATCTGGGTGTCCTGGCGGGTCTCGCCCGCGAGGCGGTCGACCTTGAGCCCGAGGGACTCGAGGTCCCCCTTGACGCGCGCGGACATCACGAGCTCGCCGCCCAGGGTGACGGCCCTCGTCGCGCCGAGCTTCCCGATGGCGTCGGCGGTCTGGGCGCTCAGCGAGGAGCCGGAGGTGAGCAGGATCGGGCAGTCGAGCACGCCGGCGAGGCCCGTGGCGCACAGGGCGTCGGGCCAGCCGCCGTCGGCGACGACGATGACGTACTCGGACGAGGAGTAGGCGGAGAGCGCCTGCATGCTGGAGGTGTCGAAGCGGGTCTCGCCGGAGAAGTTCTGGACGAACGAATCCAAAGAGTAGCTATCCGTCGAAAGCAAAGAAGGAGCAACCGCGCTTGAACTATCAGTGATTTCTTCGATTTCCTGCAAACTAATATCTGAAGGGACCTCGGAATTCATAAAGTCATCGGACGCCTTCACGGGGGTAGCAAAACCAATCTCAAAAACAAAAGCGAAAGCGAGGATCGCGAAGACCCTAAATAGCGAATATTTATTACGCAAAATGACTCCAGATTCTCTAAGCATTGGCGATTGCATAAGCAATGCTCTCGGCAACTTGATCCCTCTTGGAGTTGTAGGTTGCCATGTCATGGGAATTGTCGATAAAGCAAATCTCGAGCAAGGTCGCAGGAATCTTTCCAGAAAGAACAGCAACCTGCTGTGTCTTCATACCCCTGTCTTTAAGACCGACGCCGGAAATCATACCGGGGTGAACAGAGCGCTGCAGATCGAACGAACTCTCAGCAGCATGATATGAATGGCGGAGCGACTCTGACCCAGTTCCACCGCCCGAGTTGAAGTGAATGGAAACGAGCGAGGTGCAGTCGCGAGCCTCGGCATCGGCCTGGCGCAATTTGTAATATCCACCCTTATCGTTCACATAGCAGGCAATGCCGTACTTGTTGGTAAGAATATTGCCCACGCGCCTCGCAAGATCGGCAGTGAGATCCGCCTCTCGCCATCCGTTTCCAATTGCACCGGGATCCCAAAGACCGTTATTCGAGTCATTCTGTCCATGCCCAGCATCAATATACACACGATAACCGGCAAGGTCAGAGTATTTATGCCCAAGCGTGTGCATGATGCTCATACGGGTGCCGCGGGAAACGCTCAAATAGCCGCCGAAGAAGCGGATGCGGGAGACGGAGCCCTTGTGGGAGGCGAGCTCGGTCACGGTCGGCGAGGACCCGTCGGCGACGAGCAGCACGACCGAGCGGTCCCTGCCCTGGAGCACGCTGCCCGAGAGCGCGTCGTACGGAAGCTCGGCGGTCGTGAACGCGGCGTTGTCCCACTTGAAGCCTCGGGAGTCCACCGCCCACCTGGCGACGAGGGCGCTCGTGTCGAACCTCGTGTCGCCGGCGAGGACCGTAGCCTTGCCGGAGGTGGAGACGGAGCCGGCGAAGGAGACCGTGTCGCTCGAGGTGACGATGGGGCCGCCAAGGACGACGGAGGAGGCGAACGCGCGGCCGCGGAGGGCGGACTTCTGCGCGGAGTTGAGGTTGCCGGAGGCGTCGGTCAGGAAGATCGGGGCCCTCTCGGCGTAGGCGACGGGCGAGAACGACAGGGCGTCGTGGAAGCGCGCGCCGGAGGCGAACGCCACGGCGTCCGTGGACCAGGTGCGGCCGCGCGGGGCGCGCTTGCCGTACTCGTAGACCATCATCTGGGTGTCCTGGCGGGTCTCGCCCGCGAGGCGGTCGACCTTGAGCCCGAGGGACTCGAGGTCCCCCTTGACGCGCGCGGACATCACGAGCTCGCCGCCCAGGGTGACGGCCCTCGTCGCGCCGAGCTTCCCGATGGCGTCGGCGGTCTGGGCGCTCAGCGAGGAGCCGGAGGTGAGCAGGATCGGGCAGTCGAGCACGCCGGCGAGGCCCGTGGCGCACAGGGCGTCGGGCCAGCCGCCGTCGGCGACGACGATGACGTACTCGGACGAGGAGTAGGCGGAGAGCGCCTGCATGCTGGAGGTGTCGAAGCGGGTCTCGCCGGAGAAGTTCTGGACGAACGACGACTCCCCGCTCTCGGCGGGAGCGGGTTCATTCGGGGCGGGGCCTACCTCACCATGCGCCAAAGCGGACTGAATCTCCTCCTCGGAAAGTGGAGTCTGGTCTTCTTGCAAGGTGGCGAACGCGGAACCGGGAACAAGGCTCAAAGCTATTGTCAAGGCAAGAGCAATTCCGTAACTAGTTTTTCTCAATTCAAGCGCCCTTCCTAGATGCCAACTTCGTTGCAGTTGGTATCCATCCTATATAAAAAGCAATGGGAAAGCTGACCGATTTGAAATTAATGCCAACTTTCCCATGCCTAAATTTCTATGAACATACGCCCGAGACTCTATCGACGCAAGCACCGCACAACTTCCTGCAGGAATGAGTAAACTCCAGAGCGCGCAACCCGATGCGCGACGCGCTCGACAAGCACCTCGCCACGCTTTTCCAGGTCAGGGGAACGGGAGAGCACCCGCAGACGACCATTCCAATCACGGTAACCGGGACGATACGCGATCGAATGGCGGTTGATATAGTCCTGGATTTCGAATAGCTGGGAGAACACGCCTTCGTCTTCGAAGTTATCAATCAAGGCATCGATATAGTCCTCATCGAGCCTCTGAATCACCAGGGCATACGCCTCAAACATCCCGCCCTCATATGAAAGACGGAGATTGCTCGCGATACCACGCAGCAGGTCACGCGTACGCCCAGGCGTCCAATCGGTCTTCTTGTATCCGTAGCGATAGAGATACACCTCATTGGGAATCTCGTGGTATCCACCAGACTTCAGCACCGCCTTCAGGAAGAAGACGGGATCCTCATACCAATTGAGCTGAGGAAACCTCATATCCTCATCGTCGAAAATCGCAGAATCGTACATGAATCGAATCCAACCGTAATCCGACCAGACTTCCGACGCCGGGACATCCCTCTCGTTGGCGACCCTATAGTTTGCCTGACAGAACGGAAAATCGGTGTTAATCCGCCCATCGGTCTCCAGAATGGCAAACGATCCACCGCACATCGAATACGGCGAAGCGTCAAGGCCCTGAGCCAAGGATGAAAGGACGGTCGCCGAGGGATAACGGTCATCCGGATCGATAAACGCAAGCTTGCGGCCACGCGCTGCCTCTATGCCACGATTGCGTGCCGCTCCTGCGCCGCAATTGAACTGGGAAATGACGCGAATGCGATTATCCCGCTGGGCATAGCCCTTAAGAGTTTCAAGGGAATTATCGGTTGAACCGTCATTGACGAAGATAACCTCGAGGCTATCGACATCCTGGGAAAGGATAGAGTCGACACATTCGTCGAGATATTCGCCAGGATTGAAAACAGGAACGATGACGCTGATCACCGGAGCGGCCTCGGCAACCGAGGCGTCACGAGCCATATACTCCAATGCAGGAACATCAGCCATGGACAGATAAGTCGCCCTGACTTCCTCCTGCACCTTCCAAGGCAGAGCAAGGTACATCTTCCTGATGTTTGACCAAACGGACAGCAATCCCTTGTACACAGCCTCCTTGACCTCATACTCGGCACCGCAGGCCATCAGCGCATGAACCATGTCAATGAGGCTCTCGGCCGCGGCAACGAAGTCAACATCCGCAGTGTCTGCAGCACTCAGGAGAGCTCCCCAGTTAGCCGACAGCTCGTATCCCGCTGGCACACCCAGAAGACAATTGGCCACAATCTGGGGAATTGAGGCGAGGCCATGAGAATCGGTGGTAAAAGCCCCGGCTTCAACATCGACGGCAAAGCCCAAATCGTTTACGGTGACCCCAACATTCGCGTCGGTTTGACCCGAGACGAGCTCACGCACGACGCTTCCCGAGGCGCCGCCTTCGACTCCGATGATGCGGACAAGGCTCCCCCTCATCGCGCTGGGGTCAATCAGACCGCAGGAACGACATGCGACAATATCGGAATCAGAGCGAACAGCCCCAAGGTGCAGTTGCTCCTCACGAAGCTCGGTTACGATCCGCTCGGACTCGGCGTGCACAACGAACATCTCATCGTGCGAAGTCAGATCCTTCGACGCACCGAGGATCTCTTGCTTCGCTTCGGAATAACCCAAAGCACCAACCGAGAGTACAATCGACCGGTCGATATCCTGCGCCCCATATGCCTGCTCGAAATATGCATTCGGGTCGTCCACAATGGCACTTATCTTCGCCCAGTTATTCTCATCGAAACGCTCCTTGGAAAGAAGCCCGGCCTCGCTGATTTGGCCGTACTCACGCGCGAAGCGTTCGAAGAACAAGGGCTGCATTTCCGGAGAAAGGCGATTGAGATTCCAGGTGTATCCGTTGTACTGCTGACGGGGGATCCACGTTTTAATCTGGTCGAATTTGCGGGAGTCCCGCTTCGCATAGCGCCAGACCTCGGCGTATTCCTCGCAAATGGGAAATACCTTGCTTTGATTCTTGACGGAAGAGCCCGCGTTGTCGATTCGGTAGTGCAGATGCCCCTCTTTAAGCAGCAGCACTTTTGATGCGGCATAAAATACCTTGAAATAGAAGGCGGTGTCTTGGAACGAAGCGCCCGGGGTGGGTAGGAATCTAACCTCCTCAGCGTCAAGCAGCGCCTTGCGATAGATGCCCGTCCAAATAGCGGGCTGTCGCATGAACACCTCCTTTTGCTCCATAGGAGCAAAAGGACGCCCCGTCTTGCATCCAAACAAATTGTCGACCAGCACGTCCTCCCTGGGATCGCACTCGGTACGATGCGCAAGGTAATTAGTGCGAACGACATCCACATCATGCTTTTTCGCGGCCTTGTACATAACCTCGAACATGTCAACCGAGGCAAAGTCGTCCGACTCGACGATGCCGACATATTCGCCACGAGCCAAATCGAGACCCTTATTCATCGAGTCTCCGTAGCCGCTATTGGGCTTGGAGAGAACCACGATGCGCGGATCGCGGCGAGCGTACTCTTCAACCACGGCAAGCGAAGCATCCGTCGAACCGTCATCGAGGCAGATGATTTCAATGTCCTTAAGAGTCTGATTCACGAGGCTGTCGAGACACTCGCGCAGATAGCGCTCGACGTTGCAAATCGGAACAAGAATAGAGACGGAAGGGTTTGACATATGTAATCGCTTTCCCGTTAACTATATTTACCCAAGTATATCAATGGGCCTTCAATCCCAGAAGCAAGCACTTCCAGGACGGCTTAATCGATTTTATAAAGTCTCATATCTCCCTGCGACAGAACTATGGAGAAACCAGGGGTAGAGTCATCCAACATTTCCAAACCATGCCAATACGATCCGTCATAGCCGACCGTGTAGTAACACCCTCCGACATCAGGAGCACCGTTGTCGAGAAGAAGGACGTACTTGATATCCTCGCTACGAGCGGCATCGGAGACCTCATGGTCCGAAGCAACTTTATCAATGGATTCGCACAACAACTGATAATTGCTTTTCTTCCCATCAATTGAAGGCGAGTATCCAAACCACCCACGATTAACAACATTCACATCTGCCAACGTCTGAGCATAAGCGCTGCCGTCATAGGGGTAATTGAGCACTATGTCGTCCCCAACCTCATCTTTTACCATCTCAAGAAATTCCAGCTCATGAGAATCTATGGCGTTTGCGTTCTCCGCAAGCGAGTTTCCCGATCGAAGCATCTGGGAAGCTTTCCCAAATCCAGTTGTCCACGTAATGTTCTGAGCAAAAGTGAAGCTCGGGAAAAAGATGGCTATCACAGCAACTGCAGGTATGACATATGTAAGGCAGTTTGTGACGTAAACTTGCTCTTCCCTAGCACTAACAACCAATTTTACAAATGCCTCGGCAACGCGAATTGCAGAAGCCAAGCCTATACACGCAAGCGGCATTCCAGTAAATACAAACATTGCGGCAACTCTGAAGCTGTCGTTATACCAAAAGCCGGCAAAGAAGTGCTGAAGGCAGACTGGGAAGGAAACGCAAGCAATATATATGAGTGAAACAAGCAGGTGCGAACACAGAAGCCACCGCCACCTACGCATAACCAAACAATACATCGCGCCTATCAACACCAGCAGCGATAAACTAAGCTGCACCGCGCTACTTTTTGTCAGGCCCAAAAACAGAACGTTCGCAACAGCCTGAACCTTACCTGTATATGGAGCCCAATCAAACGTCACCACTCCGCGAAACATGGGCGAAGCGAACAGCAATGTCCAAAGACAGATCATCGAAACGACAAACAGGGCAACAGATACACGACGAACGAGAGGCTTTGCCCCCTTTTCCGACAAGATTACATTGATTCGAAATGCGATATATGGGGACATTACTACAATACCAACAAAAATCGCACTGGGATGGGCTCGCGCGAGCACAGAGCAGGACGCAAGAAAAGCAACAAACAGATACAAAAAGGATTTCAGGTCAACCGAATATAGAGCATAAACAACAAGTGCCATTACCAGGGGAAGCACAGAATAACCAATAAGATTGGGATAAAGAGGGCCGAAATACAAGAAGCCCCAAGGGAAGACAACGAACGAGAGCGTAAGAAGAGGCGACAGGAGCAATACACGCTTGTCTTTGATAAATGAGCAAACGAAGAACAGCATCGAAATTGGGAAGAGAAAAACAACGATCGCAAAATTCACCGCGTTGACTGCAATCGTAACACTGCCGGAACCAAGCCCAGCAACCATCGCCGCAAGCGTACGCCACAGAGAGGGATAGGAGGCCAAGAAAGATCCCCCATCGGCATAAATCCCACTGTCGAGATACTGCTTCACGACCTCAAGATGAGCAATGTTGTCATTCTCCTGATAAAAGGATTCCGCGCCATCAAGTGGCAGGATGAAGAATAGGAGACCAATCACCAGACTTATGCCGACCGCCAGGGCGATTTGACGAAAAGTCGGCATATTAAAGTCGGTACGTACCTTCCGCCTGCAGACGAAAAGACGGATGCAAATCGCAAGCACAAAGATCAAAATAATTGAAAGAGAGAGAAACGCAAAAGGCGACAAAGGAATTAATGCGCATGATGCGGTATGGGCAACGATGGAAACCGCAAGAAAGGCCAGGAGAGGCGAAAATCCCAATGAGAGAAGGGGTCGAATGCCGATCATTCTAAAAGCTAGAAAGCCCGGAATATAAAAGAAGGCAATTGCCCAGGCAACATCGCCAAACAAGAAGCGCCACATAAAGTCTCCCAAAATAACGCCATCAAACAAAACACAACGAATAAGCAAGCTTAAGCAAAATCATTCAAACCGCATGCCTCAACAACACATCTAGCAACGTCCGTCCATGACAATAACTTTTCTAGACGAGCTCGACAGCGTAGACCCATTGCTGACAAATCAAATTCCCCTTCTGAGGCCCTTCGCAAAATACTTGAATACTCATTGATGTCGACGCCATCTGTAACAAATCCAAAAGAAGCATCAGGGGCAACCTCCCGGGCCCCACCGACATCCGGAACAAGAGAGGCGGTTCCGCATGCAGCCGCCTCAAGCAGGGAAGTTGAAAACCCTTCGGACCTGGTGGGAAGACAGAACAAATCACTATCCATTAACAGAGCGGCCGTATCTGAAGAATTTAACCTTCCAACAGCGTGAACGTTCGGCAATGGCGACGTGTCAACTTGATCGAAAAGGGGCCCATCGCCCGCAACAACAAAATGAATTGAACGGTCCTGAAGTCGTCCCATGATTTCCAGTAGGGCATCAATCCCCTTCTCTGAAATAAGCCTCCCGACAAAAGACACTAGCAGTTCATCTTCGATGCCCAGTTCCTTGCGAAATTGCCTCCCTGAAGCTTGTGCCCGATACGCCTCGGCATCGATCGCATTGCTGATAACCCCTTTAGCACGAATCCCAAAGTGACTCAGCCATTCAATGCTCTTCTTCGAAATGCCGTAAAAGTCAACATCACGCCGCCTGAGCCAAGCCGTGATCCCGTCTTCATATCGCTCGATAGCCCAATCTAGCGGCTTGGACCCGAGCGTAAGGTAAGCGGATCCATGGTCAAGCACAACCGCCTTCAAACCCTTGCTCTCTGCAAAGCGCACGCCAATAAGCGAATGAAGATAGAACCTTGTATTGACGAGCACGCCGTCAACCCGCCTTGACTCCAGGTCCGCCATAAGTCCGTGATAGCAGGAATTCTTGATCGGTACGGGATAACGTCCGTTTATGAGATTCTTACATGGGAGGCGAATGACTTCGACCCCATTGTCAAGCACCTCGCTATCGGAGAGCCCGTGCGTGTTGTTAGTGACCACAATGACGGAATGACCCTCCGCGGCAAGCTCCGCAGCAAGGCTATCGGTAAAACGCTCGACTCCACCCATGCTCGGCAAATAAAGAGCCGAGAACACACAGATACACGACACGAATAATGCCCTCTCCAAGCAATCGCAACATGCGCAAGATGCATGAAAGATCTTTCATAACGTCTCAATAGCGTATCATTGTTCAAGCAATATAGTTTATTCAGCTGCGAAAGTAAGGAATGGGCACGTGGCTTCCACTCTCGTAATAATTCCCGCCTACAACGAAGAGGCGTGTATCGTCGATACGGTTCAGGAGCTCACCCGAATCGCACCACAATTCGATTACGTTGTCGTAAACGACGGTTCAAAAGACAGCACGGCAGAGCTTTGCCGAAAAAACGGCTTTAATCTTATCGACCTCCCCGTAAACCTCGGTTTAACGGGGGCATTTCAAACGGGTATGAAATACGCGTATCGCCATGGATACGATCAAGCCATCCAATTTGATGCCGACGGGCAGCATTCCCCCTCATTTATCGAGGAACTCGTTAACGCAATGAACGAAACTCAGGCTGACATCGTCATCGGATCGAGATTTGTAACCAAGCAGAAACCAAAGTCTCTTCGTATGCTCGGATCGAACCTCATTTCAGCCCTGATTCGCATCACTACGAGCGCAAAAATCAATGATCCTACCTCCGGAATGCGTCTATACAACCGGACAATGATTGAACAGTTCGCAATCAGAGGAGACCTGACGCCCGAGCCTGAGACCCTTGCCTTCCTCATAAAACGCAAAGATGCCTCGGTGATCGAAAGGCAGGTCAACATGAGAGACCGGGCTGCCGGAGAAAGCTACCTCACTTTCTCTAAGTCCATCGCATACATGGCGAACACATGCTCGGCCATTCTCTTTTCACTTTGGTTTAGGAGGTAACCATGAATCCCGTACTGCGCATTCTGCTTGTTGTATGTGCATTTACCGTGTTGCTATTTGTTATTCGCAAGCTACGCAAGGCACAATTCAACACGATGGATTCCCTGTTCTGGCTCTTCCTCAGTGCTTGCCTATTCCTCGCAGCGCTTTTCCCAAGTGCGATCTACGCTATCTCATCCCTGCTAGGAATACAATCGCCCTCCAACTTTGTGTTCCTGGCTGTTATCGCCCTGCTACTAATTAGGGAATTCACTATACAAGCACAGCTCACGAATCTCAGAAACAAGCTGATCGCTCTCACGCAGGAAATCGCCATGCGGGAAAATCAAAATCATAAGAATGGTTCCGAGCATTAGACGCGATTAGAATTTGCACACAGGAACTAACAGGTCCAATGCACCTTAAGCTGAATCGCAAGCATCCCCATCATTGCTAAAACGCCTGCAATACAAGATCCCAGACAAACGTAAGTGACTCCATCCATGCCAAAAACCTCAATTAGCGGTAAGCAGAACAGCGAAGCAGCCAAAGCCACGGCATTGCCAATAAACGCCCCTCGAAAGTTCCTAACTGCCATGAGTAGGTCATTTATGAACCACATGTAGCCCGTCAGCAACGACAGAGCAACCAGAGGCAGCAACAAATAACCGTAGCCGGACATTTTGCTACCGTAAAATAGAACCAGCGCAGGCTCCCCTAAAACAATGACGCCAATGGAGCAAATTAGCCCAAGGGCAACGATACCGAACGTCGCCTTGATCATGAGAGAGCTGAAGCCCGCCCTATCATTCGCCGCAAATCGCTCAGAAAAATAACCGAGAAGCGGGTTGTAGATATAAGATGCGCCCGTTTGAATTAGTGCCACTGGAGCAGCGGCGGCGGCATATATTCCTAGAGTGGCCTCGCCGCTCGCGATTGAGAGGAATTGCCTGGGCAGGGACGTTGCCGCGGAAGCCGCAATCGAGGCCATCACAATGGGAAAACAGCGAGCCGCCAAACGGGACGCCTTTCTTACAGAAATACCAACTCGAATTTCTCCAAAAGTTTTAACGCGTGGCCAATCATATATGACACCAACAGCCAGCACGGCAATGGTCATAGCCACAATCGAAAGCTCAAGAGAGCCGATCACGGAAAAGATCAGGAGAAAAGAACAGAGCGAGAAGAGTCCTTGCAACGCAAGAGATTGTCCGATGTAATCCATGCGATGATGTCGTTGATCGCAAGCATGAAAGACATCGATCACGAGGCAAACGGACTTATAAACAGCGTAGAGAAAGATGGCGCCTAATGCTTTTTGCTCGCAAGTAACAAGCGAATATCCCATACACAAAACCAGGGCAATCGCATTGGTGATATGTCGAAATGAAAGATATTCACCCGTGCTGTTCTCATTGTCGACGTCTGTTACCTGATAGGTATACATGCGATATTGCCCAATCGGCGCAAAGATGTTGTAAACCGACATCGCAAGAGAGAACACTCCTGCCGCCTCGTAACCTGACCCCAAACGAACTATCAGAATGGTAATAAGCCACTGAGAACCAAGGTTGACAAGCGATCCGAAGGAATTCCACAGCATGTTTGCTTTTAATGAAAGCTCTTTATTTTCCACCGTTTGCTACTCGCTATTCGAAACTACAGAGCTCTTTTACTAAGACGTCAGCAATGCGCCTGCTCGCCCGCCCGTCTCCATATGGATTACTGGCAAAAGACATCTTGTTATAGGCATCCTGATTCTCCAGGAGCTCTTTGAACGATTCGTATATCCGCTCCTCACTCGTTCCCACAAGCTTAAGAGTGCCAGCTTCTACGCCTTCGGGCCGCTCCGTGGTGTCGCGCATAACCAGAACGGGCTTTCCGAGACCAGGAGCCTCCTCTTGAATGCCTCCCGAATCCGTAAGGACGAGATAAGACCTTGCAAGAAAATTATGGAAATCAATGACATCGAGGGGCTCGATCAGTCGTATGCGATCACAGCCATCCAGCTCACAATGCGCAGCATCGCGGACGGCCGGATTTAGATGGATGGGGTAGATAACCTTTACATCAGCATGCTCATCTACGATACGACGAATCGCTCGGAACATTTGATGCATCGGCTCTCCGAGGTTCTCCCTTCTGTGGGCGGTAATGAGGATTAGGCGGCTGTCATCGGCCCAATCTAGAGCAGGATGCTGGTATCGTTCAGCAACCGTGGTCTTCAAGGCGTCAATTCCAGTATTTCCGGTTACAAATATTTTCGAAGGATCACACCGCTCAGACAGCAGGTTATCCCGCGCAGTATCCGTCGGTGCGAAATGCCATGTACTGACAATCCTCGTCGCTTGTCTATTGAATTCCTCAGGAAAAGGCGAGTTGATATTATATGTGCGCAAACCCGCCTCGACATGACCGACGCGAACGCCCTTGTAAAAGCAGGCGAGTGCCGCGGCAAAGGAAGTGGTCGTGTCCCCGTGAACTAGAACCACCTCCGGTTCTGCCTCATCCAAAACCGCACTTAAGCCAGAAAGAACACCATCGGTGACGTCGGCTAAGGTTTGCCCCTGCTTCATAATATGTAAATCAAAATCTGGAGTTACGCCAAAAGAATTAAGGACAGAATCGAGCATCTGACGATGCTGCCCCGTAACACATACCGAAACATCGAGCTCATCCCTAGTTTGCAGTTCCTTCACAAGAGGGCACATCTTGATTGCCTCGGGCCGTGTACCAAATACTAGAAGAATCCTATGCTTGGAAATCATAAATCCTCAATTCCGGGAAGAGATATCAAGTGGTTATCTATAAACGCCCAGCAGGCGCAAAGCGCACCTATATATGTATCCACAAAAAGGAATGGCCTTTGCTTTGATCGAAACCCGACTGCTCATCAGTTCTCTCACATACAAAGTGTATCCCTTCCAATTGGTCGTCAATAACTTATCAGTATTTTTGGTATAGCCATCGGGAAGATATTCACACACATAGAGCGGAAAGGCATAGCCGCGAATCAGATATCCAGCATTTGAAAACCTATTGAAGATAACAGCCTCAGGAACAAAACGCTCATCAGAATATACAGGGAAGGGGAACTTGCGCAACCGCTCTGTAAAGAAAGCCTCGGCAAGGTCGCCAGTTATGCCTTTTGAACGACGGTCTATTGAAGAGTAGTCTAGGTATTCGCTCTTCATCGTCTGCAAAACACCACCAGTAAGCCCGGTCTCGGGAAATAGTCTCACACCAGAAATCGCGATGATCCGTGGATCGGTTTTTGCCAGCGGAGCAGCAGCGGCAATATGACACAGGGCGTCATCCGTCAAATAATCATCACTATCTACAGGGAAAAACACATCTCCAGCAGCAGCAGATAGACCGGTGTTCCAAGCCACGTGTTTGCCGCTATTTGCTTGATAGATATACCGAATAGGGAAGCGGTGAGCAGGATCCTCGATCCAATCTTCGACAAGCTCTCTCGTGCCGTCAGAACTCCCATCATCGACCACTATCCACTCGAAACAATCAGACTCCTGCTTCGCCAGGCTCTCGTACAGCCTTTTTAGAGTGTGTGCGCGATTATATGTAGGAGTAAAAACACTAATATACATAATGACGTAATCCTCACTATAGGTTCAAGCCAACGCCAAGATCGTGAACAAATGGGCGCAAGGTCTCGCCAAAGGAAACTTGTCGTACAAGACAATCGCAGGATGCAGGATCTAGAGAGAAATCTCTCATTCTGCTGAGTAGTCGATCCATATCGCCATCGTAAATTATGCCGACCTCATTTGCCTCAATCTCTTCGGCAATGTCAAGTACAAACGGAGTCGTAATCACAGGACGATGCGCCGCCACATACTCCAAAAACTTATTTGGGTACGCAAAATGGTTTGTAGGAACATCCTCCCTGAGCATGATGAAATAATCTGCTGCACAGAAAACCTCGGGTAGCTCACATGGTTGGTAACTATCAATTAAAACATCGTCAACGTTTCCAACCACGTGCCTTACCGTAGCAGTATCGCCCGAAAGGATCAACAATCGCGCCGGAATTCGAGATTTAATCTGTTGATATAGCTGCACTGTTTGAGGCAGACATTGCCAAGAAGACGCGCCCCCTGAATAAACGAGTAGTGCCTCATCCGGATCCACGCTATATTTTTGACGGTACTTAGAGCGATTCGCGGCTACGTCATCGGCAGAATAGTTCGGAACAGAGCCCGTCGCGCAGGGAACAATATAGAATTGCTCGTATTTACAGCCAGCAGTTTTACAAAGAAACTTCCTATAAGCCCTGGAAACAGTGAAAATGCGATCGTAAAGCCTCAAATAACGTCGCTGCTCAAACTCTTCCACAACAGAGGCGAGCCGATGGAAAGATCCGAGCAAAAATGGCTCATCACGAGAAAGGATAGCTCCGTCTCCGTAATAACCATGGACATCAGCACAAATCAGGGTACCTTTACCCTCCACACAGCGCTTCAGTCGTCCGACATAACGAAAAACACCGACCCCAGACAACAAGGCGGCCCTGTAATGCCCCTCTTTCAACAGGGCTTCTGCACGAGATATCAGCTGTTTGTATCCAGATAGCAACGATATGGGATTCATGAAATCGCAGCGCACATACTCTCCGCTACCAAAAGCCTCGGTTCCAGGAGCGACGTTAAGGCGGGTGTTGCAAAGCGCGACAACATCAGAAGTTATGCCCCAGTTGTCCTCTAGAGCACGAGCGCGATTCTTGATTAAGCTAAACTCACCACCAGAAGTAACGACATTCCGCGAGGTAATGATGAGAACGTCAGACATGGCCCACCTATCTTCACCGCAATAGTTAGTTTGAATCACAGAACATGATAACAATTCACGTAATGGAAGCCCAACGGCTGCACATTGGCAAAGCGAGATGACCGACATGCGCCTCAAATATACGCTTCAACACGATGGGCTCGTCAGCTCTCCCCCATTATAAACACGTCAACCCATCGTGTTCCCTTACTGAGAGTCACGCTGGAACCTAATCAAAGGGGCTTCTGCAGCGCTTTGTAGCGGTTTCAACAGTGCAGAGTCGACTATTGAAGCGACGCCAAAGGCCAAGACATATGCCAATACCGTTGCCCCCATCCACGCGTAAACGCGCACCAAAGCGGCCTACCCCATGATGCCGCCGGCAAATACGGATTTGTAAATCGTTGCCGTCGCGACCTCGATCGTCGTGTACTGCAAAAGATAGATCGAGTAGGAACACTTCGCAGCCCATCGGATTCAGCAAGAGAAGCGGCCATCGGGTATCGAAAGTCCATGCCTAACGGATGACGTCAGGAGAATCGATGTACTCATACGAAAACAGGAAGAGGGCCGTCGAACTGTACATCAAGTGCGGGCACTGCGCCGCGGGCGTGATAAGGGAACTCGGCTGCCCGAATAGGGGCTCCCACGCAACTGGTCCAGGGAATTCGAGGAGAGCGGCGACCTGCACGCAGGCGAGGTCCGTCCCCGCTCTTTCTCCGACGAGCAGGTACGCGCCGCCGTGGACCACCACCTCGAGCACGGCAGGTCGCTGGCCCGAACCATGCGCGCGATGCCCCCCCGAAGAGTAGGACCTCGCTTGCCGCCTGGGTCGACGAGCTTGCTCCTGGGCAACGGCGCGAGGTAAGGGCGGGCGGCAATTGCACGCATTCCTACGAGGACAAAGTCGACGCGGTGGCACCCCAGGAGACGAGAGGCAAGTCGACCGCCGAGATCGCCTCCGAGCGCGGCGCGGCACGCGAGACCCCCTACTTGTGGAAGCGCGACCCGCTTGTGTTGATGCTCACTAAGAAGTGGTCCGAATTGTCGCTGCTTTTTGAGCATCGCGGTCATTGAGAATCGAGCAGAAAGAGCACGAGGGCCGCGCCCCCCCTGGGACCAGGGGGGCGCGGCCCTCGTCGTATGGTGTTCCGGACGGAGACTTTGCCGGCCCGCCCGGGAAGGATGGAGGAGATGACCGTGCCCCTGGACATGACGAACGATATACGGTCGATGGACGCCGGTGGCGTGCCGCGGGCGGAGATCGCGAGGAGGATCGACGTGAGCCGCAACACGGTGTCGAAGTACGCCGACATGGAGAACATGTCGCCCGCCACGCCGGCGGGGCCCTCGACCTGAAGCTCCTCGCCCTCACGCTGCCGCACTCGAACGAGCGGCAGCGCGTCGCGCTGAGGTCGGAGCGCCTGTGCGCGGGGCTCGGGAGGTCTTCGGCCGCTGGGGCCGCACCCCGAGGGCGATGATCCTCGACAACACGACCGAGGCGGGCGGGCGCCTGCACGGAACCGTCGTCGAATCGATGCTGTTCTCGCAGTTCAGGGGGGGGCATTGCCGCTTCGAGGCGAGGTTCCGCGACCCGTACTCCGGCAACGAAAAGGGCTCGATGGAGAACGCTGCGGGGTTCCTGCGACGCAACCTGCTCATCCCCGTCCCGGCGGTCGGGTCGATGGCCGATCTGAACGCGATGCTCGCCGACGGGCGCGCCCGCCCGCGCGCGTCCTCGTCGTGCCGCGACGGCCTGCCCACGGCGGAGGCGCCGCGGGAGGACCTCGCG
>ERZ857955.142-NODE-142-length-103573-cov-13.605518_pt1 | contig 103573 bp, 83 predicted proteins | sample MGYA00519956_ERZ857955 | MGnify/ENA primary metagenome ERZ857955 (study PRJEB31778, sample SAMEA3449378) | human gut metagenome | biome: human gut; feature: human-associated habitat; material: faeces | place: United Kingdom | collected 2010/2012 ...
AACTGTAAACACGACAGAGAATAATCTCTAAACAAAATTGATTAGTAATTGTCGAGTTTGAATAACGGACAGAACCCCGGAAATGCTGATAAAATGGGCATTTCCGGGGTTGTTTTATGGTTTTTGGCCCTAAAATGGCTCTAATTCTAGTAAGAAAAAATGCTATAACTTTTTTGAGTTGAGTAACATAGGCTTCAGAGATACCTAACTGAAATGCAATGTCTTTTTGTTTCATTCCCTCTGCCAATGTTCATGTGCGGTAAAGTATCACACAAGAAATTGAAAGATAGACACCCCTCTATTTCGTAAAAATTTGGGGGAATTTAATTTTAGTAACCAGGCAGGATTTCCTGCCAGGAAACGATTGTATCTTAAAATGATTTTTGCTATGATATAAATAATAAATTTGTAACGCATTTTGCAACAATCAACAGAAAGCTTCTACTTTCACAGTACCCTATAAAAGGAAGAAACGGAGGAATGGGAATGATAGTGACAACGACAGTGTCTGTAGAAGGAAGAAGAATTACGGAATATAAGGGAATTGTATTTGGAGAAGTCATATCTGGCGTAAATTTCGTGCGCGATGTTGCGGCTTCTTTCAGCAACTTTTTCGGCGGAAGATCAGGAAGCTATGAGGAAGAGCTTGTTTAGGCGAGACAGAACGCCCTGAAGGAGATGGAACAGCGTGCGGCAGATTTGGGGGCCAATGCGGTTGTAGGCGTTGATATCGATTATGAGGTGCTCGGTGCAGGTAACGGAATGCTTATGGTAACGGCAAGCGGAACGGCAGTGGTTGCCGAATAGCTTCGGGTGTGAACAGAAAGGGTGAGAGGGAAATTTGATGGACAGATTTATAAGGGAAATCGCAATTACAGAGATAGATGGCGTATCCATAGGACATGCGCAGGATAATGAAGCAAAGACAGGCGCAAGCGTATTGTACTTTAAACGGGGCGCACAGGCAGGCTGCGACATCAGCGGGGGAGGTCCGGCGTCGAGAGAAACGCCGCTTACAGACAGCATGACGGCAGATAATCCGCTGAACGCTGTCGTGTTGTCAGGAGGAAGCGCATATGGTCTGGCGGCTTCGGACGGTGTGATGCGCTGTCTGGAGGAGCAGGGGATTGGATACGACACGGGATTTTCCAAAATACCTCTTGTATGTCAGTCCTGCATTTTTGACTTGGGATACGGAAGAAGCGATATCCGTCCGGATGCGGATATGGGATATGAGGCCTGTAGAAAGGCGATGGAAGGCTGCGATGTATCGATGGGAAATGTCGGAGCAGGAACGGGAGCCAGCGTAGGAAAGCTGTTTGGAATGGAACGGGCGACAAAGTCCGGTCTGGGTATCTATGCGCTTCAGGCAGGGGAGCTGAAAATAGCGGCTGTCGTAGTCGTTAATGCATTCGGAGATGTTTTTGATCCGGAGAACGGACAAAAGATAGCAGGCCTTATGGATGCGGAAAGAACGAAATTTGTGGATTTGGAAGAGGCGTTTGTAGAAATGATGACGACGCCTCAGGATTTATTTCATACAAATACGACGATCGGCTGCATCGTGTGCAATGCACGTTTTGATAAGGCAAAGCTGAATAAAATTGCTTCTATGGCAAGAAATGCGTATGCGAGATGCATCAATCCGGTTGGAACTATGGCTGACGGAGACAGCATCTATGCCTGCAGTGTGGGAGAGGTAGAAAGCGATGTAAATGTAGCCGGAACACTGGCGGCAAGGGCGATGCAGCAGGCGATAAAAAGAGCTGTGACAGCGTCCGCAGTGGATGATAGAGAATATTTGAAATATTGCTTGCGAAACTAAAGGAAAATCAGTAAAATAAAAATGTTGGAAATAATCTGACCAGTTAAAAGGAGAGACAAATGAAGCAGGATATGATTGTTATTTTGGATCTGGGAAGTACAGAGAATACGGTACTCGCCCGGGAGATTCGTGAACTTGGCGTATACAGCGAGATTCATCCTCATGATATTACAGAGGAAGAAATAAAGGCTCTTGACAATGTAAAAGGAATTATTTTAAATGGCGGAGAAAACCGTGTGGTAGATGGAAAAGAAGTGGAAGTAAGACCAGAGCTTTATACATGGGGCTATCCGGTAATTTCCGTAGACTATCCTGCATCCAGATGCGACGTTCGTTTTGACAGCCTGCCGGATCAGGAGACGTTGAAAAAGTTCGTATTTGATGAATGTAAGGCAGAAGCAAACTGGAACATGAAGAACTTTATTGAAGATCAGGTAGAGCTGATCTGCAGACAGGTAGGAGACAGAAAGGTTCTTTTGGCGCTGTCAGGCGGCGTAGATTCTTCCGTAGTTGCAGCGATGCTGATTAAGGCGATAGGACAGCAGCTCGTCTGCGTACATGTAAATCATGGTCTGATGCGGAAAAATGAATCTGAAAGCGTTGTAGAGGTATTCCGCAACCAGCTTCATGCAAATCTGATTTATGTAGACGCTACAGAGCGTTTCCTTGGAAAGCTGGAAAATGTATCTGATCCGGAAGAGAAGAGAAAGATTATCGGCGGAGAATTTATCCGTGTTTTCGAGGAAGAAGCGAGAAAACTGGAAGGAATCGATTTCCTTGGACAGGGAACGATTTATCCGGACATTATCGAGAGCGGAACCAAGACTGCAAAGATGGTAAAATCTCACCACAATGTGGGAGGACTTCCGGAAGATTTGCAGTTTGAATTGGTAGAGCCGTTAAAGCAGCTCTTCAAGGACGAAGTTCGTGCCTGCGGTATTGAGCTTGGCCTGCCTGCTGAAATGGTTTACCGTCAGCCGTTCCCGGGTCCGGGACTTGGTGTTCGCTGCCTCGGCGCTATCACAAGAGATCGCCTGGAAGCTGTCCGTGAGTCAGATGCTATCCTGCGCGAGGAGTTCGCAAAGGCAGGACTGGACAAGAAAGTATGGCAGTATTTTACGGTAGTACCCGATTTCAAGTCTGTGGGAATGAAGAATCATGCAAGATGCTTTGAGTACATGGTAATCATCCGTGCAATCAATACCATCGACGCGATGACAGCCAGCATCGAGCACGTAGACTGGGAGATTCTCGACAGAATCACTAACAGAATCCTGGCAGAGGTCGAGAACGTAAACCGCGTGTGCTATGATATGAGCCCGAAGCCCCCGGCGACGATTGAATTCGAATAATATATTAGAGCCAAGAAATGCCTATTTTGCGGGCTTTCTTGGCTCTCTATGTCTAGTGACAATCAAATGACAATAATTTTGAAATTCTTCATCCGACATACGTTCATTTGAACGATGTTCAAACAGGAATTTTAGATATTATCCATTGCTCTTTTCTCCACGTCGCCGGCAGGATTAGAAACCGAATCTACAATAATCTTAATAATCCCATATTTCCAACGCCGTATAAGCGTGACTGTAATGATACCCTAATTTTTCTGCCAGTGCGGCGGATGCTTTGTTATGTGCATCCCAACTGGGATATAAGTTCCGCTTTAAGCATTCTAAGATCAGTTTTGCGGCGCATATGCAGGCAAAGCCGTTTCTCCGGTATTCTTTTCGTGTGTCAATTTCGATTTCGATGCCGTTTTGATATCTGGAGTAGGATGAAGCACCGGATATGATCAGCCCGTCTTTGGATATTACAACGCCTATTCCGAGACGGCGGTATTTTTCGTAAGTTGAAAATTGTGATACGAGATCTTTGCTCCATGCTTCTGATTTGCATAATTTGTAAAAGTGCGAGTCGATCATGGAAAGTGTATATTGTTTTGGCAGGGAAGCGACGATTTTTTCTAAATGATGTTTATTGAAAATAGGAGGTTCCTTTTTTGTTGCGTAGCGAGAAATTATTTTTGCTTTTTTACCGTAAAATTGAGTGAGCATGTTTTCCCAAAGTTTATTTTGAGGAACGGCGATCATAAAGTTTTGAGTACAGTGGGGCGGTCTATAAGCGATCAGTTCCGGGCATGGTTCGCCTGCGAAAAAGGTGAAATCCCCGATCACGGCCATAGCCGCAGTAGGGGCGGTGAGGTCGTTTGCATATATTTTCCCCATGATTCCCTGCAGGCATGACCAGATAAGGGTTTCTTCCCAGTGTCCAAATAAAGGTGAAATTTTGTTTGTGTCTTTTATTTCGTATATCATTGTTTCCTCTTGTTTCTCATTATTATAAGGAGCGGATCATTATAAGGTGTGGGCAGACTGTCAGGTGGAACAGTGGTATTAGGAGCTGTTTGCTGGAACGGTGGCTTTTCACAATACTGAAATGTGTCGTTTAGTGTTTCCGGTAATTATGTAGTGGCAGGTTTGAGTATAGTTTAATATGTTTGGTGTAAATAAGCAAACAGGAACGGAGGAAGAGAGTTCTTTTCCTTGAATTTCCTCAGGCAGTATACTACAATTTAAAAAGAAGATCTGCTGCTGTGTTATATGACGGCAGAGAGTGCAGGAGTGTATGACATGAGAGATTTTGAGCAAAGTATTATAATAAATGAAAAAATAAAGCTTGAAGAAAGATTCGAGTTCCGAACTATATTCTCTGAGGAAGCTGTGCAGGCTGCGTCTGTCGAAAGAGTATGTTTCCCTCCTAACGAGGCGTGTACCGAAGAGATGATGAAGCGGCGGGCTCTTAAGATTCGGGAATTGTTTTTTGTGGCGGTTGACAGAAAAAGCGGTGAAGTGGCAGGTTTTTTGAATGGTCTGGCAACGGACGGGGATTGTTTGAAAGATGAATTTTTCAGGAATGCAGACTTGCATGATCCGACAGGTGATAACGTGATGATACTCGGTCTTGCAGTTTTGCCGAAGTACCGGGGAATCGGAGTGGCATCAGAACTGATGCGGCGGTATTCCGGGATACAAAGGCAGCAGGGGAGATGTGCGTTGATCCTGACATGTCTTGACGCAAAAGTCGAGATGTACAAAAAGATGGGCTTTGAAGATGAAGGGATATCGGATTCATCTTGGGGCGGAGAACAATGGCATCAAATGCGGAAGGGATTATAAAATAAATGAATTAAAATGGTAACAGTTCAGCCCGCTCTATTCGTAAAACCGCACTGCGTGCTTATCGTGGCTGATGCCACTGTTTTACTCATAGACGGACGCTGTATGGCTGAACTATTTACCTAAAATGCGGAAAATACCGCAAAATCAGATCGGGGAGATAAAATGTATATTGCAGATTTTCATATCCATTCCCGCTATTCTTATGCGACGAGCAAGACATGTACGCTGGAATATCTTGATTTATGGGCAAGGAGAAAAGGAATTCATATTGTTGGGACAGGTGATTTTACACATCCGGCATGGCGGGCGGAGTTAAAAAAAAAGCTGGCTCCTGCGGAAGATGGATTATATATATTGAAAGAAGAATACAGACTTTATGATGAAGCGGACGGGAAAAAAATCGACGCATACGGGCGTGGACAAAAAGAGATGATTCCGCGTTTTATTATAAGTGGGGAAATCAGTTCGGTGTATAAAAAAGAAGGACGTTCCCGGAAGGTGCACAGTCTACTTCTCCTTCCGGATTTTGAGGCGGCAGAGCGGATCGCGGATCGTCTTTCACAGATTGGAAATATCTGTTCGGACGGTCGGCCGACACTTCGGATTGACTGTCGGGACCTTCTTGAACTGGCGCTTGACGAGTGTGGGAATTCGATTTATATTCCGGCTCATATATGGACGCCGCATTTTTCGGTATTCGGAGAGTTTTCGGGATTTGAAACGCCCGATGAGTGTTTCGGCGATATGACTTCCTATGTATATGCTATGGAGACGGGACTTTCGTCAGATCCGTTGATGAACCGAAGAGTATCTGTATTGGATGATTATCGGCTTATTTCTAATTCGGACGCTCATTCTCCGGGAAATTTAGGTCGGGAAGCGACTCTTTTTGATGTGGAACTTTCTTACAGAGGCATTGCAGAGGCGATTCGGACGGGAAACGGTTTGTGCGGAACGATTGAATTTTTCCCTCAGGAAGGAAAGTATCATTTGGATGGACATCGAAAATGCGGAGTTTGTTTTACTCCTGAGGAGACGAAAGTACATGGAGGAGTATGTCCTGTATGCGGGCGCGCGGTGACGGTAGGAGTGGCTCACAGAATCGAGGAGATGGCAGACAGATCGGAAGAGGAGGCGAAGTCTGCGGCGGGGAAAGAACCGTTTGAGAGTCTGATCCCGCTTAAGGAAGTGATTGCCATGGCAAATGGATCTGCTGTGAAAGGGAAACGTACAGAACGAGAGTATATGCGGCTTCTTGTGCAGCTTGGCCCTGAATTTGAAGTGCTGCGAAAGATACCTGTAGAACAGATCAGCCGGACGGCAGGGGAACAGACGGGATGTCTGGTTGACAAACTTCGGAAAGGGAAGATAAAATGGAACTCCGGATTTGACGGAGAGTATGGAACAATCGATCCGGGTGTGATACAATAAATAGAAAGTTTTGTTTCAGAACAATAAAGGAGAAAATGTATGAAACTGGGAGAAAAACAAGTTCTGACTGTTGTGAAGATCGTTGATTTCGGCGTATATCTGGGCAACGACGAAGAGAGGGTGCTTCTGCCTAAAAAGCAGGTGCCGCAAGGGATAGAAGTCGGAGATCCGATAGAGGTGTTTTTATATAAAGATTCATCAGATCGTATGATAGCAACTACGAATGAACCGAAGCTTACGATCGGAAAGACGGCTGTGCTTGAAGTGACGGATGTTGGAAGGATCGGAGCATTTTTGGATTGGGGATTGGAAAAAGAACTTCTGCTTCCGTTCAAAGAACAGACGGAAAGAGTAGAAAAAGGCGATCGATGTCTCGTTAGTCTTTATATAGATAAGAGCGGCAGACTGTGTGCGACGATGAAAGTGTATCAGCTTCTTCGTACTGATTCACCGTACAAAAAAGACGATATGGTCAGCGGAACAGTGTATGAATTAAGTCGGGATTTCGGTGTGTTTGTCGCTGTGGACGATCAGTATTCGGCGATGATCCCGAAGCGGGAAGTTTACGGGAAGATGTATATCGGTCAGCGCATTGAAGCGAGGGTGACGGCTGTGAAGCCGGACGGAAAGCTTGATCTGAGCATACGCGGGAAGATACCGGAACAGATGGATGCGGATGCGGATAAGGTGTTTGGACGTATTGAAAAGAATGGCGGCATGCTTCCGTTTACAGATAAGGCGGATCCGGAGAGGATTAAGTCGGAGATGGGGATGAGTAAAGCGGCGTTTAAACGTGCGGTCGGAAGACTTCTGAAACAAGGAAAGATACAGATCGACAACGAGGTGGGAAAGATTTTTGCGGTAAACAAGAACAGATAGACCTTTTGTGGGTCGGCTTACGAGGTGAAAGATGAGTTTTGCACATTTGCATGTCCATACAGAATACAGTCTTCTGGATGGTTCTAACAAGATAAAAGAATATGTTGCAAGAGTGAAAGAGCTTGGGATGAACAGTGCGGCGATCACCGATCACGGAGTAATGTACGGAGTGATTGATTTTTACAGAGAGGCGAAAAGTCAGGGAATTAATCCGATCTTGGGGTGTGAAGTTTATGTCGCGCCGAATTCCCGTTTTGACAGAGAAGTGACCGGAGGAGAAGACAGGTATTATCACCTTGTACTTCTTGCGGAAAATAACGAAGGTTATGCTAATCTTATGAAAATCGTATCAAAAGGCTTTGTCGAGGGATACTATTACAAACCCCGTGTAGATAAAGAACTTCTCAGAAAATATCACAGCGGCATTATCGCGCTGAGCGCCTGCCTGGCAGGCGAGGTGTCGAGATATCTGATGAAAGGCTTATATGACGAAGCGAAGAAAGCTGCGTTGGAGTACAGAGATATCTTTGGAAAAGATCATTTTTATTTAGAACTGCAGGATCACGGTCTGCCTGATCAGGGTCTTGTAAATCAACAGCTTTTGAAAATGTCCCGGGAAACGGGGATCGAACTTGTGGCGACGAATGATGTGCATTATACTTATGCGAAAGACGAAAAAGCGCATGATATCCTTTTGTGTATCCAGACAGGGAAAAGGCTGGCGGATGAGAACAGGATGAGATATGAAGGCGGACAGTATTACATCAAGTCTGAAGAAGAGATGAAAAGTCTTTTTCCGTATGCGCTTCAGGCGCTTGAAAATACGCAGAAGATTGCGGACCGCTGTTTAGTGGAGATTGAGTTCGGGGTAACAAAGCTTCCCAAATATGACGTCCCGGACGGATATACATCGTGGGAATACTTACGGAAACTGTGTTACGAAGGACTTGAGAAACGCTATGCAGAACGGGCGGATGAACTTCGGGAACGGCTTGATTATGAATTGGGCACGATCAAAAATATGGGGTATGTAGACTATTTCCTGATCGTGTGGGATTTTATAAAATATGCGAAAGATCATGGGATCGCAGTCGGACCGGGCCGGGGGTCTGCAGCGGGAAGTATTGTTTCCTACTGCCTGGGAATTACGACGATCGATCCGATCAGATATCAGCTTTTGTTCGAGCGTTTTTTGAATCCCGAACGTGTTTCCATGCCCGATATCGACGTTGACTTTTGTTATGAACGCAGACAGGAAGTGATCGATTATGTTGTGGGAAAATACGGAAAAGACAGAGTGGTTCAGATCGTGACATTCGGAACGCTGGCGGCAAGAGGTGTGATTCGAGATGTGGGGCGTGTGATGGATATGCCGTATGCTTTTGTCGATTCGATTGCGAAGATGATACCGCAGGAGCCGAAGATGACGATTGAAAAAGCGTTGAAGGTAAATCCTGAACTGCGCAAGATGTGTGAAGATGATGAGGAAGTAAAATATCTTATCGAGATGGCGAAAAGACTGGAAGGACTTCCGAGACATAGTTCTATGCATGCGGCCGGAGTCGTGATCAGTCAGAAGTCTGTTGACGAATATGTGCCGTTGTCGAGAGCGGCGGACGGCTCGGTGACGACCCAGTTTACGATGACGACACTGGAACAGCTCGGACTTTTGAAAATGGATTTTCTGGGACTTCGTACGTTGACGGTTATACAAAATGCAGTTCTTATGGCGAGAAAAAAAGATCCTTCGGTAAATATGGACACGCTGGATTATGATGATAAAAAAGTGCTTGAATATATCGGGACCGGAAAAACAGACGGCATCTTCCAGTTGGAAAGCGCGGGAATGAAAAGCTTTATGAAAGAGCTGAAACCGAACAGTCTGGAAGATATGATCGCCGGAATCTCTTTATATCGCCCCGGTCCGATGGATTTTATTCCGCAGTACATCAAAGGGAAAAACGACGCCTCTTCAATTTCATATGACTGCCCGCAGTTAGAGCCGATCCTGAATTCGACATACGGCTGTATCGTTTATCAGGAACAGGTTATGCAGATCGTTCGCGACCTTGCGGGATATTCCCTCGGAAGAAGCGATCTTTTGAGGCGCGCCATGTCAAAGAAAAAAGGCGAAGAGATGAAACGGGAACGGCAGATTTTCCTGTACGGTGACGAGGCTTCCGGTATTCCGGGATGTGTAAAAAACGGAATTGACGAGCAGGTTGCGAATAAGATTTATGATGAGATGCTTGACTTTGCAAACTATGCGTTTAATAAGTCGCATGCGGCCGCATATGCGGTTGTGGCATATCAGACTGCGTGGCTGAAATATTATTATCCTGTTGAATATATGGCGGCTCTTATGACATCGGTGATAGACAATCCGTCGAAAGTAGCTGAATATATTTATGCAAGCCGGCAGATGGGCATTCAGATCCTTCCTCCTGACATTAATAACGGAGAAGCGGATTTTTCGGTTGACGAAGGGAATATAAGATACGGGCTGTCTGCGATCAAAAGTGTCGGGAGACCGGTTGTTAGGGCGATGCTCGAAGAACGCAGGACATTTGGTCCATATAAAAATCTTGAAGATTTTATTACCCGTGTTTCATCGAAAGAAGGACTGAACAAGAGAACTATTGAAAATCTGATCAAAGCAGGGGCGTTGGATACTTTAGGCGGAACCCGAAAACAATTCATGAGTATTTATATTCAGATCATGGATCATGTGAATCAGGAGAAAAAATATTCCATGTCCGGTCAAATGAGTTTGTTTGATCTTGTGGGAGAAGAAGAAAAGGCGGATTTTCAGATCAGAATGCCTGATGTAGGCGAGTATTCAAAAGAAAATAAGCTTGCGTTTGAAAAAGAGGTGCTCGGCGTTTATATAAGCGGTCATCCGCTTGAGGAGCACGAGGAGAGATGGCGGCGGATGATTTCGGCTACAACGGCAGATTTTCAGTTTGACGAGGAGCTGAATAGAACGAAGGTGCATGACGGAGAAAAGTCGGTTGTCGGAGGGATGATCGTTGACAAGACGGTCAAGTACACAAAGACGAATCAGGTGATGGCGTTCCTTACGCTGGAAGATTTGCTCGGCACTGTGGAAGTTGTTATTTTTCCGAGAGATTACGAGAAAAATCGTCAATGGCTTGAAATAAACGAGAAAGTGTTTATCAGCGGAAGGGTTTCGGAAGAAGACGAGAAGGCAAGTAAGCTGATCTGTGAGAAAGTGATCCCCTTTGAGAGGACAAAACGAGAATTGTGGATTCAATTTCCGGATAAAGAGACGTTTCTTGATGAAGAACAGATCGTTTACGGATACCTGGCAGATTCGGAAGGCGAAGACGAGGTTATTATATATTGCGCAAAAGAACGGGCAGTGAAACGACTGCCGAAAAACCGGAATATTCAGATCAATGAGCAGGTTTTAAGCAGGTTAATGAACCATTTTGGTGAAAGTCGGGTAAAAGTGGTTGAAAAAGCTATTGAAAACCACTTCTAAATAATGTAGAATAATTTTCGACTATTGTTAAAAAAATTACAATGAATAAATATTATTAATAGCGACACTTTGCAGAAAGGTGGAAAAATCATGGCAGAGAATCAAAAAGAAAAGTACTTAGAGGAGATTGAAGATCAGATCCGTACAATCGGAGTTCTTACAAGCGGCGGTGATGCGCCGGGTATGAACGCGGCTATTCGTGCAGTCGTAAGAACGGCGCTTTCAAGAGGACTGAAAGTGCGTGGTATCAGAAGAGGATTTCACGGACTTTTGAAGGAGGAGATCATTGATCTTTCAGCGCGCGATGTGTCTGAGAAGATCCAGCGCGGAGGTACGTTCCTTCAGACGGCGCGTTGTAAATCTATGCGTACGGAAGAAGGACAGCAGAAAGCGGCTGCAATCTGTAAAAAATACGGTATCGACGGACTTGTAGTTATCGGAGGAGACGGTTCTTTTGCCGGAGCTCAGAAACTTGCGAACCTCGGCGTAAATACGATCGGCATTCCGGGAACGATCGATCTTGATATTGCCTGCACAGATTACACGATCGGATTTGATACTGCTGTAAATACGGCGATGGAAGCGATCGATAAAGTACGTGATACTTCGACGTCTCATGAAAGATGCAGCATCATCGAAGTTATGGGGCGTGACGCGGGATATCTTGCTTTGTGGTGCGGTATTGCCAATGGAGCAGAACGTATCCTTATGCCGGAAGAGCATGACTTTGACGAGCAGGAGATCATTGATGATATTTTGAAAAATAAAAAACGCGGTAAGAAAAATTACATTATCATCAATGCGGAAGGTATCGGCGATTCGATCAACATGGCAAAGAGAATCGAGGCGGCGACGGGTATTGAGACGAGAGCGACTATTCTCGGACATATGCAGCGTGGAGGAAGCCCGACATGTAAAGACAGAGTATATGCTTCGATCATGGGATCTATGGCAGTTGATCTTCTTTGTCAGGGAAAAACAAACCGTGTAGTAGGATATAAGAACGGCGAGTATGTAGACTATGATATCGAAGAAGCTCTGGCTATGAAAAAAACAGTATCCGAGTATCAGTACGAAGTGGCAAAAACACTTGCACTGTAAGAAAAAACAGACATATATTTCTAAAAACATGCCGGTATAAATTTATACCGGCTGTTTGCACGATGGAGGGAATCATGCAAATGGACTGCAAAAAGACCGCGCCTGTCGGAGTTTTTGATTCCGGAGTGGGCGGACTTACGGTTGCGAGGGAGATTTCCCGGCAGCTTCCGAATGAAAATATCGTATACTTTGGAGACACGGCAAGAGTTCCGTACGGAAGTAAGTCGCAGAATACAATCATCCGTTTTTCAGAGCAGATTATACGCTTTTTGAAAACAAAGCAGGTAAAAGCGATCGTTATTGCCTGTAATACGGCGAGCGCTTTGGCGCTGGATGCCGTGAGAGATGAATTTGATATCCCTATCATGGGTGTTGTGATCCCGGGCGCAAGAGCGGCTGTAGAGACAACCCGGAATCAGAAAGTCGGAGTTATAGGAACGGATGCGACTGTACAGAGCGGAATGTACACGAAAGTCATCCAAAGCATGGCTCCGGATATTGAAGTGATCGAAAAGGCATGTCCGCTGTTTGTTCCGCTGGTGGAAGAAGGGTTTAAGGAACATGTTGTTACAGAAGAAGTGATCGAATATTATTTGGAGTCAATGCGGCACACACAGATTGACGCTATGATTTTGGGGTGCACCCACTACCCTCTTCTTAGATCTAAGATCCGCGATTATCTCGGAGAGGAGATCAAGATTGTGAATCCGGCATATGAAACGGCTATGGATCTGAAAAAGCTTTTGTATGAAAAAGAAATGGCAAATGACGGGACAGATGCACAGCACAGTGTATACTCCTTTTATGTAAGTGATGCGGCGGAAAAATTCCGCAGATTCGCAAATACAGTAATGCCGTTTGACGTGCCGACAACGAATGTAGTGAATATTGAGGAGTATTAGATTGATGACAAAAGATGTATTAGTCAGCATTTCGGGGAAACATATCGATATTATGGACGATCCTGCAAGGGGATATGAAGTCGGAGAAGATGGGATTGAAGTTGTGACTCCGGCAAATTATTACTGCCGGAATGGAAAACATTATATTCTCTATGATGAAGTTCTTGAAGGAATGGCAGGCACGATTAAAAATAAGATCAAGATCACGGGAACGGACTGTCTTGAAATTATGAAAAGCGGAGTTACTTCCTCTCATATGGTATTTGAAAAAAATAAAAAAAATCTGACATATTATAAGACACCTTATGGTCAGATGCTGGTAGGCGTAAATACAAAAAATATGGAGATCAGCGTAGACGAAGATCAGATCGGCGTTAAAGTCGCTTATGAATTAGATGTAAATCACGAACCTATGGCAGACTGTCGCATTAATATGAGCATTGTGCCGCGAAACAGTAAAGGGGTCTCCATGCAGCTGGATATCCGGTAGGAAAGAAAAATAACAAAAAACAGACGCAGCAGAAAAGGAATATTCCTTCGTGACGTCTGTTTTTTTGCTTTTTAATTATTTTTTGAAAAATCCTTTTTTCTTTTCAGGCTGTTCGATAGAACCGCCGCGTACGCTTTTGATCTCTGTTATGTAGAGTCCGCTTACAACCGCTTTGACTTCTTTTTTCACCGGAAGAACTTCAAACACTTTGTTCTCGCACATAAGAGTCATGATCTTTGCGCCGATCTTTGCTTTTACGACCGGAACTTTTGTACGGCGAAGATACTTCGGCGTATTGTCTACGACCATCTGCGGAAGTCCCGCTTCTTTTAATCTTAGTTTCTTTTTATCGATGATGAGCATGCTGACAACTTGTGCCGCCGCTGCCATCTGCTCCTGCTGTTCCGCCTGTTTTTTCTCGGCCTTCTTTCCGAAAATGTAAAGACCGACGAGCACCCCGATCAATATCACGAGAATGACGATCATCACAATGGTGAATGTACTCATGACAACTCCTCCTAAATCCTACTGTATAATGTTATTTTCCGCATTTACGCAAATATCATTGTAACATTGTTTTTTGTGTAGTGCAAGTAAAAAGGGGTTTACTTTTGAGTAGGTGAACGAGTATACTGTTATAGTACATGAAAGTACATAAAAAGGAGTTATATTATTTATGGCAGAAATGATTTGGAACGCAGCGGTGAGTGTCTATAATTTTATTATGGATAATATTGTTCTGATCAATATTTTCCTTGCGCTGGTCATCGTCTTTTTTCAGCGCAGATCCCCGCAGACTGTTTGGACATGGCTGCTTTTGCTTTATTTTATACCGATCCTCGGATTTGTTATGTATTTGATCATCGGACAGGATTTCCACAAGAGCAGGATGTTTAAAGCAAAAGAGATCGAAGGTGAACTAAAATATGCAGTCCGGCGGCAGGAGGAGACGATTTATTATAAACGGCTTCGCATGGCGAATCCGGAGATGTCAAGGTTTAAAGATCTGATTCTTTATAATCTGGAAGCCGGGGAAGCGGTTCTGACAGATAATAACGATATTCGCGTTTATACGGACGGAAAAGAGAAGTTCCGTGCGCTTATAGAAGAGATGAAGCAGGCGAAGAGATATATCCACATGCAGTATTACATTATCCGCAACGATGAATTGTGGCAGGAAGTAGAGAAGGTACTTATTCAAAAAGCGAGAGAAGGCGTGGAAGTTCGTGTCCTTTTTGACAGTATGGGATGCAGAACGATGAAAAACCGTGACTGGGAGCGCCTCGAAAAAGAAGGAATTCAAGTTGCGGAATTCTTCCCGGCGCTGCTTGGGCAGCTGCAGCTTCGTGTGAATTACCGGAATCACAGAAAAATCGTTGTTATTGACGGAAGAGTCGGTTTTGTAGGAGGATTTAACGTCGGAAGAGAGTATCTCGGACGGGATAAGAAATTCGGTTATTGGCGGGATACCCATCTGTGTATCGAAGGCGCGGCGGTAACGTCGCTGGCAGTCCGGTTTGTTCTCGATTGGAATTATGCGGCGAAAGAAAACTTGTTTTTAGAAGATTCATTGTTTGAAATTCCGCAATATACGAGAAACGGAAGAGATCCGGTGCAGATCATATCAAGCGGACCGGACTCGAAAACGAAGATGATCCACGACAATTACTTACGACTTATTCATAGGGCACAGGATCATGTCTATATCCAGACGCCGTACTTTATACCGGACGATTCGATCTTGGACGCTTTGAAAATCGCCGCAAAATCAGGCGTTGATGTGCGGATCATGATACCGTGCAAGCCGGATCATCCGTTTGTTTACTGGGCGACTTACTCTTATATCGGAGAGATGGTTGCCGCCGGAGCAAAATGCTATGTGTACAACAACGGATTTCTTCACGCTAAGACATTGAGTATCGACGGCATGGTCGCATGTGTCGGAACGGCAAATATGGACTTTCGGAGTTTTGGGTTGAATTTTGAGGTGAACGCAGTGATTTACAGCGAGCGTACAGTACAAAGATTGGAACGTGCGTTTGAAAACGATATGACGCTGTGTACGCAGGTGACAAGGAAAGTATATGATGAAAGAGGACTTGTCATAAAAGCGAAAGAACAGTTTTCGCGCTTGCTTTCCCCGCTTTTGTAAAAGGATGATAAAGGAAAGATCAGGCGTATATAGATGGAACTCGTACGTGAAAATCAAAAAAACGTACGGCAAATATGCATGCAGTAAAAATAAATATAAATAAAAGACGCGTATAAAACGCGGACAAAAAAGGAGATTATTATGAAAAAAAGAATTGTATCAATGATGCTTGCGGCAATGGTGGCTCTTTCCGTTGTAGGATGCGGAAGTAAAACATTGTCAAACGACTATGTAACGGTAAAGCAGTATAAAGGTCTTGAAGTTGCACAGGTAGAAAAGGTTGAAGTGACAGATGAGCAGGTTGAGCAGTCTGTTCAGGCAAACTTAAATGCGGCGGCAGAAAAAGAGCCGATCAAAGATCGTGCGGCGGAAAAAGGCGATTGGGTAAACATTGACTATACAGGATATATCGATGATGTGGCATTTGAAGGGGGAACAGCGACGGGATCCGATCTGGAGCTCGGAAGCGGAAGCTTTATCGGAGCAGAGGGCGGTTATGCCGGATTTGAAGATCAGATCATCGGACACAGTACAGGAGAAGAATTCGATATAGAAGTGAAGTTTTCGGATTCTTATCCGGGAACAGATGTGGCAGGAAAAGTTGCACGTTTCCACATCGTATTGAATGAAATTTACAAACAAAACATTCCGGAATTGACAGACGAGTGGGTGGCAAGCAACAGCAAGACGGCAAAAACAGCGGACGAATACCGCAAAGAAGTCCGTAAACAGATTGAAAGCAGCGCGGAGACAGCAAATGAGACAACATTAAAATCAGAGATCCAGGAAGCGCTTCTCGAAGAGATCGATGTGAAAAAATATCCGAAAGACGCTGTGGAAGAACAGAAAAAGCAGATGACAGATTACTATACACAGATGGCAGGATTATACGGAATTGAATTGTCTGAGTTCATCACGACATATCTGCAGATGACAGAAGATGAGTTTAATTCAAAAGTAAAAGAAAGCGCACAGCAGACAGCGGCGTTTGACGAGGCAATTAAACTGATCGCGGAAAAGCAGAAACTTGAGCCGTCAGAAAAAGAATACAAAGAAAAATTCAAAGAATATGCAGAGCAGGCGGGAGCCGATGTGGATGCTTATGTAGAACAGGTTGGAGAAGATGTGCTGAAAGCTGCGATTTTAAGAGACGCTGTGCTTGATTACCTTGTGGATAATTGTGTTCAGGTAGAAAATTCAGACAGTGATGCCGACAGTAATTCAAATAACAAGGAAGACAGCAGTAAATAAGATCTGTGCCGGATGCCGGTAAATGAGATATGTGAAGGCAGGACATGCGCTGCCTGAACCGGATGTGGATCGGGCAGTGTAAAAGCAAAAGAAAGTATTCAGGGAAAAGGAGACAGAGGCAATGAAAATGGAAAACGAACGGCTCTGTATTGAGATTTCAGAGCATGGGGCTGAGGTTACCCGTATATATGATAAAAAGAAAGAGACGGAACTTCTGTGGGAGGGAAATCCCACGTATTGGAAAAGACATTCCCCGATCCTTTTCCCGAACGTAGGAAAAACCTATAAAAATAAAGTAAAGATTAACGGAATATCTTATCCGACGTCAGGACACGGATTCGCAAGGGATAACGATTTTAAATGCATCTGTACAAAGCCCGATAAGGCAGCGTTTTTGTTCTCATCAGGGGAAGAAACAAAAGAAGTATATCCCTTTGATTTTGAACTGATCGTTACATATATTCTCAAAGAAAACAGCCTGATCGTGAAATGGGAAGTGCACAATACCGGAGACGACGATATGTATTTTACGATCGGTGGGCATCCGGCTTTCCGTTTTCAAAAAGCGGATGAGAAAAAGACGGATTATAAGTTGAGATTTCCGGATAAAAAGGCACTTGAATATATTCTGGTAGATCTCTCCGAATGTGTAGCCGATCCCGGCACAGTGTACAAGCTGGAGCTGGAAGATGGATTCTGCGCTTTGAATGAGGAAATGTTTGAACACGACGCACTGATTTTTGACGGCGGTCAGTTTGACGAAGTATGGCTCTGTCACAAAGGTGGAGAACCATATGTAGGCATGAAATGTAAAGGATTTCCGAATTTCGGCATTTGGTCTGTGAAAGACGCTCCTTTCGTCTGTCTTGAACCGTGGATGGGACGGTGCGACGATGTCGGCTTTGACAAAGAACTTTCGGAAAAACCATATATCAATAAAGTGAAGCCGGGAGAGAGCTTTGAACAAAGTTATGAAATATTGACGGCAGAATGTTGATCGGCCGATCAGATAAAATCGAAAATATATATTGAATATATTTTTGGAAAATACCGATGAAAAGATTCGGTACAGCGGGAGGAAGAAGACAATGCTTCTTACGATTGATATAGGAAATACAAATATTACAATGGGTGTGTTCGAGGAAGAGTTCCTGCTCGGTATGTTCCGTATGACGACAAAACGGGCGAGGACATCAGACGAATACGGATTCACCATATGCGGAATACTGGAGCACAGAGGAATCGACTCAAAGCAGATCGATTCGGTGATCGTTGCGTCGGTTGTCCCCGACATTATGCACTCTTTTACAAGCGGTATTATCAAATATTTAGGAACGGAACCGATGATCGTATCTTCTCAGACAGATACAGGAGTTCGTGTTGTGACTGAAAATCCGACGCGGACAGGACCGGACAGAATCGTCAATGCGGCAGCGGGGTATGCTATTGCAGGAGGACCTGCGATCGTGGTTGATTTCGGAACGGCTACGACGTATGATTTGATAGGTCCTGAATGTACGCTTGAAGCATGTGTGATCGCCCCGGGCATTGAAACGGCAGGACGTTCTCTGTGGGACGGAGCGGCGATGCTTCCGGCGATTCAGATCCGAAGACCGGAATCCGTGCTTGCATCGGAGACGATTAGCGGAATGCAGGCAGGACTTGTATACGGAGCGATCGGACAGACGGAATATATAGTAAAAAAAATGAAAGAAGAGTCGGGATATAAAAATGCCTATGTGATTGCCACAGGCGGGCTGGGTAAAATTATCGCCGATGAAACAGAATGCATAGATCTGTATGATCCACAGCTTACACTGAACGGCTTGCGAATGATTCATGAGAAAGTGCAGAAAAAAAGATGAAGAAGCTGAAAATAGGAAATGTAGAATTGGAAAACCGATACCTATTAGGACCTATGGCAGGGGTGACAGACCTGCCTTTTCGTTTGCTGTGCAAGGAACAGGGAGCGGGTCTTTTAGGGATGGAAATGGTTAGTGCAAAAGCAATTTTGTATCAAAATAAAAATACAGAGAAACTCATGGAAATACATCCAGAAGAGCAGCCGGTATCTTTGCAGTTGTTTGGTTCTGATCCGAAGATTATGAGCGAGATGGCGAAAAGAATTGAAGAACGTCCTTTTGCGATTCTCGATATCAATATGGGGTGTCCGGTACCGAAAGTTGTAAAAAACGGGGAGGGGTCTGCTTTGATGAAAAACCCCTCTCTTGTTTATGAGATTGTAAACGCGATCGTTAAAGCAATAGAGAAGCCCGTTACGGTAAAAATCCGAAAAGGGTTCGACGATGCGCATGTAAATGCAGTCGAAGTCGCAAGAGCGGCGGAAGAAGCGGGAGCGTCGGCGGTTGCGGTTCACGGAAGGACGAGAGAGCAGTATTATAGCGGAGAGGCGGACTGGGACATTATCAGGCAGGTGAAAGAGGCGGTTTCCATTCCTGTAATCGGAAACGGCGATGTCACTACACCGGAAAAAGCAGAAGAACTTGTTCAAACGACAGGATGCGACGGAATTATGATCGCAAGAGGCGCACAGGGAAACCCGTGGATCTTTTCGGAAATGATCGGCAAGGAAAAAAACGGAGTAACTCCGCCCAGACCTGATAAAGAGGCAATACGGAATATGATCCTCAGGCATTCAAAGCTTCAGATTCAGTATCGCGGAGAATTTGCGGGAATGCGGGAGATGCGCAAACATGTAGCCTGGTACACGAAAGGACTGACAGGAGCGGCAGATCTCCGGCGCAGAGTAAATGAGACAGAGACATTAGATGAACTGATGATGTTATTGGAAGAACTATGAAAATCTGCACAAAAAATATCCTTTAATATGTGAAGCGGCAAGATAAAAATAGTAAAAATGCCAAAAAGCAAAAACGACCTTACAAAAATGTTACGGTAATCTATACAAAATAAACAAAGTTTTGTATAATTTATATATTACGCATAGTAACATGGAGAAAAAGGTCGTTTTTCTTTATTTCGTTTCATGGAATATGCGTGAAAATTCAGAACGAAGGAGTGCTCCGGAACTATAGGGGCGAAAAAGTTTATGAAAAATCTCAAGTGGAAGAAAGCAGGTTCGGCAGTTCTTGCTACAGCTTTGGCAGGAAGCATGGTGTTGCCGGCAACAGCCTACGCACAGGGTGAGATCGTTCAACTGGAAGGGGGAACTTCGACGCAGACAAACACAGCGCCGGAGCAGGTGTTCCTTAACAAATACAGCGGAACGGTCAGAACGCAGAACTTCAACGATAACTGGAAGTTCTATTTAGGAGACGCAAGCGGAGCGCAGACTCCGGCATTTGACGACTCCTCATGGGATCAGGTGAACCTGCCGCATGATTACAGTATCGACCAGAAATATAACCGTTCAATGGATGGAGAGAGTGGATATCTTCCGGGCGGTACAGGATGGTACAGGAAAAGCTTTACTGTAGATAAGAGCCTTGAGGGCAAACGTATCAGTATCGACTTCGGCGGCGTGTACATGAATGCAACTATTTATGTAAACGGTAAAAAGCTCGGTACACATCCGTATGGATACACACCATTCTCTTTCGATATTACAGATAATGTGAAGTTCGGAAAAGAAAACGTGATTGCCGTTAAAGTAGATCACCAGACACCGTCAAGCCGTTTTTACTCAGGAAGCGGTATTTACAGAGACGTAGACTTTGTTGTAACCGATACAGTTCATGTAGATAAGAACGGAACAAAGATTGAGACACCGGATCTGAAAGAGCATGTAGATGGAAACAATGTTGCGGTGAAAGTAAAAACAACTGTTGTAAATGAATCCGAGAGGGATGCATCTGTAAAAGTAAAACATACGATCTATCCGAAAAACGGAACGGCAGAGCAGGCAGTTGCTACGTTTGAGTCACAAGAGGCAGTTGCTGTAGAAAAAGGTAAGTCAAAAGACGTATCTGCAGATTTTACAGCATCAGGCGTACAGCTTTGGAGTACAACAACTCCAAATCTCTATACTGTGAAAACAGAAGTCCTTATGGACGGTGCTACAGTTGATACATACGAGACAGATTATGGTTTCCGCTACTTTGCATTTGATAAAAACAATGGATTCACTCTGAATGGTCAGAAGATGAAACTTCAGGGAGTATGTATGCATCATGATCAGGGCGCGCTTGGTTCGGTTGCAAATGACCGCTCTACAGAGCGTCAGGTAGAGATCCTGAAAATGATGGGATGTAACTCTATCCGTGTGACACATAATCCGGCGTCAGACGAATTGATCGATGCATGTAATAAGCATGGAATCTTAGTGATCGACGAGGCATTTGACGGATGGGTAGCTCCGAAAAACGGCAATTCAAACGATTATGCAAAATGGTTTAATAAAGAAATTGAATCTGATAATGAAATCATGGGCGCTGCGGACAATATGACATGGGCGCAGTTTGATCTTACAGCAATGATCGAGCGTGGACAGAATGATCCGGCGATTATTATGTGGTCGCTCGGTAACGAGATGTGGGAAGGAACAGGCGGATATAGTGCTGCTTATAAGACTGCTCAGGACAATCTTGTGAAATGGGCACAGGCGGCGGATACTACACGACCGGTAACAACCGGAGATAATAAGCTAAAAGGCGAAGAGGAAGGCTCAATTACTCTCGCTAATGGCTTACAGGAAGCGTCGGGAATCCATGGAATGAATTATGCAAGCGGCGCGGAGTATGACAAAATTCACAAAAAATATTCAGAATGGCCGTTATATGGTTCGGAAACGGCATCAGCAGTTAACAGCCGAGGAATTTATAAAGGCATGAATAGTCAGCATAATTATGGAAATCATGATTTGACGTCTTATGATACATCGGCAGTAGGCTGGGGAGCTACGGCAAGCAGCGCTTGGTATGAAGTAATTAAAAGAGATTTCCTTGCCGGTGAATATGTATGGACAGGATTTGACTATATCGGAGAACCGACTCCGTGGAATGATCCATATGGAAGTTTAGGACAAGGTGGCACATGGCCGCTTCCGAAAAATTCTTATTTTGGAATTGTTGATACGGCAGGACTTCCGAAGGACAGCTATTACTTCTACCAGAGTCAGTGGAATGACAGTGTGAATACACTGCATATTCTTCCGGCATGGAATGAAGATGTTGTGTACAAAAAAGAAGGAAATAAAGTTCCGGTAGTTGTATACAGCGATGCAAAAAAAGTAGAATTGTTCTTCACTCCGGCAAATGGCGGTGAGAAGAGATCGCTTGGCGAAAAGGAATTTGCACAAAAAACGACGACTGCAGGATATACATATCAGATGTATGAAGGCGAAGGAAAGAGCAGTAAAGAACATGAGAATTTGTACATGACATGGATGGTTCCATATGAAGCCGGAACAATTACTGCAAAAGCGTGGGATAAAGACGGTCAAGAAATAACAGAAAATATCCAAGGACGCACATCGGTAACTACGACAGGAGCGGCGGCGAAACTTCAAGTAAAAGCCGACAGAGAAACGATTAAAGCAAACGGTGAAGATCTTTCTTATCTTACAGTGAATGTTACAGATGAAAACGGAAATATTGTGCCGAATGCGGAAAATAAGGTGACATTTGAAGTGAGCGGCGATGGTGTGCTTGCAGGTATAGATAACGGAAGACCTATAGATCATCAGTCCTACAGAGATGACAATAGAAAAGCATTCAGCGGACAGCTTGTAGGTATCGTTCGTTCCACAAAATCGGCAGGAACAATCACTGTGAAAGTCAAAGCGGATGGAATGGAAGATCAGACGGTGCAGATTAAAACAGAGGCATCATCAGATGGAACAACTGAAGAAAAAGCAATCAGCAGCGTTGAGATGTCCAAAAACTACTATGTAAAAGTGGGTAATCGTCCACAGCTTCCGGCAGAACTGGATGTTATTCTTAATGATAAGTCAGAAGCAAAAGGAAAGGTAACATGGGAGGACGTTGCAGAAGATCAGGTCAATCAGTCAGGTACATTCAGCGTGACAGGAACAATTACAGTTGAAGGTGTCGATAAAGCAGAAACGGTTTCCGTTAATGTAAATATGATTGATACAGTAGCAGCGTTGTTAAATTATTCAACAACAACAAGTGTTGGAGTAGAACCGATTCTTCCGACATCAAGACCTGCTGTCATGGAAGATGGAACAATACTTACGGCATCATTCCCGGTGACATGGGAAAAACCAAAAGACGGTTATAATACAGCCGGAATTGTACAAGTAAAAGGAACGGCTGATGTGTTCGGGGAATCAATGGATGTTACGGCATCTGTGAGAGTTCAGGAAGCGGAAGTTACAGTTGGTGCTAATATCGCAAAAGATGCACTGACTTTGAAACAGGACCTCACAGTTACTTCAGATACACTTGAAGCAATCCGCGACGGCAGCCGAGAAGTTTCCAGCAATACAAGCGGTGGAGCAAATACGACGCTTTGGAGTAATTATGATAATTCTAATCAAAACAGAGATGATAAAGATGCAGAGATTACGTTTGAATATGCAACAAAGATGAACTTTAATCAGATCAAGATTTTCTTTAGACAGGATAGTTACTCAGCAACATATCCGGATGCGAAGACAACACAGATTTTCGTATCAGATACAGGTGCAGCAGATACGTGGACATTAGTTGATACTACAGAGACTATTGCACAACAAGATAATAACGGAGTAAAAGAGTATAAATATGATTTTGCGCCGACAAGCGGTGTGTTTGTTAAGATTCGTGTGGTGAATTCTAATGCAACCGGTAAACCGGCAGGATTTACATGTACAGCGATTGCTGAGGCGGAATTGTATAAAGCAGAAACCGCAGATTTTGCAACAAACACAACAGCGGAACTGCAGAGCCTGACTGTAGATGGTAAAGCGGCTCCGGCAGAAGCGCTTACAGCAGGATCATGGAATGTTTCGGCAAAAGAAGTGAAAGAAATCGCAGCAGTAGGAAAAGACAATGCGGCTGTAACAATACTTCCGGCAAAGAATAATGCTGTAAAAATATTGATCGAATCAGAAGATCATAAAACACAGAATACATTTGTGATCAACCTCGGCGTGGCAGATCCGGCAGATGACAGCAAGGATTACACAGGAGTTATCACTCCGTCGGCGGGAAGCACTCAGCCTAATAACGGAACTGATATTGACAAAGCATTTGATAAAAAGAATGATACGTTCTGGCATTCAAGTTGGAATCCGTCAACAACAAACGAAAACCTTTATGTAACTATGGAACTTGCAGAGGCACAGAAGATTGATGCAATCCGTTATTTGCCGAAGGGTGGTAATCTTACAGGAGGAGATCAGAACGGTCGTGTGAAGACATATACTGTAGAAGTAAGCATGACAGGTGCTGATGATTCATGGACAAAGGTAGAGATTACTCCTTCAACACAAGAGTGGGCAAACGGAACAGATTGGAAAATCGCTCAGTTTGTACAGCCGGTTGAGGCGAAGTTTATCCGCTTTACAGGTGTTGAAACTTATGGTGACGGAGGTCAGGAGAACAAGTTTATGAGCGCGGCTGAGATTCGTGTGAAATTAGCAGAGGACGAACCGGTAGTACCGGAGCCAAAGCCGACAGAACTTGTAATCCAGAATCAGCCGACGAAGACAACTTATACAGAAGGTGAAAAATTCGATCCGACAGGACTTAAAGTCGGAGTTAAATATGATAATGGTGAAGTGAAAGATGTAGCAGAATATAACGCTGAAACAGCAGGACAGTTCACATTTGATCCGGCATTGAATACAGCGCTTACTACAAATAATACGAAGGTAACTGTTACATATAAAGGTAAAACAGCAGACATTATCATTCAGGTTAATCCAAAAGAGGAAGAGCCGAAAGTAACAGGAATTGAAGTTAAGACATTACCGAAGACAAAATATACAGAAGGCGATAAATTCGATCCGACAGGACTTGTGCTTACAGTGAAATATGACAAAGGCGAAGATAAAGAAGTAGCTTACGGCGATGCAACAAAAGCAGACTTCACATTCAGCCCAAGCCTTGACACAGCACTGAAAACAAGTGATGAGAAAGTAACAGTAACATATGCAGGCAAGACGGCAGAAATCGGTATTGAAGTGAAAGCTGACACACCGGTAGAGCCGGAAAAACCGACGGTAGACAAAATTGCCGTTAAGAAAGTGCCAGCTAAGACAACTTATAAAGCAGGAGAGACATTCGATCCGAGCGGACTTGTTCTTACAGTAACGATGTCAGACAAGACAACAAAAGAAGTTGCATACGGAGACGAAACAGCAAAAGATTTTGTATTTAACCCAACACTTGATACAGCACTTACAGAAGGTATGAACAAAGTTGATGTAACATATGCAGGCAAGACGGCAGAAATCGGTATTGAAGTGAAAGCTGACACACCGGTAGAGCCGGAAAAACCAACGGTAGAAAAAGTTGAAATTAAAGCAAATCCGGCTAAGACAGAATACAAAGCAGGAGAGACATTCGATCCGACGGGAATGAGTCTTACAGTAACGATGTCAGACGGAACAACAAAAGTTGTTGCATACGGACCGGAGACGGCAAAAGATTTCTCCTTTAATCCGAGTCTTAATACAAAACTGACAGCGGATACGAAGAAAGTAACAGTAACATACGGCGGACAGTCGGCAGACGTAGCTGTATCGGTGAAAGCAGATCCGTCAGAGGATAAGAAACCGAATACAGAGAAACCGGACAAAGGCGGAGCGGTTCAGACAGGAGATAACTTTAACGTAACGCTGCTGATCGGACTTGTAGTTCTTGCAGGTGCGGTTGCAGGCGGAGCGGCTCTGACAATCTTCAAAAGAAACAAAAGAAAATAAGCCTTATCCGTAAATAGTACGGAAAAATGCAGGGCTGCCACTTAGTGGCGGCCCTGTTTGCATTGGAGCGGCAATGAACGAAAGACAGAAGGATCAAGACCTTGGAAAGCCGCCTGTAATCCAAGAATGTGTCTTTGGGAACTTACGGTAATTCCGGCATAACGCTGTATTGTTAATAAGCGCTATATTTTCTGCGCAATATCATGTAAAAGCTGTCTTGTTTACGCCAAAAACCTTGACATTAATGGGGTTGATGGTTATAATATTGAAATTGTGAAATAAACTAAAAGAGACAGCGTGCAGGGACAAGTTTTCCTGTCGGGAATAGACAAAAAACAGTGAAAAAGAATGACAGAAAAGGAGCGTTATCAATGGCGGAGGCAAAGAAAAGATTACTTACTTATGCCGGATTAAAGGCACTTGAAGATGAACTTGAAACTCTTAAAGTTGTCAAACGGAAAGAAGTTGCAGCTAAGATCAAAGAGGCAAGAGAGCAGGGAGATCTTTCCGAGAATGCAGAGTATGATGCGGCAAAAGATGAACAAAGAGATATCGAAGCGCGTATCGAAGAACTTGAAGGCATTCTGAAAAACGCAGAAGTGGTTGTTGAAGATGAAGTTGACTTTGATAAGATCAATGTCGGATGTACGGTAAAGGTATTTGACATAACATTCGATGAAGAGATGGAATTTAAAATTGTGGGATCAACAGAGGCAAACAGCTTGGTAGGAAAGATTTCAAACGAGTCTCCGGTTGGTCAGGCATTGATCGGAAAAAAAGTGGGAGATACGGTAAGCGTAGAAACACAGGCGGGAGAAATCAAGTACAAAGTGCTTGAGATCAGCCGTTCAATGTAAACAGATGATTATAAACAGACCTCTTTTTAAGAGGTCTGAATTCGCATGTATGGGAATGTTTTAAAGAGGCGAAAAAGGCAGATAAAGAGAAAAAAGCGTAACGGAATAATAAGAGATAAAGCAAAACAGAGAAAAGTTATCCGGGAAAGGAGATAAGAAAGTGGCACAGGAGCAGAAGAATGTACAGGAACAGGATCTGAATCAGTTGAGAAAGGTACGCCGTGAGAAACTTGCAGAGCTGCAAGGAAGCGGAAAAGATCCGTTCGTGATTACAAAATATGATCAGACACATCACAGTGTAGAAGTAAAAGAAAATTACGAGGAGCTTGAAGGAAAGCAGGTTTCCATCGCAGGACGTATGATGTCAAAGCGAGTAATGGGAAAAGCATCTTTTTGTAATGTTCAGGATTTAAAAGGAAATATTCAGTCTTATGTAGCAAGAGACAGCATCGGTGAGGAAAATTATAAAGAATTTAAGAAACTTGATGTCGGTGATGTGATCGGAATCGAAGGAGAGGTATTCAAGACAAAAACAGGAGAGATTTCCATTCATGCATCTCATGTAACACTTCTTTCCAAGAGTCTTCAGATTCTTCCGGAGAAGTTCCATGGACTGACGAATACAGATATGCGTTATCGTCAGAGATATGTGGATCTTATCATGAATCCGGAAGCGAAAGATACATTTATCAAACGTTCTAAGATCATCAGCGCGATCCGCAGATATTTGGACGGCGAAGGATTTATGGAAGTGGAGACTCCGATGCTTGTTGCAAATGCCGGGGGAGCTGCGGCAAGACCGTTTGAGACACATTTCAATGCTTTAAATGAAGACTTGAAACTGAGAATTTCTCTTGAACTTTATCTGAAACGTCTGATCGTCGGAGGTCTTGAAAGAGTGTACGAGATCGGTCGTGTATTCAGAAACGAAGGACTTGATACGAGACATAATCCGGAATTTACATTGATGGAGCTTTATCAGGCATATACAGATTATAACGGAATGATGGATCTTACAGAAAATCTTTACCGCCATGTGGCACAGGAAGTTCTCGGCACAACGAAGATCGTTTACAATGGCGTTGAGATGGATCTCGGAAAACCGTTTGAACGTATTACAATGGTAGATGCCGTGAAGAAATATGCAGGCGTTGACTGGAATGAAGTTAAGACTTTGGAAGAGGCTCGCAAGCTTGCAGACGAGCATCATGTAGAATATGAAGAGCATCATAAGAAAGGTGATATCTTGTCATTGTTCTTTGAAGAGTTTGCAGAAGAACATTTGATTCAGCCGACGTTCGTAATGGATCATCCGATCGAGATTTCACCGCTTACGAAAAAGAAACCGGAGAATCCGGAATATACAGAGCGTTTCGAGTTCTTTATGAACGGCTGGGAAATGGCGAATGCATATTCAGAGCTGAATGACCCGATCGATCAGAGAGAACGTTTCAAAGCTCAGGAAGAACTTTTGGCACAAGGTGACGAAGAGGCAAATACAACAGATGAAGATTTCCTGAATGCACTTGAGATCGGTATGCCGCCGACAGGAGGTATCGGATTCGGTATCGACAGAATGTGTATGCTTTTAACAAACAGCGCCGCGATCAGAGACGTACTGCTTTTCCCAACAATGAAGAGCATCGGCGGAGCCGAGGGCAAGAAAACGGACAAGAAAGAGGAGTCCGAACCGGCTGTGAAGATCGATCTTTCCAAGGTGAAAGTTGAGCCGCTGTTCGAGGATACCGTTGATTTTGACACATTCAGCAAATCCGATTTCCGGGTTGTAAAGGTGGAGGCATGCGAGGCAGTTCCGAAATCCAAGAAGCTCCTGAAGTTCACACTGAACGACGGAACAGACCGGAAACGCACGATTTTAAGCGGTATACACGAGTATTACGAGCCGGAAGAGCTGGTCGGAAAGACCTGTGTAGCCATTGTAAATCTGCCGCCGAGGAAGATGATGGGCATCGACTCTGAGGGTATGCTGATCAGTGCGGTGTATGAGTACGACGGACACGAAGGACTGAATCTGCTGATGCTGGATGACAGTATCCCGGCGGGTGCGAAGCTGTACTAAGGATAAGAAATGACCTTCAGGTTTGACAGCAAAAATTCATTTTGACAACAATTTGACAACAATTTTCGAAATAACCACGAAGTATCACGAAGCGTGGTGAAGAGTTGTTATCTGCGAATCATATCGGGAAACCGATGATTTGAGCACTTTTTGAAAGAAAAAATTTCAAAGAGTGCTCTTTTTTTATTCCTCACGTATAAACAGCAGTAGTGGCCGCATTTAAGAAGGGAGACTGTTTCATGAGAACAGAAGATATGTACTATAATGAGCAGAAACGCAGTGAAGTTATGGAGGCGGCCCGGAGGCTTAGAAGAAAATTTCTCCGGTATCAACAGGCAGAGATTGTATACAGTCTGTCTCATAAGAAATTAATGGAATTAGCCAATGCTGCAGGAGCAATTTACAGAATGGATGGAATTGTATTAATTAACCGTGAAATTTTTGATGAATATCTTGAAAGGTTTCATGAGACAGAAGAAAATTCTGCTCCAAAGAAGGAGGACTAACATGCATGGAAAAGTATGGATGTTTTCCAATTTGATCGATGATGAGGACCTGGCGTTCCTGCAGAGGGAATTTGTCAGTTATCAGCAAGCAATGGACTATTACGGATTGGGCTATAAACCAATTGTCAGGCTGTCTCATATATCGGGATCTGTTTATAAGATTGGGAAAAAGGTATTGATACGGCGGAGCATTTTTGAAGAATATTTGAGAAACCATGTGAAAAGGGGAACTGAAGAATGGGAAGAGTTATTGCGGTAGCAAATCAAAAGGGCGGAGTCGCCAAAACAACAACAGCGGTAAATTTAGGAATTGGACTTGCAAGAAAAGGGAAAAAGGTCCTGCTTGTTGATACAGATCCTCAGGGAAGTCTCACAGCCAGTCTCGGATATGTGGAACCCGATGGGATTCCGATCACGCTGGCAAATATATTAACAGCAGTGATCAACGAGGAAGAAGTCACCCCCTCTGGAGGCATTCTTCATCATGAGGAAGATATCGATATTATGCCTGGAAATATTGAACTTTCAGCATTAGAAGTTGTTATGGGAAATGTGATGAGCAGGGAGCTGATCCTAAAGGATTATATCGATATGATGAGAGAAAGATACGACTACATTTTAATTGATTGTATGCCGAGTCTTGGAATGATGACAATCAATGCTTTAGTTGCTGCAGATTCTGTTCTTATCCCTGTTCAGGCAGCATATCTGCCGGTAAAAGGACTTCAGCAGCTGATTAAGACAATACTGATGGTCAAAAAGAGATTGAATCGGGGACTTGAGATTCAGGGGATCCTTCTTACTATGGTGGATTACCGGACCAATTATGCAAAAGATATCACGGCGAAGCTGCGTGAAACCTATGGATCACGGATTGCAATATTTGAAACTGCAATCCCCATGTCGGTGAAAGCGGCAGAGACAAGTGCGGAGGGAGTCAGTATCTATTCCCATTGCCCGAAAAGCAAGGTTGCCGAAGCTTACCGAAATCTGACACAGGAGGTGCTGGAATATGAAAAATAGCAGGAGCGGAGAAAAGATAAAGCTGACAAGCATTGATGAATTGCTGGGGGTTGTAAATGAAGAGTCTGCAATGGAAATTGAGATAAAAGCAATTAGTCCATTTAAAGGCCATCCCTTTAAGGTAATAGCTGATGACAAGATGGAAGAGCTAATCAATAGTGTAATAGAGAGCGGAGTTATTACACCTGTATTGCTCCGTCCGGCGGGAGAAAATCACTATGAAATGATATCCGGTCATCGGAGAATGTATGCGGCACGTAAAGCAGGACTTTCTACAGTTCCGGCGATTGTAAGGGATATGACAGATGATGAAGCGGTAATCGCTATGGTTGATGCCAACATTCAAAGAGAAGAGCTTCTGCCGAGCGAAAAAGCCTTTGCTTATAAGATGAAATTAAATGCTATGAAAAGGCAGGCCGGCAGACCCTCTAAAAATAATTCTGGTCAAAATGACCAGAATTTATCCGGAGCAGTCTCAAGAGATATTTTAGCCGAACAGGTGGGTGAAAGTTCAAAACAGATACAGCGTTACATTCGTCTTACCGAACTTATCCCTGAATTGCTTGATATGGTCGATAATAAGAAACTGCAGTTTACGGTGGCTGTAGATATTTCTTATATCGATAAGGAAATGCAGAAATGGATTTATGAATATATCAAAGACAATGGGTTTATAAAACCAAATCAGATTGCTGTCTTAAGGAAGCGGCTGGAAGATGAAAATGTAGGTCACAATTATATGATCTCCATATTTAATAATTGCATTGCTCCAAAAAGAAAGATGCGTAAGGTCACACTACCGGAGAAAAAACTGAAAAATTATTTTCCTCCGGATTATACCCAGGAGCAGATGGAAGAGATAATTGTTTCTCTGTTGGAAGAATGGAAGAAAGAATTGCAGACAGAGTAAGAATACTGATGAAAGAAATTGTGATGATAAAGGCCAGAAGTGCCAAAATCAAACTTCACAGAATACAGATGAGAGGAGGATGTGTATGGAACAAAAAGTATCATTTGATTATTTTTACGGCACGCAGGCCGATCAGTACAGTTTTTATCGAATACCGAAGGCGTTATTTCAGGATGAATATTTTAAAAATCTTTCCAGTGATGCGAAAATCCTTTATGGATTGATGCTGGACAGAATGTCATTATCTATTAAAAATCAGTGGTTTGATGAACAGAACCGGGCGTATATCTATTTTTCCATTGAGGATATTATGGAGTTGCTGAACTGTGGAAGAAATAAAGCTGTTAAGTCCTTACAAGAGCTGGATCAGGAAAAAGGGATCGGACTGATTGAAAAGAAACGGCAGGGATTTGGAAAGACAAATATTATCTATGTCAAATCATTCGTAATCCCTGATAGAGATGTTATAACCCCTCAGATTGAATCACAGAAGTTTACAATACAAACTACTGATGAAAAAGGGGATGACACAGAAGTTTGTAAAATAAACTTCAAGAAGTCCCAAAATCAAACTTCAAGAAGTCCTGAAAATAAACTTCAAGAAGTTTGCAAATCAAACTCTAATTATAATAATTTGAGTTATAATAAAGAGAATGATAATGAATCAGATCAAATCAGATCTGCTGATGTGCGATCAGATGATCGTCTGGCGATTATGCAGGCATATGAAGAGCAGATCAAAGAGAATATCGACTATGATGGATTGACTATCAGTCATCCCCTTGATAAAGATCTGATCCAGGGAATCTATGAACTGATACTGGAGACAGTATTGTGCCAGAATCAAGAAATCCTGATTGCGAGCAATTGGTATCCGGCAGAACTGGTGAAAAGCAAATTTTTAAAGCTGGAATATTCACATATCGAGTATGTGATTGAGTGTCTGAAGAAAAATACGTCAAAGGTAAAAAACATTAAGAAATATATGCTTGCGGCCTTATTCAATGCACCTGCCACGATTGATGGCTACTACCAGGCAGAAGTAAATCACGATATGCCGCAGTTTGCCTGACAAGAGAAGGGAGAAATCAGAACAATGATTATTATAAAACTGATAGAGAAACTGATATTACTGCCCGTTTGGATTATACTTCTGTTGATCAGTCTCTGTATTAAGCTGACGGTAAACTTGTACGGTTTTGTCAAAGGGATTTTCAGCTTTCTTCTGATTCTTCTGATAATCGGAACAATAGTGTGTTATCAGGACTGGATACAGGTGACAGTGCTCTTATGCATTGAGATAGCGGCATTTTTGATTTTGTTCTTTGGCTGCTTTATTGAAGTGGCTGTGGATATGCTGAGAGGGCGTGTAGCAGACAGACTTTTGTCTTGGTGAAAGGAGATACTATGCCATATATACATAAAATATTCGAGAAAGCAACAATACGAAGCGTTGTAGATTTTCTGCTGTTTGGGCTGGGACCAGACGAGGATACGAGGGATTATGAGGAGAGACTGGATGAGTTGTATAATAAATTTGAGGAAGCAGTAAGAAAATATGATTCCAATCCTACATCAGAATTGCTGGATTTATCTAATGAGCTTTCCAGTGAGACAGCAAGTGTGTATACAGAAATCGGATTGCAGTTAGGCGTGCTTCTCGTCCTTGATGTGGTGACTAATCTCAGGTGCGAGAAAGATTTGAAAAGATGCAATATGACGATGGGAAATGAGAATGAAAATCTTATAAGTAAATTTTATAAGATGCAGGAAGCAACCTATTTACAAGAGACCTTGATGAAAGATAAAGAATATCAGAAAGCAGAACATGATATTATAGAAAGCACAAAAAAATTAAAAACGGTATTGTCTTATGATGGAGACTCTGATATTGTGCAGGAACTATTGGAAAAACTGGATAATAAAATCAGGATACATGGGAAAGTGACATACATTCAGGGATTCCACGATGCTATACATATTCTTAATTCGTAGATGATTAAAAGGCTCCGGATTCATTGCAAATCAGGAGCCTTTTACACAAGCAACATTTGTCACTGCTATAGTTTCGTATTGCTAGGCGAATATTATTAGCGTAAAATAAGGTTATAATATAGTACTCATGATGTGCGACACGAGTGTACTGTTTTATAAGTAGATGGTGGCGGCAAATATCTAAGTTGGCTTAAATAGTAAGAATATTTCAGAGGATTTTGGATATATGGGAAATGCAGATGCGGTTGTTATAAGTAGCTTGATAACCAAGGTTAATGGAAAAGAAGATCTTGTACATATTTTTTTGACAGATAGACGCAAGTATCAGGAAATAGTACATTCTGATAATTACAAAATCTCAAAATATATTCTAAATTATTTGGAGGAATATTCAGCCTCACCTCAAAAAAACTATGTTCAAGAAAGATTAGAATGTATAAAGGGCTATGAAAAATATTTTAAAAATGAAAAGAATCGGGAACTTATAGCGTATAAACAACATTTAATTGAAAAAATGAAACAATTCCCGGTAGAAAAAGGGAAAATGACAATATGTATAAATAATTTTTCTAACGCGCTTATACCTAATATAGATATAGATATTTTAGATGTTTATCTACTGGATAAAGATTTTTATTATAAAATAGTTCAATCCCCATATATTGACGTTTCACCATATTTGGTTGAATTTTTAGAGAGTTTTAAAGTTAAAGGTAAATACTTTGGTGAAATAAAGGAGAGATATCATACAAGAGGCTCGGCATATCTTATAAAACAAGAAATTCATTCTAAGTTGATTGAGGCTACAACTACAAATGGTGAAAAAAAGACAATTCTCACGTTATCTGACAAGATTATCGATGAGATCGATATGGATATTCTGGATGTTTTTATTGAGGATAGAAATGTTTATAAAACGCTTTTGAAGTCAGATAAATTTGAGATAGCTGAAACCATTAAAGAGTTCTTGAAAAAATATTCAAGTGGGAAAATAATGCCCAAGGAGTATTATTTAGAAAAGTATGATAAGTATTTGCAAATCATTTATCAAAGTGTGATGAATGAACCGATAAAAATAAGTCATTTAACAGATTTCATCATTACTGAAAATAAAGATATATTAACACTTTTCCTAGAAAACAAAGAAGCATATTATCAAGTGCGTAAGATGCGCATTTATGAGATAGATGGCAATATAATTAAGTTTTTAGAAAACTACAGACCTAAATTGAAAAAGTTTTCTAAAGCTCAAAAAAAAGAATATATTGCTGCTTTTGCAGAATTTACAAAACGCAAAAATGACTATAGTCTGTTGGATGATCTTATAAAACAATCTCAAAAGAATGTACTGCACTGGAAGAAAAGACGATGGAATAAATCAGGTCAGTATATTGAACAAGATTTTGTTACGTCTTATAACGGAAAAGAATGTGTATTTTCAGTTATAGGGAGTAAGATTGAGTTTAATAAATGGAAGGTGCATTTCTCTTTAGACGTGGATGGCAGGAATAACAGTGTTCCACATAAAAACAAAGAATATGAAATTTTGTATAGGAAAATTCTTAAAGATATTCAATATGAGGACACTAAGCGTCAAAAGGAAAAGAAAAGAGAAATTCCTAAAAATGTGCATCGTATTACATCAAAAGATTTTGTGGTTAGAACAAATGTGTTTAGATGTATTTCTGATAAGCATCATTTAGAAGAAGTTCTGGGAATTATCCAAGTCCTAAGACCTGATGGTTCCATTACAGAAGAAAAAGTTACAGCATCATATTGTAAAGAATGTTGCTGCTATTTTTTATTGAGAAGTGAATATGATAGAGTATTTAATAAAGGAATTCTTCTTTGTAAAATGATTGAAAAAGAAGAGTTTTATAAATCTGGTATAAATGGGTTCGCTGACATTAAGGGTGAATCCGTTCTAATGCAAAATGGCTATAACGTACAAGCAAAAGTTGGATTGACGGATATTCAGAGGCAAACAATTCTTGCTAACATTATGGATGAAAAAATCCTCAGTGCTTCGCAAATCATATCGTATTTACAATTTTTTAAAGCACAGAAAAGGAATTTACCCTCATACAAAATGGCAGTCGACAAATGGGATGCAGACCTACAATTCACAAAATTATATCAGCAAGACAAAAAGCAGCGAGTTTTTATAAATTCAATTACAAAAACGAGATATAGAAAGCCATAATAATAAAAAGCTACTGGTCGCTAAAAACTGGTAGCTTTTATTACTATTTCGCCAAAAACCCACTGTTGATCTCCATCGGCATATGATATGCCTGTCCTCTTTTCATCAAGCTGTAAAGTTTGAAACTCATCAGCTCCGGTGTCGCATAGAGAGAACTGCAGAAGCTGAAGTAATCCAGATCTTCGTTTTTTGACAGTTCCGCTACATCCTGATCCTCAATCAGGAGATCAGCGGCGAAAAGGTTCGCCTGATATTCGGTCTCGTTAATCATATTGTAAAGTCTGTTGTCAGACATAGGCGCCATTTTAAGCTGTGTCCGGTGAAGGATAACATGCCCCAGTTCATGGGCGGCCACGATCCTTTTTTCCTCTTCTGAAAGAAAACTGCTGAGCATCACATAGATAGTCTGGCAGCTCATAAAGCAGTATCCTTTGAGCTTTCTATAATTTGACGACTCTCCGACAATGACATTAAGTCCTTTCAATATTTCAATTGGATCACGGGTCTTAAATTTCCGGACAAGATGTTCTGTCTTCTTGTATATATAATCATTTCCCAAATGAATCACCCCACATTATGCAAATAAAATGTCTGGAGAAATATAGCGTTGACATTTTTACATCTATAACAATATCAAATAGTGTGTCCCAAAAAACGGACAGCCTATTCCTGAGTGCTCTCCTTCGGTAAATATTTTTTTGGAGTGAATTTTTTTGCTCTCTTTTTAGAATCCAGATACAGCGTCTGGATCTCGTCCATAAAAGCTGTTTTATCTTCATCTGTCAGTTCTCCGCCGGCGAACATGGCGGCAGCCTGTTCTAGGATCTGCTGGGCCTGCCGTGCTCCTCTGGAACCATACTGTTCAGCAGCTTCTGTAATGAATGATTCTTCTTCTGTCATCAGATATGAAACATCGCATCCAAGCGTGTCAGCAAGTTTCTGATAAAGATCATGCTGCTTTGGATAGCGCCCTTCTGCTTCCCATCCGCGAATAGTACGAAGGGAAACGCCTATGGAATTTGCCAGCTGGGTTTGATTCATGTTCTTTGATTTTCTCAAATTTCTGATTTTTTCACCGAAAGTCATAACAATACCTCTTTTCTAAGCGGTTATTCTGGGGGTAAAGTGTACTTCCCGAGCAAAAGAGGAAAACACTTACCTGTTTATATATCTTGCCTCTTGACAATGGGATATCAATTGCCTATAATGTAAACCATAGCAAGACGGCAACTACTTGCCTATAATATAAACAATATTTCCTGTTTTGTCAATAAAAACCGGATAGATTGCCGATTTTGATATGACAGGAAATATATAAGATCAATCAGAAAACCAGAAAGAGGCAATTGGGAATATTGCCGATAGGAAAGGAAGGGCAGCATGGAACGTCAGAATTATTATATATGTATTGATCTGAAATCTTTTTATGCTTCCGTTGAATGTTCGGAAAGAGGGCTGGATCCATTTAAAACAAACCTGGTTGTGGCAGATCCGACACGGTCCAAATCCACGATATGTCTTGCTATTACTCCGGCAATGAAAAGCCTTGGGGTAAAGAACCGGTGCAGGATCCATGAAATCCCGAAAAACATCGAGTATATCACTGCTATGCCGAGAATGCAGCTCTATCTGGATTACTCCGCAAAGATTTACAGCATTTATCTCAGGTATGTTTCCCGGGAAGATATCCATGTGTACAGTGTGGATGAATGTTTTATTGACGTCACGGAATATCTTCATCTATATCATATGACACCAAAAGAGATGGCAGTGGAATTGATGAGAGCAGTGATGGATGAAACTGGAATTACGGCTACTGCCGGGGTGGGAACAAATCTTTATCTTGCTAAGATTGCAATGGATATCGTAGCAAAACATGTGGATGACCATATCGGCATTCTGAATGAGATTTCCTATCGGGAAAAGCTCTGGGATCATCAGCCCCTCCGTGATTTCTGGATGATCGGATCCAGGACAGAGAAGAAACTTTCTGGATATGGGATCCATACGATGGGTGATATCGCTCTTGCATCGATTACCTCAGAAGATCTTCTCTTTAAGATATTCGGCATTGATGCGGAGCTTCTGATCGATCATGCCTGGGGATGTGAGTCCTGCAGGATGAGAGATATCAAGAATTATCATACAGAAGACCACAGCTTATCTAACGGACAGGTACTGATGCGAAATTATGGGTATGAAGAGGCAGTCGTTGTTGCGAAAGAAATGACGGACGTACTGGTTCTGGATCTTGTACAAAAGGGGCTTGTTACAAATTCTGTGACGCTGTGGATCGCATATGACCACCGTTATGGACTGGAGCCATCCAGGGGAACAGCGAAATTTCCGGATGCTACTAATAGCTCCAAAAGGATTATCTGTGCAGTAGAAAATCTGTACAGGCAGATTACAGACCGACATACAGGAATCAGGCGGATTGAGATCTGCGCGAATAAAGTTGTTCCTGAGAGTTATATTCAATACGATCTGTTTTCGGATCCATATTCACAGGAAAAAGAAAAAAATCTGCAGAAAGCTGTGCTGGAGGTGAAAAGGCGTTATGGGAAAAATGCGATCATGCGGGGAGCAAACCTGTTAGACTGCTCTACATACAGGGAACGCAATAATCAGATCGGCGGCCACAGAAAATAGGGGAGATGATTTGATGTTGACGGCGGCATATCAGAAGATCTTATATTTACCAAGACCTCTGTCGAAAAGATATCCAATGGCCGTGGAACGGCGGGCAAAGCAGTTTGCTCCTTTTGCGGCATTAAAAGGTTTTGAAGAGAGTGTAAAGGAAAAGGAGATAATTTATGAGCCAAAAAGAATTTTACCGGATGAAAAGAAAAATGAACTGGATATGAAACTGAAATTACTGAAGCCGGGTATGAACATCCGGGCAGTATATTATCAGGAAAGCAGGATGTATCCGGGAACTGGGCAGCATCGTACGGCAGAGGGGATCGTTGATTTTTATGATCCGATGATCCATCTGCGGATAGGAGATGCAGAAATAAAGATCCAGGATCTCTATGATCTGTCCGGAGACTGTTTTGAAATGCTAGAGACACCATGTTAAAGATTGCAGGAAACAGGATGAGCCTGCCGGTGAGTGGGAGCCGGAAAAGACGTCCTGCGAATGCAGCAGATTTACAAAGCAAATCTGTAATTGTGATATCATGTACGTCCGCGCAGCTTTGGCGCTATTCGGAATGGGCGGCATGAAGCTCATCAGGCGGATTTGATTTCCCTTTGATCCGTTGAGTAATAAATGAAATTCTTATTGCTTGAAGGAGGAACCTATGGGATCAGATAATTATAAATGGCACGTTCACTGCCCTGTATGCGGAGCTTTTCTTGAGAAGAGTTCCCAATGTGATTCGGAGGTGGATTGTAAAAAATGTAAGAGCACACTGGAAGTATTGGTAAAGGATGATATCGTATCTGTCCGGCCTATGATCATCAGAGATGAACAGCTGAAAGCCCGAATGAGGGTTTATGCACAGAGTTTCAGGACCGGATCCGGTAAGAAAAATTAAATAGGATGAGATATCTGTTCAGGCTGTGAATTTGGCTGGAACCATCAAGACAGCGGCAGATATCAAGAGTTTGTCAAGGAGCTGAACCTGACTGGAATCACTAAGAGCCCGGCAAAACATTTACGGTTGAGAAGCAGTTTATCTGCGTAATTTCAATCGTCATATGTTTTGCCGGGTTTTTTTGTTAGAAATCAATCTTTGCAAAAATACCGCTTCCTAAAAACCTTTTATTCTATAAAGAGCTGTAGAGAAAGGTGGTGATGTGATTGGAAATTTAGAATAAAAAATATTTTTCGCATTGTAAAATATCCCGTCTCTGTCTGTATTAGTAGAGGGATAAATCTGGAGCCTTGGGCTCCCGTTCAAAAAAAAACGGGTGAGTCCAGGGCTTATTGTAGTGCCTGAATTTACAAAAACGTAATTGAAGCAAAATCTGTACCCAGGACCACCCGCAGCCGCAAGGCAGAAAGGTGGTTCATATGATGACATTAAAAGAGTTAAGAAAAATGGTAAATCTTACAGAGAGCAACGGGAGGGTTCCAACTGCGAGACAACTAATGGAATCTGGAGAAGAAGTGATCGTAAAGGAAATTCTTTCACGGGAAACAGCAATCAGCGTGTATGCGAATGGCTTTGTTCTTTACCGGGCAGGAAAGCATTATACCGTCTTCTCTATTGAAGATTGTGGGACTTATGGTTATGAGTCAGTAAAGGATGCCGCTCAAATATATGAGTCTTCATTTTTTGATAATGAAAACTGGTATGTCCGTTTGATCATGGAAGCGGAAGACCGGTTGGAACGAAATCAGGAAAGAATTAAATCTAATCATAAGGTATGTTCGTATGACCGTCTGGTCGAGGAGTGCGGTGAGATAGGAAATGATGAAGAAGATATTCTGGAAAGTATGGCCAAAGATGATCTTATCAAAAGAATGATGGAAAAACTCAATGAACGTCAGAGGGATATTGTCTATCTTTTTTATTTTGAGCAGTGGAGACAGCAGGATATTGCAGATCATTTCGGTGTATCGCAGCAGAGTGTTTCAGATATGATCAGACGGGTGTTAAAAATTTTATCTGAATATGTGCATCAGGAAAGAAATAATTAAAAAATTTTTAGGTTCACCTTGTAAAAGGGTATAGGTCACTTCTGAAAGGTGAGGGGGTTAAAAACTCTCAGGCACCTTGATAAGTGAATACCCTGCTCAGAGTGATACCTGACCTGAATATGCATCCTGCGTGTCTTGTCAGAGAAAACGTTCCGGAAATATTGGAACCCGGGACAGGAACGGATCTGAGAAAGAAAACAGGAAAATGCTCAAATCTTAAATCAAAAATAATTGTCTGATTCATAAAGATGATGACAGTAGAAACAGTGTGGCGGTGTTTGTTTCCAAAGGAATAGATACCGCCATATTTTTGTACTGTTATCCCGGCATTTATAAAAGCCGACTGTCCCAGGCAGTGCAAATATATTGGAAGGGAGGAGATGAAAGGCACGATCAGAATATAAATCGAATGAAAAAAAGTTACTGTAAAAATGAAATTTCAGAAAGGATTTAAGAAGATGAAAAGAAAAAGAATGGCAAAGAGAGTGGTATCAGGATGTCTGGCGCTGATTTCTTTTCTGTCCACGGCATTATCTCCTGCAGTTGCCTATGCTGCGGAACCGGCATCTGAGAAGATCCCTTATTATGAGGAGATCAAAGATCAGCTGGATCCGGACGAGGTCGTTACAGCAAACGATTATGAGATTACGGTTGGTTCTTCCTTTGATATTACTTCTGATTTTTCCGGGATTGAGATCCCGGATGACAGTAAGGTAAAAGTGACGTTCCATGATGCAGAGAATGAGAGTGGAAATTCCTTTAGTACAGATCATGAGGATACCTACCAGGCGGTCTATTATGTGGAACCGCAGACAACCGGCCATCCGGTCTATCAGATCAGCAGGAACATCCTTGTAAAAGAGGTACAGACGGAAGCAGAAAGTACAGCCAACACAGACAGTTCTTCTGATGATGACTCAGGGAATGGAGAAACTTCTGACAGTGAAGAGGAGCTATCAGACACGGAATCAGATCAGGTAGGTCAGACAGAAGCAGAGGATGTACCGGACAAGGGCGATATGCTTTCTGAGGAAGCATTGGATGAAGCGATTGAAAGTACGGAAGGACAGAAAATCGTAGATGAGGAAACCGGTCTGTCTCTGGGAGAAGTTCTCATTCAGGCAGAGGAACAGGGCGTAGACATTCAGGGTCTTGATCAGGGAGAAAGTGTAACTTTTACAGCTAAGGCCCCGATGACACGGGCGGCCAGAGCTTCCCAGACAGTCACTATTACCCAGGGATCGTGGTACTACTATGCAGACTATGGACTTGGTTCCTATTTGACCTCTCCATTTACTGTGTCTTTTGGAAATGTAACGGCAACAGCATATTGCGTACAGCCGTCCAAACCGGGACCGGGAAGCGGCACATATCAGATCACAAAGCTGGAAGGGAATAAAGAACTGGCAAAGGTCTGCTATTATGGAACAGAAGCAGCGGGATCAGCATATTTCTTTAATAATTACCATCAGGATTTTTCTGCGGGGAAACGGTTTATTGTAACGCATCTGGCGGCGTCATATGCAAATGGGAGCAGCGATGCGTTTTATGGAACCAACAGCACAGGAGAGGCTCTGGCTATGGAACTGTATCATTATGCAGTGAGACAGCCGGATATTCCGGATGTAGAAATGTCCTTCTCTAATGCGGAAGTGACTGCATATGTTGATGGCGACCAGCAGAGAACAGAAGATATTACGTTTAATGCATCCAGTCAGCAGACAATCACTATGAACCTGCCGGATGGGGTGAAACTTCATAACATCAGTACAGGCAGTGTCAGCGCTGCTGGAGCGGATGTCACGATTTCCGGAGATACAAAGTTTTATCTGACCGCACCGCTCACCCAGACAAAAGACGTGTCCGGATCGTGGTCGGCAAAGATGCAGGGAAGTATTACAAAAGACTACTCTGCCTATAAGATCACAACCGGGAGTGAGCATCAGGATCTTGCCCTTGTATTCGGCGAGGGCGTAGAGGATGAAAAGTATGTAAGTTTTTCGGTGAAATGGCTGGAACTGGCAAAGGTAGAGGTCATCAAAGTGGACTCCAATCATGAGAACGCAAAATTATCCGGAGCAGTGTTTGGCATATACAGCGATAAGGACTGTTCAGAACTGATTACAGAAATGCCGGCTACGGACCAGAATGGATCTGCTGTAGCAGAGATTGTAAAGACTCAGGATACGGTGTACCTGAAAGAGATCACAGCTCCATCTGGTTACCGGATCAATGTGTCTGCTTATAACGTAAACCTTGTGGCGAATGAGACAACTTCCGTTACTGTTCCGGATCAGGAGCAGATGGGAGAACTTACAATCTATAAGGATGGACAGGTATTGACCGGTGCGGATGTGACAGAAGATGGCGTCACCTTCCGCTATGAGAACCGCAGGCAGGAGGGCGCTGTCTATAACGTTTATGCGGGAGCGGATATTATAACTGCCTACGGCGCAAAAGTCTACAGTAAAGGGGATTTGGTAAAAGCGAACCTGACGACAGATTCCAATGGAGCCACCGTGTTGAAAAATCTTCACCTTGGGACCTACACCATTAAAGAAGTGCAGGCTCCGGAGAATTTTTATAATGCCGGGGAGGAAAAGACAGTCACGCTGTCCTATGCCGGACAGAACGTGGAGACGGTATTCAGCGAGAGTACCTTTGTCAATGACCGGCAGAAAGCGGAAGTTTCCGTGCTGAAAAAGGACAAGGACACCTTAAATCCTCTGGATGGCGGCGTGTTTGGCCTGTATGCGGGAAGCGAAATTAAAAATGCAGATGGAAGTGTTGTGGTATCTAAGGGAACGCTGATTGAGAAAGCGGTGACTGGAGAGAATGGAAAAGCCGTATTTACGGCAGACCTGCCAATAGGATTTTCCTATGATGTGAAAGAAATCCAGGCTCCGGAAGGTTATGTGCGGAACCAAGCAGATGTATATTCCTTTACGTTCTCTTATACCAATGACAGCGAAGCGAAAGTGACATTTACCCATACCTTTACCAATGAGAGAGTAAACGCCACAATCCGCTTGCAGAAAAAAGACGCAGAGACGAACCAGGTAGCTCCACAGGGAGACGCCACATTGGAAAATGCGGTGTATGGCCTGTATGCCCGTGAGGATATTGTCCATCCGGACGGGGCAGCCGGCGTGATCTATAAAGCCGGTGACAGGGTGTCAACGCTGACCACGGATGAGAACGGGGAAGCGTCTGTAGAGAATCTTTATCTTGGAGAGTATTTTATAAAAGAGATCACGCCTCCGGTCGGGTATCTGGCAGATGAGCAGGAACATGACCTGGTGTGCAGCTATGAAGGAGATTTGACAGCAACCGTGGAGCGGGAGTGCGTTTCACTGGAACAGGTAAAGAAGCAGCCCTTTGAGATTATCAAAGCAGCCAATAACGGGGAGACGGACGCCGATCTGCTTTCCGGTGCCGGATTTACAGCATATCTTCTTTCTGATCTGACGGTAAAAGAAGATGGCAGCTATGATTTTGATTCCGCAGAACCGGTGGTGATCGGGGAGAATGGAGCGACAGAGATGTTTACGGACGAGAAAGGACATGCCTGCAGTATTGCTCTTCCTTATGGCACATACCTTGTCCGTGAGACAACCACGCCCCACAACTACAAGCCAGTGGACGATTTTATCGTGCGGATCACAGAGCATAATCAGAACACGCCCCAGGTATGGAGAGTGCTTCTGGATGAAGAATTTGAAGCGAAGCTGAAAATCATCAAGCAGGATGATGAGACGAAAAAGCCGGTACTGCAGGAAGGCACGGAGTTCCGGATCTATGACCTGGACAATAAAGAATACGTTGAGCAGGTGACGACTTATCCGACAACGGAGGTTCATACCTCTTTCTTTACGGACGAGGAAGGCTATCTGATTCTGCCGCAGAATCTTGCAATCGGGCATTACCGGATTGAGGAAGTCACAGCGCCTTACGGATATACGCTGAATGAGAATTACTATGAGATTGCCGTGGATTCCGATACCGCTTACCAGGTGGACAGTGTTTCCGGGGATGTGATCATTGAAGTGGTCTATGAGAATCATCCGGTCAAAGGACAGCTAAAGATCGTAAAGCAGGGCGAAGTGCTGGACGGTTTCAGCAAGGATTTTGTCTATCAGACAGAAAACCTGGCAGGTGCAGTCTTTGAGGTTTCCGCTGCGGAGGATATTTATACCGCTGATTTCCAGAAAGACGCAGAGGGGAACCGTATTTTAGAATACGCTGCCGGCGAGCTGGTGGGAACTGTGACTACGGATGAAAACGGGGAAGCATATCTTTCTGATCTTCCTCTTGGAAGTTACAAGATCATGGAAGTGACAGCCCCGGAAGGCTTTGTGCTGGACGAGGAAGTACAGACAGTGACCTTTACCTATAAGGATCAGGAGACACCTGTGATCGAGCAGGAAGCAGTTTTCCAGAATGACCGTCAGAAAGTGGAAGTATCCGTAGTGAAAAAGGATGCTGAAACACAGGCTACAGTCCCAGGCACTGTGTTTGGACTGTATGCCAAAGAGGATATTCTGGCGCATGGCGAGGTACTTGTGAAAGCCGACACGCTGATCAGTAAGGCATTGTCTGATGAAAACGGGAAAGCGGTCTTTATGAATGACCTTCCTTTTGGACGTTACTATATCAGAGAAGAAGCGGCTCCGGATGGATATGTTTCTTCCGATAAAGTTGTAGAAGTAACTGCAGAGTATCAGGGGCAGGGAATCCCGGTGGTGGAACTGTCCTCTGAATATGAAAACGAGCCGACAAAGATTTCCGTGAAAAAGACTGATCTCACAACCGGCGTGGAGCTGGAGGGCGCAAAGCTGACTGTCCTGTATAAAGACGGAAATGTGGTTGACAGTTGGACTTCCGTAAAAGGGGAGGAACATCTGATTGAACGGCTGACGGTGGGCGAGACTTATACACTTCGGGAAGAACGGGCTCCCTATGGCTATCTGAAAGCAGAAGAAGTGACTTTTACTGTGAAAGACACAGCGGAGATCCAGAAAGTGGAAATGAAAGATGATGTACCAACAGGAACGCTGATCATCAACAAGAAAGGTGAGTTTCTGGAGGACGTGACACTGGCCGATACCATTGGCGGCTGGATCAGCAACATCTTCGAGTATATTACCGGCACTCTGAAAGATGTAACCTTTGAGGTATACGCACTGGAAGACATCCAGGCGGCAGACGGCGAAAGTGAGGACTATTACAAAAAGGACGAGCTGATCGCCACGATTACCACAGATGAGACAGGCATTGCAAAGCTCTCTGACCTTCCACTTGGAAGATACTATGTAAAAGAAAAAGAGACGGCGGAGGGCTATGTGCTGGACGGGGAGATCCGGGAGATCGATCTGACCTATGTGGATCAGGATACTGCAGAAGTTACCTGGTCTGGAGACTGGCAGAATAACCGCCAGAAAGTGGAAGTCTCTGTTTTGAAGAAAGAGAAGGATTCTGACCGGGTACTGGAGGGGGCTGTGTTTGCACTTTCCGCAAAAGAGGATATTACCAATAAAGATGGAGATGTGGTTCTGGAAGCGGGAACCGTGATCGAGGAAAAGGCAACCGGCGAGGATGGAAAACTGACCTTTGAGGCGGATCTTCCCATTGGATTTTCCTATACGGTGAAAGAGACTTCTCCGGCTCCGGGATTTGCCACCACAGATGAGGTGCAGGAGTTTACTTTTACAGCGGAATCTTCCGACAAAGCGACAGTTTCGTATGAATTTACCTTTGAGGATGAACCGACAGTCTTTGAATTTACCAAAACTTCCCTGACTACCGGGGAGGAGATTGAGGGAGCAAAGCTGACGGTAACGGATGAAAACGGAGAAATCGTGGATGAATGGGTATCCGGCAAAGAGCCCCATATCATAAAAGAGCTGGTGGTTGGACAGACCTACACGATGACGGAAGTGCTTCCGGCTCCTGGATATGTGACAGCGGAGAGTATCCAGTTTACCGTGGAGGACACCGCAGAAGTCCAGAAGATCGAAATGAAAGACGATGTGACAAAGGTGGAAATCTCTAAGACGGATATTGTCGGAGAAGAGCTGCCGGGAGCGAAGCTGACCATCTTGGACGAGAATGGAGAAGTGGTGGAGAGCTGGACTTCCACGGAGGAACCGCACTATATCGAGATGCTTCCGATTGGAAAGTACACACTTCATGAAGAATCCGCACCGGAAGGCTATCTGGTCGCAGAGGATGTAGCGTTTGAGGTAAAAGATACCGGTGAGATTCAGAAAGTTATCATGAAAGATGAGGCAGAGCCGAAAGAAACACCGGAGACGCCTCAGGACACCACATCCGTGGATGCCCCGCAGACCGGAGACCATACAAACATTCTGCTATGGTCTGCATTGTTTGGTCTGGGGCTTTGCGGATCTGTTGTGGCAGTTGTTTTAAGAAGAAAAAGGAAATAAGAAGTTGGAAACGGGCGTTCACTGAAATATGTGGGCGCCCTTTTATGGAACAGAAAAGGATACAGGATTATGGGAAATAAGAAATTAGTGATCGATCCGAAAGCGGCAATTCCGGGGCAGAAGTATCAGAAGGACAAGCCATGGTCCTGCAGATATTGTTACTGGTGGGGAAAAGGAGGATGTAAGGAAAAACAGTGCCATTATCTGGCATCAGAAATCAAAAAAAGAGAATTGCCCCGCGAACCGGGACGCTGTATAGGCTGTCCTTATGGAAAACATATGCCGTGCATCGGTTACTGTATTGCAGTTTTATATCGGGAAATGAATTCCCGGAAAGTGAGGTGAAAATTTGCAGGATGAAGTAAATGAGAAAACGATCAGCCTGTGTGTTCAGTGCACCAGGATGACAGCAGGAGTTCTGAAAGCAGCACTGCGGAAGTATTTGAACGACAGAGACCGTGCGAAGCAGAATAAGGTACAGGTCAGGCAGGCTGCAAAAAGAGGCAGGGCTCAGGAGAAAGGAAGAATAAAAGAACAGAAACATCAGCAGAAGAAAGTGCCTCATGGGAAACAGACAATGAAACAGTTGATGGCAAAAGGCGCCCAGCTGTCAAACATTCTGATAACGAATCAGAATATCCGTTCATTTGACAGGGTTGCGAGAAAATATGGTATTGATTACAGCCTGAAAAGAGATAACAGCGTTTCACCGCCCAGATATATGGTGTTCTTCCGTGCAAAGGATGTAGATGTGATGACTGCAGCCTTTCGGGAGTATGCCGGGGTTGCGATGAAGAAATCCAGAAGACCTTCTGTCAGGAAAAAGCTCCAGAAAGCTATTCAGAGGACAGCAAAGCATCGGGAACGTGTAAAGACCAGGCAGAAAGACAGAGGACAGGAGCGATGAAAAACATACAGATAAAAAAACTGCTCCTTTCGAATTTTCCTTATGTGATCTGCTTTTATATCGTGGATAAGGGAGCATGGCTTTTCCGTCATTGTACGGGAGATAGCTGGATTGTACGTATGGGCGTGATGTTATCGAATTTTAAACTGGCGTTTGTATCCTGGCTTCCCAGCATTCACTTGTATGATCTGTTGGCGGGGGCAGCTGCGGCTGTACTTTTAAAGCTCATAGTCGTCTATCGGGGCAAGAATGCAAAGAAGTTCCGGCAGGGGGAGGAGTATGGATCAGCCAGATGGGGGACTGCAAAAGACATTGAGCCTTTTATGGATCCTGTATTTGAAAATAATATCATCCTGACCCAGACAGAAAGGCTGACTATGAACAGCCGGCCAAAACTTCCCAAATATGCCAGAAATAAAAATGTCATCGTGATCGGAGGCTCCGGATCCGGGAAGACCCGATTCTATGTGAAGCCACAGCTGATGCAGATGACAGATCATGTTTCCTATGTAGTTACAGACCCCAAAGGCACGATCATCGTGGAATGCGGTCGGATGCTGGTGAACCACGGATATCAGATCAAGGTGCTGAACACCATTAATTTCAGTAAATCCATGCACTTTAATCCATTCCACTATATCCGCTCGGAGAAGGATGTCCTGAAGCTGGTGAATACGATCATTGCGAATACAAAGGGAGAAGGAGAAAAAGCAACAGAGGATTTCTGGGTCAAAGCAGAGAGGCTTTTGTATACGGCCCTGATCGGATATATCTGGTATGAGGCTCCGGAAGAAGAACAGAATTTTTCTACATTGCTGGAATTTATCAATGCCAGTGAGACACGGGAAGAGGATGAAGATTTTAAAAATGCAGTGGATGAACTGTTTGAGGAACTGGAAGCAGAAAATCCTGAACATTTTGCCGTAAGGCAGTACCGGAAATATAAGCTGGCTGCCGGAAAGACAGCGAAGTCCATTCTGATTTCCTGCGGCGCCAGGTTAGCTCCTTTCGATATTGCCGAGCTACGGGAACTTACCAGTTACGATGAACTGGAACTGGACAAGCTGGGAGACAGAAAGACCGCCATGTTTGTCATTATTTCTGACACGGATGATACCTTTAATTTTATTGTGGCAATCATGTACACACAGCTTTTTAATCTGTTGTGTGACAAAGCGGATGATGTTTACGGGGGCAGGCTTCCTTATCATGTACGGCTTTTGCTGGATGAGTTCAGCAATATCGGGCAGATTCCTAAATTTGACAAGCTTATTGCTACGATCCGAAGCAGGGAAATCTCTGCATCAATTATCCTCCAGTCACAGAGTCAGTTGAAAACGATCTATAAAGACGCTGCCGAAACAATTCTCGGCAACTGCGACACCATGTTGTTTCTCGGCGGAAAAGAAAGCTCTACCCTGAAAGAAATCTCGGAAACTCTGGGGAAAGAAACGATCGATCTTTATAATACCTCGGACACCAGAGGACAGAGCCGGTCTTATGGACTAAATTACCAGAAAACCGGAAAAGAATTGATGAGCCGGGATGAGCTGGCTGTGATGGATGGAAATAAATGTATCCTGCAGCTTAGAGGTGTAAGGCCTTTTTACAGTGACAAATATGATATCACCAGGCACAAGCGCTACAAGGAGCTGTCTGACTTTAATAAAAAGAATGAGTTCCATGTGGAAGACTATCTTGAACATAAACTGGTTCTGCCTCTGGATCAGGAGTTTGAACTATACGAATACGAAGTGTCGCCGGAAGAGGCTGAGGCGGCAGAAAAGGAGGAATACAGCAGTGTGGATTGAAGCAAAAAACAGATCAGGAAGGTACGGAAGTCTTTTTGTCTTTAATTTCTGTTCTGTGTACAGCGATTATGCCCCGTATATCAATCATCTGGAAGAGATTGCTTCCAGAATTATGATCAGAGAGTGTGAAGAGTCTTTTCGGGAACTGATCAGAAAGATGCGTTCCAGGTGTGATGATAAGTATGCACATGATACAGTAATGCTCAGCACTTTTTTGTATGCAGATGAAATGGCAGAACTGGCAACGCATATGTCTTTTCTGCTGCTGGATGTTAATCCGGAGAAGACAAAAGAATAGGCAGACTCAGAGAAAGAAAGCATCGCCGGACCGTTCGAAAAGAACGGTTTTTTTAATGGAGGAATTGATGGAAACACAGATGAGAGGGCCTCCGGTCCTATGGAGGAGAAAATGATGGCCTGAATAATGGGGAAAGGAGAGACAAAAGCGCTGACAGGCTGAGAAAAAGGTGCTTTTATTAGATGATATATGAGCTTTTTTACCAGTGCAGTTAATATTTTACAGACACTTGTGGTTGCAATCGGAGCCGGCTTAGGTGTATGGGGAGTCATCAATCTGATGGAAGGTTATGGAAATGATAATCCCGGCGCCAAAAGCCAGGGGATCAAGCAGCTGATGAGCGGCGGCGGGGTAATCCTGATTGGTACTCAGCTGATCCCTCTTTTGAGCAGCTTATTTTAGAAGGAAAGGAGTAACAATCCATGTTCGATCAGATCTTTGATGCGATTGAAGAATGGATGAGGGAACTCCTGTCGGGAATCATTCATTCCAACCTGGACCGGATGTTTACGGATGTCAATGAAAAAACAGGAGAGATAGCCGCCCAGGTTGGAATGACACCACAGGGGTGGAACAGCAGTATTTTCAGTATGATCGAGACTCTTTCAGATACCGTGATCCTGCCTATTGCGGGGATCATTATCACGTTTGTACTCTGCTATGAACTGATCACGATGGTTACAGAGAAAAACAATATGCACGATATTGATACGTGGATGTTTTTCAAGTATTTCGTAAAAATGTGGATCGCAGTTTATCTTGTGAGCCATACTTTTACGATTACAATGGCTGTCTTTGATGTAGGCCAGCATGTGGTTTCTTCCGCAGCAGGTCTGATCAGCGGAAGTACGGCCATTGATATCAGTTCCGCACTTACAGATCTGGATACAACTCTGGAATCAATGGAGATCGGAGAGCTGGTCGTGCTGGTGCTGGAGACCCTGATCGTCAGCTTTGGAATGAAGATCATGAGTGTACTTATCACAGTGATCCTCTATGGACGAATGATAGAGATCTACTTATATACTTCAGTCGCCCCAATCCCGTTTGCCACCATGACGAACCGAGAGTGGGGGCAGATAGGGACGAATTATTTCAGAGGACTTTTTGCCCTTGCGTTCCAGGCATTTCTGATAATGGTATGCGTGGCAATCTATTCCGTACTGGTTGCGGGCATCCAGTATACGGATAATTTAAGTTCTTCTTTATTTGGAGTGATGGCTTACACGGTTGTGCTCTGTTTCAGCCTGTTTAAGACGGGAGCCTTAAGTAAGTCAATTTTTAATGCTCACTAATTAAACTGGAAGGAGGAAATGGAGAATGGCTTATGTCACGATCCCTAAAGATTTAACCAAAGTAAAAAATAAAGTAGCGTTTAACCTGACAAAACGGCAGCTGATCTGTATCGGGATTGGAGCCGGGGCAGGGATCCCATTTTATTTTCTGACAAGGGGGATTCTTGGAAACAGCAATGCAGCTACAGTTATGGTTTTGATTATGCTTCCGGCATTCTTGTTTGCAATGTATGAAAAGGACGGTATGCATCTGGAAGATGTACTCCTGCATATCATCCGTGTTCGGTGGCTGCGTCCGCCGGTCAGAAAATATGAAACAGAGAATTTCTATGAAACAGTATCCCTGCCGGAGGGAAAGCAGTCTGTTTTGAAATCCACAGAGAAAGGGGGAATGTCTATTGGCAGGAAAACAGATCAAAAGAAGGCGTCTGGAAAAGACCAGAAGAAAAAGAGCCAGAAAAAATATGATAAAAGAGCATAAAAAACAGAAGAAACGAAGAGTAAAAAAACCGGAAAGAAGGAAATCTCAAAAACCTGTACCGAAAAAGGATGAAAAAAAGATTTCCGCTCAGAAGACCATTGCCTACAAGGAGATGGCAAGAGACGGGATCTGCAGGGTGAAAGACAGATGTTATTCTAAGACAATCCGGTTTTCGGATATTAACTATCAGCTTGCTCAGAATGAGGATAAAAATGCTATTTTTGAAAACTGGTGTGATTTTTTGAATTATTTTGACAGCAGCATTCATTTTCAGCTCAGCTTTATCAATCATAAAAGCAGCATGAAAGAATTTGAAAATGTGATCCGGATCCGCCCGGCAAATGATGATTTCGATGAGATACGTATGGAATACGCCCAGATGCTGAGACATCAGCTGGCGAAGGGAAATAATGGACTTGTGAAGTCAAAATATATTACCTTTTCCATTGAGGCGGATAATATCAGGGAAGCTAAACCAAAACTGGAACGTATCGAGTCGGATATCCTGAACAATTTTAAAATCCTGGGAGTACCTGCAGTCACTCTGAATGGAGCGGAAAGGCTGCAGATCCTGTACGAGACCTTTAATCCTGATGAGACAGTGGATTTCCGCTTTGATTACGACTCCATGCTGCGGACAGGACTTACCACAAAGGACTATGTGGCTCCCACCAGTTTTGTTTTCCGGGATGGAAAAACCTTTCAGATGGGAAATACCATTGGAGCAGTATCTTTCCTGCAGATCCTTGCGCCTGAGCTGACCGATAAGATGCTGGCAGAATTTTTGGATATGGATAAAAATCTGATTGTCAATCTTCATATTCAGTCTGTAGATCAGCTGAAAGCAATCAAGTTGGTGAAAAGCAAGGTGACGGACATCAACCGGATGAAGATTGAGGAGCAGAAAAAGGCAGTCCGGTCCGGATATGATATGGATATCATTCCTTCCGATCTGAATACCTACGGAGGGGAAGCGAAGAGATTACTTGAGGATCTGCAGTCACGGAATGAGAGGATGTTCCTTGTGACTGTTCTTTTTTTAAACACTGCGAGGACAAAACAGGAACTGGATAATGCGGTGCTGCAGACAGCGGGTATCGCACAGAAATATAACTGTATGCTCCGCCGGCTGGATTATCAGCAGGAGGAAGGCCTGATGAGCAGTGTGCCTCTGGGAGTCAATCATATTTCGATCAGGCGGGCTCTGACAACTACCAGTACGGCAATCTTTGTGCCGTTTACGACACAGGAGCTGTTTATGGAAGGCGAGTCCCTTTATTATGGCCTTAATGCACTGTCAAATAATATGATCATGGTGGACCGGAAGAAGCTGAAGAACCCGAACGGCCTGATCCTGGGCACGCCCGGATCCGGTAAATCCTTTGCTGCCAAAAGAGAGATCACCAACGCGTTTTTTGTTACTCAGGATGATATCATTATCGGAGACCCGGAAGGAGAATACTATCCGCTGGTTCACGCCCTGGGCGGACAGGTGATCCACATTTCTCCCACCAGCCGGGATTATATCAATCCGATGGATATCAATATGGATTATTCGGAGGACGACAATCCGCTGGGCGTTAAATCAGATTTCGTTCTTTCTCTCTGTGAACTGATCATGGGGAGCAGGGATGGGATTGAGGCTGAGGAAAAATCAGTGATTGACCGATGCCTTCCCTTGGTGTACCAGAAATATTTTTCGGATCCCAGACCTGAAAATATGCCTGTCCTGGGAGATTTATATGATTGTCTCAGAAAGCAGAAGGAACCACAGGCGCAGAGGATTGCAACCGCTCTTGAAATCTATGTCAATGGCTCTCTGAAGGTATTCAATCACCAGACCAATGTGGAGCTGAATAACCGGATCGTCTGCTTTGATATCAAGGATCTCGGCAAACAGTTAAAGAAGCTGGGAATGCTCATTGTACAGGATCAGGTGTGGAACCGTGTGACAGTTAACCGGGGAAGCCATAAGTCTACCAGATATTATATCGATGAGTTCCATCTGCTCCTGAAGGAGGAACAGACGGCAGCGTACAGCGTGGAGATCTGGAAGCGTTTCCGGAAATGGGGAGGCATCCCTACCGGTATTACTCAAAATATTAAGGATCTTCTGGCAAGCAGGGAGATTGAAAATATTTTTGGTGCGACACGTTGACGCACAAACATCGCTCTATGAGGGTAAAACTTCATAGACTTATGGCCATGCGATGCTAAAATCGTCGGGCTTACTTCCATACGAGGTAAGCAATAACTGATAATTCGAAAGGTAGAATGATGGGGTAACGCCCTGAAATGCCTTCTCTGATACTTCGACCGGCTCTGACTGTAATGGTTGGGGTCTGGAGCTCGATAAAGTCGGCGGAAGTCTGCCGAAACAGTGTAGAAATACAGCTGTCGAAAGTGCGGTAGAGGTACCGTATGCAGATGACACGTCGGGAGTCTATAAAATATCTATGGTGAGAATGTCCACGACGGACTGACGAAAACCGCGAATGTACGGGTCTAGATGTTTACCATATAGAAATGTATGGACACTTAATTGTGGGTCAGTGCGGTGTAGTAAGAATCGAAAATATGAAACTCCGTATTGTGTTATAGGCACAATCAAGCTGACAGGACTATAGCGGACACCTAAGGATATATGCACAGATAGAATTATCGGAACGTGGAAAGGTACAGAGTTGCTCATAAGCAATCTGCGGACGAATCATATAAGCCGCTTAATCTGTGCTGAAAAGCGAAGCTCGAACCTATGACAGCCCTACGAAAAAGGCGGGCTCGAGGAATGGGCTTTAGTCGGTTAGAAACAATTATTGTCATTCAATCTTATAAGGATTACGAGTATGACAAAAAGGGACACTTTCCCAAGAAAGGAGAGTGATGCCTTATGACCATGAAAAAGAAAAAGCAACTGCTATGTGAAGATAATCTGCGTCACAACGAGTATTACGGAATGCAGAATACGATTGATAATCTATACCAGGCAAGTTTGAACGGAGAAGTTTTCACAGATTTAATGTCTGTCATCCTTCAAAGGGAAAACATTCTTCTAGCGTACAGAAATATCAAGAAAAATACAGGAAGTAAAACAAATGGCACAGACAATCTCACAATCGAGGACATCGGAAGATGCTCCCCCGATGAAGTTGTTGAAAAAGTTAGATTTATTATTAATGGAAGTGAACATGGGTATCGCCCAAAACCTGTAAGGCGTAAGGAGATACCAAAACCATACGACCCAAGTAAGACAAGACCCCTAGGGATCCCATGTATTTGGGACAGGCTTGTTCAACAATGTATCAAACAGGTAATGGAACCCGTTTGTGAAGCTAAGTTCAGCAAGAACAGCTATGGATTCAGACCGAACCATTCGGTAGAGAATGCCATAGCAAGAAGTTATCAGCTGCTTCAACATGCCAATCTTCACTATGTCATTGAATTCGATATAAAAGGATTCTTTGATAATGTGAATCACGCTAAGCTGATACGACAGATATGGGCTATGGGTATTCATGACAAGAAGTTGATTTTTGTCATAAGACGAATTCTCAAAGCACCTATCAAACTGGAGGACGGGACTTTTATCACGCCCGACAAAGGAACCCCACAGGGAGGTATCATATCGCCACTCCTGGCTAATATCGTGCTTAACGAATTAGACCACTGGGTAGAAAGTCAATGGCAATGGTGTCCGATTTGCAAACGGAATACCAGACCCGACAATGGCTATCGACAGGCTAAGAAATCTAACCTGAAGGAAATGTTCATTGTCCGCTATGCAGATGATTTTCGAATCTTTTGCAGGACTAAGGACTCTGCTGAACGCACCAAATGTGCAGTCACTCTGTGGCTGAAAGAAAGGCTCAAACTGGAAATTTCTGAAAAGAAAACGAGGATTGTAAATGTAAGAAATCATTATTCTGATTTTCTCGGATTCAAAATGAAAGTGCACAGGAAGGGCAACAAACTCGTGGTTATATCTCATATCGCAGATAAAAATCTGGAGCACAAAAGGGAGAAGCTAAAAGAACAGGCAAAGAGAATTGTTCACCCTCGCAAAATATATGGCGAACAGGGTGAAATCAGACTCTATAACAGTATGGTCACTGGCATGCAGAATTACTACTGTATTGCCACACATGTTAATCATGATTGTGCTTCCCTTAACCGCACAGTCATGACCTTGCTGACAAACAGGCTTAGCACTCGCACAGGCAACCGCCTTGTGAAAACAGGGCGAGAGCTTACGGAGTTTGAAAAAGCCCGTTTTGGTAAATCCAAAATGATGCGATATGTCGCTGGTACGAATGAGCCCGTGTATCCAATAGGATACACACAGCACAAAAATCCGCTTTTCCGTAAGAAGAGCTGGAATTATTACACTCCCGAAGGACGTGAAGGTATTCACAACTGTCTGAGAATCAACATCCCTATGATGCTGGCTCTCATGCGTCAACCAGTCTATTCCAATAGTGCGGAATACGCAGACAATCGAATATCTCTCTTTTCAGCCCAATGGGGAAAATGTGCTATAACCGGTGTTGAATTCTCCTCTGTTGGGGAAATTCATTGCCATCATAAGTTACCTCGACATTTAGGCGGTACGGGTGCCTATGAGAATCTTATTCTCATAAAGAATTCCGTCCATAAGCTCATTCATGCTTCAAAAGCGGAAACTATTTACAAATATATGGATTTACTACAGCTAGATAACAAACAGCTTATAAAGGTTAACCACCTTCGTGAGTTGGCTTCCATGCAACCTATTTAATCTTATTTCAACTACTACAGTTTTTATTCTATTCAAAGGTTGATTGTTTAGACAATGAAAAATACTAACCGATGGAACGCCGTGTGCGGTGAAAGTCGCATGCACGGTGTGGAGTGGGGGAAAAGCCCGAGATGATATCAGAGGCTTACCTATCACTATAGAACTCAGATTTTATCCTGATGCTGAACCAGGCTGCCGGGGATCGTCAGATCCTTGCTAAGCAACTGAATATTTCACCCTATCAGCTGTCTTATGTTACGAATTCCGGAGAAGGGGAAGGGCTTCTGTTTTATGGAAGTACGATCATTCCTTTTAAGGATAAGTTTGATAAGAGCCTGAAACTGTATTCTTTGATGACGACCAAGCCGGAGGAGATCGAAAAACAGAAGGAACTGGAAGATGTGTCACCCGATTAATTTATTATATATTTGAGGTCATTTACCGTTTGCGTAGATGGCCTTTTTTTGTGTGGAAAACAGAAGGAGGTGCAGATACTGGCAGGAAAAGAATATACAGCCCGTGATAAAACCGTATCGAAGATGACACGGGATGGATTGACGGAAGAAAATCTGCGTGACGGATCAGTAAAGAAAGTCGGACAGAGAAGCCGCAGCCATCCGGAAAAAAGAGAATCGGAATATATCTCTTCCAGAGAAAAAGAACAATCAACGGAGGAAAAAGCCGAAAACATTCAGAAGAGCAGAAAACAGCTCAGAATGAGAAGATACCAGGCGCTCCGGTACGACTCGAATAACATGAGTAAAGAAGACAGGGGATATCAGAAAGATGCGAATGGACCTGATAAGGGAGAAAATTCTCCAGGGAAAGAAAAAGAGATTCATAATAATAACACCGGAAAAGACAGAAAAGGTCACAGATATGGCAATAAACTCCGGGATCATGAACTGGCTCCGGAGAGTGAAGACCTGAATTCATACAAGTCATCCATCAGTAATAAGCAGAAAAAAGTCCGTTTGATGAAAGAAGAGGCAAAAGCCGGAAGACTTTCCTTTGAAGATGAAAGCAGTCAGATGATCCGTGGCTTCGGAATGAAGATTGGAGCGAAGGCAGCCAGTGCAGCAGGGACGGCGGTTTCTTCCTATGCTCATGAGAAGGTACGGGAAGAGGAGGATGACAATGCGGCAGTGGAAAGCGCTCATTCCGGTGAACTCGCCGGAGAGCGGGCTGCATCCTTATTGAAGCGGACTCAAAAAAGAAGCCAGCGGTCCGATATGCGGGCCGCAAGAGAAGGATATCGTACCGAGGAAATTCAGAACAGCCGTCTCCGTTTTCATGCGGAGAGTGAGGCGAAGACTTCCTCGCGGCATAAGACAAAGGAACGTCAGTCATTCCTGAACCGCTTTTTCCAGAGAAAACGGTATAAGGATGCGTACCGGGCTGCAAAATCCGGGGCATCCGCAGGAAAGCTCGGAGGTGCGGCAGCTGCAGGCGGAGTAGAAAACATGACGGTAAAAGCCAAGATCGTGATGAAAGATATTATCCGGAGAAACCATGCTGTATTGGTGGTTATGGGAATCTTCGGACTTCTTTTTTTATTGATCGCCGTAGCCTTTGGAAGCTGCAGCGCATCCGTTCAGGGGAGTGGGTCTGTAATCGGCATTACCACCTATCCAAGTTCCGATGAAGATATCTATGCGGCGGAAAACGCCTATCTGGAATTGGAAAATGCACTGAACAGCCAGATCAATAATATGGAATCGGAACATCCTGGCTATGACGAGTATCAGTACAACGTCAGTGAGATTACCCATAATCCTTATCATCTGATTTCTTATTTGACCGCTAAATACGGCGATTGGACATATGCCGATGTGGATTCGGAAATCGAAGCATTATTTTCTTCGCAATACTCCCTCAATACCGAGGAAAAAACAGAGACTGTAACAGAGACAAGAACAGTCCGGGTGGGGGAATCCATTGGACAGGTCGTAACAAGCGGATACTGTAGCTGCAGCATTTGCTGCGGACAGTGGGCAGGCGGCCCTACAGCCAGTGGAGCCTATCCCGCTGCCAACCATACCCTTGCTGTGGATGCTTATGATCCTATTGTTCCTATCGGGACGAAAGTGGTCATGAACGGTGTGGAATATACCGTAGAAGATACGGGTGCTTTTGCCAGGTATGGGGTAGACTTTGACGTTTACTATGACAATCATGCGGCAGCATCTGCTCATGGTCACCAGACCTGGGAGTGTTATCTTGCGGATGATAACGGCAGAAATGAGATCACTGTGACGGAAACCAGTACAAAGAAGATCCTGTATGTGACGCTTTCCAACCGGGGACTGGATGCTGTTGCCCGGGAAAATCTGGATGAGGAGCAGCTGATCCTTTATAATGCCCTGAATACGACTCTTGGGAACAGAAATTATCTCTGGGATACGGGAAGTATTTCCGGAGGATCCGGAGGCATGGACTATGAAATTCCGCCGGAAGCGTTGGAAGATGAAGAATTCGCGCAGATGATCCAGGAAGCGGAGAAGTATCTGGGAGTGCCTTATGTATGGGGCGGATATTCTCCGTCCGGTTTTGATTGTTCCGGATTTGTCTCCTATGTTGTCAATCACTGTGGAAACGGATGGAATTACGGGAGGCTGACCGCTGAGGGGCTCAGAGGACAGTGTACTTTTGTTTCGCCGGCTGAGGCAAAGCCGGGTGACCTGATCTTTTTCCAGGGAACTTACAATACACCCGGCGCATCCCATGTTGGCATCTATGTTGGTAATGGGATGATGATCCACTGTGGGGATCCGGTCCAATATGCGAATATAAACAGTAGTTACTGGAAGCAGCACTTTCTGAGTTACGGAAGGCTGCCATAAAGGAGGTGAGGATAATTGAACAAACGGATAAAGAAATATATGGAAGAGATTGAACAGACGGAATCGAAGATTGCCGATCTTCAGGTGTACCTGAAAGGGATCAGAAATGCATTAAAGGAAGAGGAAGATAAAGAGATGGTCAAGAGTATCCGGGGAATGAACCTTGACAGGAAAGATCTTCATGCCCTTCTGAACGGGCTGAGGGACGGAAATGTTACTTTTCAGGTAAATCAGAAAAATGAGAAGGAGACTATAGATGGCGAGGATATGAACACGGAAAAGGAGGACAGGGAACATGATAAAACACAGGAGACTGAGTAAAAAAGCTGCGGCTGCAGTATTGGCGTCAGCCATTCTGATTGGAACTTCCACCACAGCTTTCGCTTATGTAGATCCGGGAGCAGAGCAGACGGCACAGTCACAGACATCCGAAACAGCCCCTGATGACAGCGGACAGGAAGCTGCTCCTGACGAAGGAGCATCGGAGGGAGATACTGTACTGGAAGAGACGGATGAGACAGGAACCGCCTTTTCTACCCCGGGCACTGCACAGGTTCAGGATGATATCACGGAGGATTCTACAAAGGAATTTCTGACAATTACGACAAAAAACAACAATACATTCTATCTGGTGATCGACAGGAGCGCTTCAACAGAGAATGTTTACATGCTTTCTCAGATTGATGAAAGTGATCTGCAGGAATTCCTTGACAGTGGCGCCACAATTTCAGAAGAGACCAGTGTGCCGTCGGTTGTATTGGAAGAGAATGAAACTTCTTCCGTTACCCCGGCTAATGAGGAAGAGCCGGCTGCGGAAGAAGGGCAGGAAAATGCATCTGCAGGGAACCTTGCGGGTATTCTGGCAATTCTTCTTCTTGCCGGCGCAGGGGTTGGAGCTTACTACTATTTTAAGATTCGAAAGAAAAAGGCTGAGGCCGAGGAAGAAAATTCCGAAGGACTGGAACTCAGCGACGGATTGGAGACAGTGGATGAACGGGAAGAAGACGAGGACAATTATGAATAATGATCTGTCGGGGAGAGGCTGTATAATAGCCTCTCCCTGTTAGGTTAATTGAAGGAGGAATTATCTTATGTATTTAGTGATAGCGGAAAAACCAAGTGTATCAAGATCCATCGCCCATGTGATCGGTGCGGAAAAAAGGGAGGAAGGTTATCTGGAGGGAAAGGACTGCATTGTCAGTTGGTGTCTGGGACATCTGGCAGAATATATTCCTCCGGATGCCTACGATGAAAAATTCAGCCGTTGGAATTATGAGGATCTCCCAATCATTCCGGAAGAATGGAAACTGGCAGTATCAGGGGAGAAAAAGGATCAGTTTTATGTCTTAAAACGTCTCCTGAACCGACCGGATATCCAGTATGTCGTGAATGCCTGTGATGCGGGGCGGGAAGGAGAGTTGATCTTCCGGCGGGTCTATGATTTGTCCGGCAGTACAAAACCGGTGAAACGATTATGGATCAGCTCTATGGAAGACAAGGCAATCCGGGAAGGCATGGAACACCTGAAAGATGGCGCAGATTACAACAATCTGGCGAAAGCTGCGGTCTGCAGAGCGCAGGCGGACTGGCTGGTGGGGATGAACGCGACAAGAGCTTTTACTACAAAATACTTTAAAAAGCTGGCAGTAGGCAGAGTTCAGACTCCTACCCTTGCAATGCTTGTAGACCGGATGGATCAGATTTCAGGATTTAAAAAACAAAAGTATTTCAATGTGGAGCTGGATTGTGACGGAATGAAGGCAGAAAAGCAGAAGATCTTTGATACGGAAGAGGCTGAGAGACTGCGTAAATCCTGTGATGGCAGCGATGCGGTAGTGCGTTCCGTGGAAATAACTGAAAAAACTGTGAAACCGCCAAAGTTATATGATCTGACATCTCTGCAGAGGGAAGCAAACCGGATCTATGGGTTGACGGCACAGCAGACACTGAATGCGGCACAGAGCCTTTATGAAAGCAAATTGATTACCTATCCCAGGACGGATAGTAATTATCTGACGGAAGATATGGAACAGACCGCAAAAAATGTGATCCGGATTATCCATGAAAAATATCAGCTCACAGGTCCTTTCGATAAACCCGGAAAGCCGGAACTGACCCGGATCATGAATAACAAAAAAGTCTCTGACCACCATGCCATTATTCCAACTGTGGAACTTCTGCAGACGGAACTGACAGAATTAAAAGAAATGGAGCAGAAGATCCTGTTCCTGATCGCAGTGCATACAGTGGAAGCAGCAGAAAAAGATCATATTTATCTGGAAACTACCGTTGAAGTGGAGTGCCAGGGAAATGTCTTTCAGGCAAAAGGAAAACGAGTTCTTCAGCAGGGATGGAAGATTTATGAGGAATGTTTCAAGAATAAAGATGGAATCGCCATAGAAGATCCTGCTGAGGCACAAAAGGACCGGATCCCGGATGTAAAAGAAGGTCATTCTTTTTTTCATGTGACAGCTGTAAAGACGGAACATTTTACTTCTCCCCCGAAGCAGTATACAGAGGATACTCTCCTTAGTGCGATGGAGACGGCAGGCAATAAGGAGTTTGCTTCTGACACAGAAAAGAAGGGGCTGGGAACTCCGGCAACTCGGGCATCCATTATAGAGAAACTGGTCCATTCGCAATATGCTGTCAGGAAAGGAAAACAGATCCTTCCAACAGAAGATGGGAAGGCGCTTATCGAAGTCCTGCCTGACTTCCTGAAATCAGCAAGTATGACAGCGGAGTGGGAAAACCAGCTGCTGGAGATGGAACATGGGAAGATTGCCCCTGACCAGTTTATGACAGGGATCCGGAATATGATCACTATGATGCTCAATGGCTGTGATCAGATCGGTGAAGAAGAAGCAAGGCGTTTTCAGACCAGAGAAAGCATCGGAACCTGCCCGGTATGCGGAAGCCTGGTTTATGAAGGGAAAAAGAACTTCTACTGCAGTAACCGGGATTGTAATTTTGCCCTGTGGAAAGAGACCGGATATCTGCAAAGTATGAGGAAGACCATTGATAAAAAGATGGCTGCGGAATTATTGAAAAACGGGAGTACACATATCAAAGACCTTTACTCGGCAAAAAAAGATCGATATTTTGAAGCAGATCTTTTGATGAAAACAGAGGACGGGAAGGTTCTTTTTTCCCTGTCATTTCCTGAGAACAGGACAAACAGATCAAATAAAAAGACAAAGAAAAGAGCATAGGAGGATATAGCATATGAATTTTGAAGAATTTATCAATACAATAAAGGATACTATCAAGGAATATCTCCCGGAAGATTACAGAGATGCAGAGGTAAATATTCTTGAGAACAGGAAATTGAATACCAACTATACAGGACTTACTGTAACCCGTGAAGGAGATACGCTGGCTCCAACGATCAATCTCAATAACCTTTTTGACAGTTACAGCAAGCATCCGGAACACAGCATTACAGCGGTTATGCAGGAGGTCGCCTCAGTGATACAGCATACGCCGGAAACATTTGATATCGGCCGGATAATGGATTATGACCGGGTGAAAAAGAACCTTTTCATGAGGCTTTCAGCGGCAGAAAAAAATAAGGATCTGCTGGAGCATGCGCCGCATATCAGAAAAGAAGATCTTGCGATCACATTTCATATCATGCTGGATCAGAGCGATAAAGGTACTGCGACTACTATGATCAACGATAATATGATGGAAGCATATGGAATTGACTTAGATCAGTTGTATCAGGACGCTCTTTTAAACAGTCCCGTCATCTGTCCGGCGCAGATTGAAAATATGGGAGAGGCTCTTAGCAGAATGATGATCGAAGATATGAAATCTGCCGGTGCACCACCGGAAGTGATTCAGGAGATGGAAAAGGATCTGAAGGAGTCGAATAAAGATAATCCCATGACAATTATTACGAATGACCGGCTTGTGGACGGAGCATCTGCAATCTTCTATCCCGGTGTGATGGATCTGGTGGGAGAAAGAATGAAGGGAGATTATTTTATCCTTCCCTCGTCTGTCCATGAAACACTGGTGGTGCCGGATGACGGCAGGGTTTCACTGCAGGAACTGACAGATATGGTAAAAGAGGTCAATATGACTCAGGTCAATCCGGAGGATCAGCTGACCGATCAGGTCTATCACTATGATATAGCTGATCATGTATTCGAAAAGGCGGAAACCTTTGCTGAAAGAAAACTGGCGAAAGAGACAGAAATGAGAGGGAAAGACCATTCTGTTGAAAAAGATACCGGAAAGCAGGTCCGGATGGAGAAGCCAAAACATAAAAGCACAGAGATGGCACTTTGATTTATTTGATGATTATTTCAATCCCCCGATGGCGAAAACAGCCGCGGGGGATTTTTACTAGGAGGCAAGAGAATGGAAACAGAAAAATCCATAAAACAGAAAAATAAAGATGACACAAATATGCAGGATAAAGGAACTTTGACTGTGGATAAGCTGGTAAGGCAGGTACGCAGTCTGGAAGGACAGGAATTTTTTATGAGCATTCCGATCGGAGGTGAGGAACATGGCAGATAGACTGGAACAGGTAGCAATCCGCATGGTGGAACAGCCGCCTTTATACAGTGAGGAACCGATGGACAGCCCCAGGGTGGCAGTCCGGGTAATGAAAGAATTTCTGGCTCAGATGGACAGGGAATTGTTTTGTATTGTGAACCTGCAGGCAGATCTGCGGCCAATCAATATGAATATTGTATCAGTCGGGGCTCTTGATCATACGCTTACCCATCCAAGGGAAGTCTTTAAAAGTGCAATTTTATCAAATGCTTCCGGAATGATCCTGATCCACAATCATCCGTCCGGAAATTTGACTCCGTCTAAAGCGGATATTGCTGTGACGGATCGTCTGCAGAAGGGAGCTGCTCTTTTGGGGATACAGATTTACGATCATATCATAGTCAGTAAAGAAAAAGCCTATTATTCTTTTCGGGAGAAAGATATGGTTCCGGAAGAGTCCTTAACTTATATCGGCAACTTGAATGAGCTGCAACTGGATGGACAGATGGCAGCCGAGGAAACTCCGGGATTCCGTCTGCCGGGGAAGGATATTGACAGTATCATGAAATCTCTGGAAAACGGCGTCGCCGATTTGTTCAGCAGTGAAAGATATACGGAATATCTGAGAACTATGGCAAAATTTCATAATTATTCTTTTAATAATACGCTTTTGATTGCTTTACAGAGACCGGACGCCACAATGGTAACAGGCTATCGGAACTGGCAGTCCATGGGCCGCCAGGTAAAAAAAGGAGAGAAAGGTATCACGATCATTGCTCCGACTCCAATAAAGAAGAAACAGATGCGGGAGGTTCTGGATGAGAACCGACGCCCTGTATTAGATGAAAAAGGGGAACCGGTCTTCAAAGAGGTTGAAGTGAAACTTCCACGCTTTAAGGCAATCACAGTATTTGATATCGCCCAGACTGTCGGGGAACCTATTGAACTGCTGGAACCGGAAGAGTTACGGGAAGCTGTGAAAGACTATGATCTGTTTATGAAAGCAATCACTGAGATATCTTCTGTTCCGATCCGATTTGATGAGATCAGCGGGAACGCCAAAGGATATTATCACACCGAAAAGAAAGAGATTGTAATTAAAAAAGAAATGAGCGAAAGCCAGACGATCAAGACAGCTATCCATGAGTCTGCTCACGCAAGGCTTCATGATAAAGCCCTTACCGGGCAGTCAGAAGTAAAGAAGGATCGTCTGACGAAAGAAGTGGAAGCAGAGTCGGTTGCTTACTGTGTTTGCAGCTCTTTGGGATTGGATACTTCTGACTACAGTTTCCCTTATATCGCAGGATGGAGCTCGGATAAAAACATAAAGGAACTGAAAATGTCTATGGACACCATCAGGCATACAGCAGGAGATATGATTGACGCATTGAGTGAAAAAATACAGGAACTGACTTCCGAAAGAAAGACAGAATTGGAAAAAGAACAGAAAAAGCTTTTGATCCCTGCTATGGAAGCTGCCGGATACCGGTACAAAGAACAGGACAGTCTGGATGGAATTTTAAGGTTTATGCCGGATGGCATCCATGAGGTTTCCGGACCGTTATATGCTGAATCCTGGGATGACGTCCGGGAGTGGCTGGATCAGAGGATACTTACAGAACCTCTGGATAAAGAACGGATTGGAAGAGTGCTCCATCCGGAACAGTTTGACAAAACTTCGGAGCAGATGATGTTTGAAATGACGGGAACCAGATTTTCCCTATACCAGATTCCGGCAGATTCCCCTGGGTGGGCTTATAAATTTACGGGTATAGAAGCGCTGCAGAAACAGGGACTGGAAGTGAAAGCCTCGGACTATGAATGCGTTTATTCCGGGCAGATGCTTCCATCTGATAATCTGGACACTTTATGCAGTATGTTCAACGACAATTATCCGGCGGACTTTAAATCCCATTCTCTTTCTGTCAGTGATGTGATCGTTACAAATCAGGGAGCAGAGCTTCATTCGTATTATATTGATTCATTTGGCTTTACAGAACTGCCGGACTTTGCGGCACAGAGACAGGAAATCCTGGGAATCACAAAAGAAAATCTTAGATTTGATATATTGAATGACAGTGACTGTATCAGTTTTTATACTGCAGAATGTTCCGAATTCCCGGTGATGGGAGAATGTCATACAGGATTATCTCTGGAAGATGCTTTCGAAAAATATGATCAGATTCCCGGGGAGCGTATGAACGGCGTGAAATGTATCGGCTTTGATCTGCAGGATGGAAGTGAATGGAGTGGAATGTTTCCTCTGGTTACCGGCAACTCCATTGACAAAAAACTGATTAATTCTATTCCGGGATTTCGTGACAACAGGCTGGTCCAGATAGCTGTGGAGCGGGCAGAAAAGCTTCTGGAAAAAAGAAGTCATGAAAAGAGTGCACCGGAAAAGAGAGAGGAAAAACAAAGGGGGAATGAAGCGCCAAAAAGAAAAAGAAGGGAGGATGTGAGCCTATGAAAAAGATATCTTTTGAGCAGGATGAACTTACTTTAATGGCAATTTATTCTGCTCAGACAAAACAGGAAACTATCCATGCTCTGAAGGAAGCACTGGAAGATCTGGAACAGGAAGAAGCGGATGAAACGGATCTTGATATGACGGATATTCTTTCATCATTGATCGAGAAGCTGCAGTTGATCGAGGATAAATATTATTATTCTATCGATATTCAGGAATATCTGAATGACATAGAGGAGGAAGCCTATGCTGAATAATCAGGCTGCACTCTATCGTGTAAATAAATTGACGCCAGGGAAAGACCTGTGGCACAAATCATATGAGGAAGTTCAGGTTCAGAAACTGCAGGTTCGGATCGAACTGTACCGGATGATCCATATGGAAGCTATGGAACCCAATGAGACAATAAGTACTATTTGGAGTAGAATAAAAGATATAAGAGAGGTCAGCGATGTTTTGGTTGTCAATCAGGGTGGGGAACTGTCCTGTTTTTATGTGAATGAGGAATATCCCCGGCGGATCACTGGATTTATCCGGCTGCAGACATCCGGGGCTGTGATTTCTCTCGATACAAGGGATTATATGATCGATGGATACGGCGGCAACTGGATGGCGGCAGATGCTGTGATTATTGATGGCAGACAGTTTTTCCTGATGGAGCATCAGGAATATCACCGGCAGGCAGCTATGGTGGTGCTGGACAGTTATGGAAGAAAAGTCGTAGAGTGTATTCACGGCTTTGACCGGGAAGTAAAACAGAAGATTCATGAATTTGTCCGGACACAGCAACAGGATACTCCGTCTTTCTACAATTTGCGTAGACGCCTGGAGCCCTGGCAGAAATTTCTTATAAACGGGCTTTATGAAAGAAGCATGGAATCAGGTCTGGAAGTGAATTATGACGGAATTGACGGCTGTGTCAATCATCAGAAAGACCATCCTGGAAAAGCACTGCCTGAGAAGAAGGAAAAAGAAACTTATCCAAAGAAAAGGACGTCCGTAATTCGGAAACTGAGGGAGAAACAGATTGCGATTGCCAGGAGATCCGGAAAACCGATACCAAAGTTTTTGGAGCAGCAGATAGAAAGAGAAAAATTCCGGAGATGATCAAGGAGACAAAGCTCATGATTAGGTATGGTTTCGGTGCGTTTTATGAAAAATATAGCTTATCGCGATGAGCTGTTTTGCATGGGAAAATATATAGACGATAGTTTCCTTGTCGACGATAGTTCCAGTCAAAATGTTTGTAAGAAGGGAGGTAAAAATGCGACTGACAAAATATGAAAAAGAAACAATTATCTTGTTTAATGAATTCGAGGATGAGGCGAGTATTTATACTTATAATGCAGGATTAAAAACACGTCTGGAAAAATTCAGCAGAGAGTATCCGCAATTTTGCCGTTTAAAGGAAAAGAATAAATATGGGGGTAGAGTGTATCTGATTGATAAAACCAGACTGTCGATCCATTTACAGCCTCCATACAGTGAAAAGCGTATCGAGACTGTGACACGAAATCTCTTAAAAACAATAGAGTAGTAAAAATGAAGGAGTCGATTATCTTAATTGATGGTCGGCTCCTTTTCTAATGGTTAAAACACATTATCATCGGGATAATGCGTCATAATATCTTCTACGTTGCAATTCAAGATATTGCACAGTTTATCTATGGTATTCACTTCTACATTCTGATTATGGCGAAGTCTGTTCAGTTGGGAACGGTTCATATGATAACGAGTGTACAGATCATATTGAGTGATTCCCTTAGACTTCATCGTTTCCCACAATTTGTCGTATTTTATCATCCCGGCATATCGCTTTCTTACAAATTTATGTTGTCATGTAATTATTATTAGCGTAAAATTAGTTTAATAATAGTATTCGTATACGAATACTATTCGGGAGTGGAAGTTGTGAAAAGACGTATTGTGGCAATGGCTGTGATAATCTGTATGATCACCGGATTTCTGTATCTGCAGTATGGCCGTGATGTAAAAGTGACCTCATCTATGAATTTTTCTTCTGGCAATTACTATGAAATGGAACTTACGTTAGTAGCAAATAAACTATTTATTATTGATAAACAAAGATTTGCGGAAGAGATGATTGAAAGATGCATTGACAATAATTTTTATGACATCAAGTTTTCTTATGATATGATAGGATATCCTGATTATGTGACAATTAAAATTTTCCCTAATGATTTGTGCCGGATATTACATAAGGAGGATTACTCCGTAATTTATAAAGCAGAGTATGGAGCAAACAACAAAAAAGATAATGTGTACAATAAAATCCCTTCCTATGGTATACTATATTTTAAGACAATTGATATGGAGATTATAAGAAGCTTTGATATGTATGCCGGAAAGTAGAAAGAGGAAAAACTTTTTGTAGATAAGAGTTCAGCAGGAGTAATTATTTACTGATGCAGTAAATCTGTTGGTTCATCTTACAGGATGAGGATAATTTTACAGAGAATGTCACTGTTGCAGAATTTTTGAGAAGGATTCTTCCATGGGGAAGTTATACGGTAAAGATTATCGGTTCTGACAACATTATTGAAAAGATTGTTAAGACTTTATGAATAAATTTAATAAAGTTACTAGGTTGATTTTGCTAGGACTGGATATATCTTTGAGTTGAATTGTAATAATATGAAACAGAAGCAATTTTTAATCTATTATATTGATCATCTTTTTGAACCTTTAATAATTTAGGGGGACAAATAAGCGAATGAAAAGGATTGAACAAAAAAATGTCTATTTCAAATAAAGAAATAACATATTTGGATTTGTTTGCAGGAGCAGGTGGACTTTCCGAAGGTTTTTTTGGGGCGGGTTATAAGCCGATTGCCCATGTAGAGATGAATAGAGATGCTTGCAATACATTAAAAACAAGAGAGAGTTTTTATTATCTAAATTCTGTTGGGAAAAAATATAAATATACCGATTATTTAAAAGAAAAAATATCACGAAAAGAACTATATGATTTGGTACCTAAAAGTATTTTGCAATCTGTAATATGTGAAACTATGAGTGATGAGACTATGCCGGTAATTTTTAAACGCATAGATGAGGCAATGGAAACAAGAGGTACTGATCATATTGATTTGATTTTAGGAGGTCCGCCCTGCCAGGCTTATTCGATGGTAGGAAGATCAAGGAAAAACATGGATGGTGATCCTAGAAATACGCTGTACAAGTTATACTTTCAAGCTATTGAGAAATATACTCCGGCAATGTTTGTTTTTGAAAATGTTCCTGGATTATTAACAGCAGGAAATGGAACGTATCTGAAAGCTATATTAGCTGGTTTTCGAGAGAGAGGCTATGAACTGGAATATCATATTTTAAATGCATCTGATTATGGTGTCCTTCAAAATAGAAAACGGATTATTCTTATTGGATGGAGAAAAGATTCTAAACATAAATATCCCCAGTTAACTAAAACCAAAGATCAATATACTGTATCAGAACTTTTTTATGATCTTCCAGAACTTAAGCCAGGAGAACAAAAATACTTTTATTCGCATACATTAAAAAATGGGTATCTTCTGAAAACGGGTATTAGAAAGAAGAGTGATGTTCTAACGTGGCACGTCGCACGCACTAATTTGGAAAGAGATCGTGATATCTATAGACTTGCTATAAAATCATGGAAAAAGAATCATTCCAGACTTAAATATACAGAGATACCGAAAGAATTAGCTACCCATAGTAATAGGACAAGTTTTTTGGATCGCTTTAAAGTTGTAGCTGATGACTTGCCTGCAGCACATACTTTGGTCGCCCATATATCAAAAGATGGTCATTATTATATTCATCCGGATTTAAAACAAGCGCGATCGATATCCGTACGTGAAGCAGCACGAATCCAATCTTTTCCAGATGACTTTTATTTTGAAGGTTCTAGGACTGCCGTTTTTATTCAAATTGGAAATGCTGTGCCTCCATTATTGGCAAAGAATATTGCAGAAGCATTAAAAGTGCAATTTGAAGGAGAATAGATAAGACTAATGATAAATCTCTAAACCAGTTTTATCAAAATTTTATGGAAAAAGTGTTTGTTGCTTCAGACGTGGAAACAAGCGTGATGGACTATAGAAGTTTTTTTGACTTCTATGCATGATTTCGCCGGAAACTTAGTTTGCCCTTTCAAAATGGGCGAAAGAAACAAATAATTTTCAACCATGGCTTAGAAGTATGCTATTTTCAGTCGTTACTTTAGTAGGGAAAGGAAAAAAGCCAAGTATAAAGCGATCCAGACATGCAATGAATGCGTTGAAAAAGGCAAAGGGAAAAGGTTTTATTGAATAGTAATATTAAGGAGGGAAGTCTGGATGAAATGGAACGAATATATATCATATATGCTTAGTTCCGAAAAGGGTTTTAAAAATTTGTCCATTTCTCTTGACGGAGGACACACTGTAACGGATATTCCTTCACTTATTCAAATCAGTATTTCCATGTTGGATAAAATACTTGAAAGGCAAGGAATATTTAATATAATTGTTTTTCCGGAGAAAGTGCAGTCTTTTTTAATATTTACGTTAATAAAATTATTTCATAATATTTCGACGGGTGTGATAAAAAGTAATTATGATCCATCCGATTTTGCTATCGGAGAAAAACTAAAAGTCGGAAATGCAATTGTAGAGTTTAGAGGAATACAGGAGATTGATGGAAAACAATATTTTGAAATTAAGTTAGCAGATGTTAATTCTTTAAAGATACCTTTATCAAGTAGTCCTGTTTTTCAAAGGGTAACCACAAAGAAAAGACTTAGCTCAAAAAAAACATATAGTAAAGAAAAAAATGCAGCATTAGATTCCATGATTCGAGAAGACTGTGATAAAGAACAACTTACATATATTGCTGATATGAAGACCCATATGGACAGCTCTATTTTTGTGATGACTTCAGTTACTGGGATGAAGGAACAATTAGATAAATGTATACTTGAAGGGAAAAAAGTTACCGATGTTGTTTATATTGCTCAATCTGATTATGAGGGTAATATAAAAAATATTAGTCCCGGTCAGATGTCTGGGATCCCTGCCATTGTAATTGCTTCTGATCTCTATGCTATATGTGCTGCAATCGAAGAAAATAATCCTATACAATCATTAATTATTGATGTTTCAAACAGCAATGCAATTAATGATCAATTAGATGCATTGGATGAACTAATCAGACGTAATGTTCCGATAGTATGCATCACAGATATTGCCAATTCATTTGAACTGAATTTTTTGTCAGCAAGAAGATTTAATATATGGCGATGGGATAAGGATAGTATAACTGATCAGTTATTAGAGGGGAATAGTCTGTCTTTGGATAAGAAAAGCAGAAACTGTGCCCAACAAAAAGTTACATATTTAGAAGCTGATGGCGGTGATATAAGCAATTCTATGAAGTTCCTTTCATTACATAGAAAAGAAACTGAAAATCAATCTCCGAAAATAATGAAAGTATTTGAAAGTTTAAATAATCTTACATTTTCTGCTCTCCGTGCAATCGTACCATTATCTAGTGATGATATCACTATGGCAAATCGAATACTGGACGACTGTCAGAGAACTATTGAAAGTGAGTCAACGTATTTATCGGAGGATGTGGTAATTGATTATAAAACAATAATTAGTTCATTAAGACAAGTATACTCATATGGCTACATATTAAAAAAAGAAAAAATGTTACAAGAATTTCTCAAAGAGCATAGAGGCCAGAATATTCTATTGGTTATTCCAGAAAAGAGTCCCAAAAAACAAATTCAGGAGTATTGGTCCTTATGGTGTCTACAGCATTTTATCAAAGGGAGGTTAAGGATTCTGTTTCCATCAGAATATTATGGATGGCAAGCTGAACAATCGGATATTACAGTTATTAGTGGATGGTTTAATAGAACAGTTATGAGGAAGATTATTTATGGGTTTAATACAAGTACATATACTGTTCTATTATATGATTATGAAAACAGGTGGAAAAATTATGCATCTAACAGTTGGAAGAAAGCATTGGATAATTCAGACAATAACTGTATTATTGAAAAATCACTTTCGACAGAAAAAAAGCCTGTTTCCACGATTGAATATAATTCGGGAAAATTATCTTCAAGTGAGCAAGAATCATCGGATGAACTTGGAGAGATAGAATTAGTTCTTCGAGAAAATAAATATCGGCAATATATGAGCGGCGGAGAACATTCTGGTCAAGATATTGTTTCCGCAATTCCAGTGAATTTTGTAGGAGGATATTTTACATTTTATAGAATTGGACATAAAGTAGTGTCTGCAACCAGAATTATATTGTCTGACGCTGAAAAGATAGAAACAAAATTACCATCTGAATTAAAAGTAGGAGACTTTATCGTCGTAAGAGAAGCAGATAAAGATATTATACGAGAAATAGCTGATATGGTGTTAAAAAATAGTGGTAAAGAAAAATTAAGAGCTTTAGCAACAAAGTGGCGTGAAGCAATAGAGATAGAACTTTTATTTTGTTCTGTAGATGAGTTCTGTAAGAAAGTTAAAGCTGCTGGATGTAAAAAAGGAATTCCTACGATAAAAAGGTGGATTGAAGATGAAGATATGATTGCGCCTCGATCAAAAGAGGATTTGCAAATATTAGCTGATGTAACGGGAAACGAAACGATTCAGGAACTTTTAGATCCTATTTATGAAGCGGCTCAGGAAGTAAAAAAGGCACATGTGCTAGCAGGGAGAAAATTGTCTGAGCAGTTGAAATTAACACTGGCACAGGAACTCAAAAAGTTTAATGGAATAGACCCATTTAATTTCTGGGAGCCTATGGAGATGGATATTGAAGGCATAGGAAATGTGAAAGTTTTGAAGATTATTGATATTGGAACAGAAATTAAAATTAATTCTGCAGATACAAACAGATTAATTGAAGAGTGAGGGGTTCTATGGCAAAAATGATTCCATCAAGCATTTCGCCTGATATTAAAAGTAATGCTGAAAAAAATATTTTTAATTGGTTTAAAAATGCTCCTGATACTGAGAATTGGGTGGTATTACATTCATTAGGGTTAGTTACTCATCAGAGAGTCATTCATGGTGAAACAGATTTCCTTGTTTTGGCTCCAGGATTAGGTATGTTTGCAATTGAGGTAAAAGGCGGACGAGTTACAAGAAAAATGGGGAAATGGCGTTATACAAATAAATATGGAAACATTGATGAAAAAGTCAGAGGACCTTTTGATCAGGCTTGGGAATGTATATATAGTATTAGAAAATCTATAGAATCTAAACTTGATATTTCACATCAATATCTTAGAAATATCATTTTTGGAATAGGAGTTATGTTTCCTGACATTCATTATTCGTCTATTGGGGTGGATGAAGCACAATGGCAGGTATTTGATATTAATGACGGGAAGAACGTTACGGCATTTATAAAAAGAATTTCAGCTGGTGCGGTAGAGAATCTTATCAGATTAAATTACCCTGTTACGGAAAAGATGTATCCTTCCGTAGATGATATCTGTTATCTTGTAAATCTATTAAGAGGAGATTTTGATGCGGATATTCCCCTAAAGATTATGCAGAAATATTCCGAAGAAAAGTTCTTAACACTTACAAATGAACAATCGGTATGCATAGAACAGCTTAGGGATAATCCAAGGGCATTAATACGTGGAACCGCAGGGACTGGAAAAACATTGTTAGCAATAGAAGCTGTAAAACAGGCAGTTCGCAATGATGAAAAAGTTGCGTTTTTCTGTTTTAACAAATTATTGGGTAAATGGCTACAGGATTACTTTTCTGATACACCTTTAAATGAAAGTCCTACATATGTCGGAAATTTTCATAGCTATATGATTTCTTTATTGAGAGATTACGGAATTGATCTTAAAATCGATTCTGGGAATATGGATGATCATTATTTCAGTGAAAAATTGCCCGATATATTTATAAATCACATAAAAGATAGCCTTGTTCAATTTGATAGAATTATAGTGGATGAAGCTCAGGATCTTGTGCGTGACAAGTATTTGAGTGTTATGGATAGAATTCTTTTTAATGGTCTGTCCAGGGGAAAATGGACTATGTTTGGAGATTTCTCTATGCAGTCTATTTATGTAGCTGGTATGACGGAATATAAATTGCTGGATTTAATTCAAAATAGAGCTTTTTTTGCAATATTCCGTCTTAAAAAAAATTGCAGAAATACAAAAAAGATTTGTATAGAAATACAAAATATTATTGGAATACCCGAAAATGCTGCTTTTAAAGATGTATTAGATACACCAGCTGTGAATCACATTATATACAATGATTTAATGGATCAGAAAAAGCATTTGGAAGAACTTCTCATAGAATTAAAGGAGAAAAATATATCAGAAAAGGATATTGTTATTCTTTCTCCCAAAATAAGAAGTAAATCAGTTGTTGGATTACTTAATGGATATAATATTGCGGATTATTCAGTGAAGAGTACTGGAAGAATCAGATTTAGTACTATTCAGGCATTTAAAGGGCTTGAGAGTTCAACAATTATTTTGACAGATATTGAGAGTTATCAGGATGAAAAATTGATTTATGTTGGACTAAGTCGGGCTAGATTTAACCTCTATATTTTAGAAACAGAATCTGCTTCTTCTGAACGGGTAAACCTGTTTTTTAAAAGGAGACTAGCAAATGATAGATAACCGAAGAGAACAATTAATTGATTTGATAGAAAAAGAATTTATAGGACCGGATCCTATTGAAATGGAAGGGTTTAAGCAAAACAATGGAGAGGAAATTTTGATTAGTGATCCTCCCCGTACAAGATATATTGCAGGAATTCTTTATCCTCAGGAAATTTCTGAAGAGGAGACTTCAGGTGTAAATGAGGGGGAAATGCCTGAGCCTGATCAACCCGATGAAGAGTCATTGCCAGAGAGCGGTTCAAATTCAAAGTTTAAGGAAAGTAAAGAATATCTTGAAGTTGCTGAAGAATTAATTAATCGTTCAAACGCTTACAGACAGTCAGCGGTTAGTCTTACATGCGCGCTATATGATGGAGATACAATTAGAGTAGAAGTTTCTGCAGGAAAATATAAGACCTTAACAATGACCGATCCTAAGACTGGAAAAGTTGTATCGCATTATCCTAGAACAGCTATAAACTGGGATAACAATAATTTACCAATAATCCTTCCAACTTTTTCAGATGGGATAATCAAAATTATAATTCCTGATACTATGCTTAAATTCGATATAACATATCGTTATCGTAAAGGCAACTGTATTATTTATACATTTACTCTTGAGAATAGTTTGGTTCGACCAGCTGCTTTTAAGGATGATGAATGTTATTTTCAGACAAAATTCAAGTTAAAATCAGAAAAGGGATTTTGCCCCATGCCTGATGTTCGGCGCATTAATGTTCAGGACGAAGATTATCTTTCAAATCAGTTGTTGTATCGTGATGTTCGAAATTATGCAATTGGACATGGATGCGCTGCAGATTGGGAGGAAATTGATGGTAAAGTTAAAATAGTGACAACAGCGACATTTCCATCTTATGAAGTCAAACCAATTGTCCCTGCTGTTATTGATGGTGTCACTTTGGAAATGCTCAAATATGGACCGACAGGTGATTTTAAAAGTAATATTCAAGAATTGTATTTAATGTGCAATAAATATGAGGAATGGATCGAAGAAAAAGAAAAACAGGCAACCACATTAAATTCAAATTATAAAAGGTGTGATTATGAGAAAACCGCGAAACGACATCTTAAGAATTGTCGAAAATGCCTTGATCGTATGCGGGAAGGAATCGAATTACTTGAAACCAATCAAAAAGTTCAAATTGCGTTTCAGTATATGAATCTTGCAATGATAATGCAGCAATTGCATTATAATCTTCCATTGCAAAAATGGGAAAGTGATTCAGAAGATAATCTTTACCTAGATAAAGAAGTGACTTGTATGCCAAATCCGTATGATGATAATACGTGGCCTGGAAATAAAAAACGATATGGAAAATGGAGGCCATTTCAGCTCGCATTTGTCCTTATGAATCTTAAGTCCATGATTAAAAAGGATTGTGAAGATCGAAAAATAGTTGATCTTATTTGGTTCCCGACTGGTGGTGGAAAAACAGAAGCGTATCTTGGATTATCGGCATATACCATATTCATAAGAAGATTAATGAATATAGAGGATTCAGGGACTGCTATATTAATGAGGTATACTTTGAGACTTTTGACAGCACAGCAATATGAAAGAGCTTCGGCTATGATTTGTGCATGTGAAGTGATCCGACAAAAACATGAAGACCTTTTTGGCAAATCCCAAATTAGCATTGGATTGTGGGTGGGTGTTTCAACAACGCCAAATAAAATGTCAGATGCTGTGAAGAAATACGATGAACTTTATAATGGAAAGAGTGATGAGAATCCTTTTGTAATTCTTAAATGTCCTTGGTGCGGAGCACAAATGGGAGTTGTACAGAAGAAGAGCGGGTTAAGGGATATTAAAGGATATTATAAGAAAATAGAAGCTCATAAAAAGAAAAGCATTATTTATAAATGTTCAAATTTAAAATGTGATTTTTCCAAAAGATCTAATCCTCTACCACTTTATATTGTAGATGAGGCTATATATAAAGTTACTCCTACTTTGCTATTGGGAACGGTAGATAAGTTTGCCATGCTCCCGTTCATACCTGAGGCACAAAAAATCTTTGGATTTTACAATGGAGTTAAGGTGACATCTCCAGATTTAATTATTCAAGATGAATTACATCTTATTTCGGGTCCTTTGGGATCGATGGTAGGCCATTATGAGACGATGATCAGTGAGCTGTGTTCTGAAATAAAAGGTGATCAAATTATTAAACCTAAAATTATTGCATCAACGGCAACTATAAGCCGAGCAAAAGAACAATGTCATGCTTTATATGGATGCAGGGAGGAAAACGTATTTCAGTTTCCACCATCGGGAATTGATGCGGGTGATTCTTTTTTTGCCCGTGAAGACATAAATCAGAACGGAAGAAAATATGTCGGAATATTAGCATCAGGGTCATCCTCGGATGCTACGACATCTATTCGGTTGTTTGCATCTTTATTATATGCTGCGAAGGAGATAAAAGTTGAGTCAGAAAAGCAAAGAGATCCTTATTGGACTAACATTGGATATTTTAATAGTATTCGTGAATTAGGTCAAGCGCGGACATGGATAAGAGCCGATATTGATCAACATCTGGATGTAATATACAAACGAAGACAATACGACAAATTATATGATCATGAAGAGTATAGAAAGAAACGAAGATATATTTGGCGTGACGAGGAATTGACAAGTCGAATTCCCGGAGATAAAGTTACAGCAAGTTTGGCAAATTTAAATATAGCATATGAAGGACGTGATTATCGGGAAATTCATTCTGAAGAATTTCCTATCGATATTTGTCTTGCTACAAATATGATTTCAGTTGGCCTTGACGTTCCGAGATTGGGGTTAATGACAGTTGCAGGACAACCAAAAACTACATCCGAGTATATTCAGGCAACATCTCGTGTCGGACGTAATGCTGGTGAAGCACCTGGAATAGTATTTGTTTTGTACCGCCCGGGAAGACCCAGAGATAAGTCCTATTATGAACATTTTCGAGAGTATCACGCTAAGCTTTATTGCAATGTAGAACCTACAAGCGTTACCCCTTTTTCAGCACCTGTTAGGGAACGTGCTTTACATGCTATAATGATTGGTATGATGCGTTTGGAAAGTGATGAGAAATATAACAATACGATGCCACAGCTACCTTCTCCGGAGGTTATTGGTCATATTGAGCAGGTAATTCGCAATCGAATATCCGAAGTGGATCCTGATGAGATTGAAGATACTATGAAACGCTTTGATGAAACACTTGCTGATTGGAAGGCATGGCATCCAGCTTTGTGGAAGCCAAAGCAAAATCAGGATGGATCGTTTACAAATGATGTTCCATTAATGTATGGATCGGGCAATCATCCAAATGAAGCCTGGAGTGAACGAGGATTTGAAACTCCAACATCTATGCGTAGTGTAGATGCTTCATGTGAGGCAGAATTAATGTTACATGAGTATAAAGCAAAGGAGGATTAAGATGAGTTTTTCTAAAAGACCAATGCGAAGAAGCGCATTGATTGGACCTTGGGGAGTAGGCGCAATTGTTCCATTCCCAAATGATGAATCTTTAATGATAGCTGGTCTTGATGCATGGAGATATAACGATCCAAAGCCATTTATTATAAAGGATATTCGTTTGACCAAAAGACTGGGGATAAGTGAATTAAGATGGCCTCCGGATTTCAGGGAAAGTAATGCTGATCCGAAAAACTGTAATTTGAAAATACCTACAGTTCGATTTCCTACTTGGTATTATTGCCCATTTTGTGGTCAGATGAAGAAGACAACATATTATGAAACACAACCTCTTTGCGATGCTATTCCATGGAAAGATGGAAGAAAATGCTCTGCTACGGGAAAATTTAGAAGAAAAATGATACCAGAGAGATTTATTGTTATTTGCCCAGAAGGACATATAGATGATTTTCCAATAGCTGAATGGGTTCATTATCAAAGTGGGCATACATATGATCCAAACACATGTAAAATTAGAAGAAGTACTGGTGGTGCATCTGCAAATTTGACAGGTGTTTTTTATCAATGTACTTGTGGAGCAAAAAGATCTATGGCTGGAGCAATGAAAAAAGGTGCTCTCAATAAAATAGGATATCATTGCAAATCTACAAAGCCATGGTTAGGGATTACCGGAGATGAAAATTGTAATGCAGCGCCTGATGATGTAAAGGTTGTTCTTCGAGGTGCCACTAATGTCTGGTTTGCAGATACTAGGAGTTCCATATCTATTCCGATTGATGATATATCTGTAAATCGAAAAATTGTTGGAATACTGAATAAATATTTTGAAGCAGTTAATTCATCAAGAAATAATGGAGAATTAAATAGAGATTTTATTTATATGATTGCGCAGACGGAAGGTGTCAATCCCGAAGATTTGTATCAGGCGTTTGTTGATCGAGCTAATAATCCTGGTATAAACAATGATATTAATGAAAATATATCTGAAGATGAATATCGATTTCAAGAATATCGTGTGTTATGTAAAACTAGTGGTAGTGATGCAATGGATTTTCATTCAATAAGTCATCCTATTGCTGAATATAATCCAGTTATTCATAAATATTTTGAAAGCATATCATTGGTCCCTAAATTAAGAGAAACCCGTGCGTTTGTAGGATTTTCCAGATTGGAACCAAATCAGAAAACTATATCAGAGAGCAAAAAAGAATTGAGACTTGGTACATCGGAAGATTGGTTACCGGCTGTAGAAGTGTATGGTGAGGGAATATTTTTCAAATTTAATAGTGACAGAATCACTAGATGGGCACAAAATTTGGCGGTTCAAAAAAGAATAGATCAGTTAAATCAAGCATATCACCGTTCAAAATTTGGGGGTGGTACTACTGACAATTTAAGACCAGAATATATACTTATTCACACTTTTGCACATTTGATAATTAATCAGCTTAGTTTTGACTGTGGTTATGGAAGTTCATCTATCCGTGAACGAATATATTGCGAAAAAACCAGTAATGACTTGGAAATGTATGGAGTTTTGATATATACGGCTTCCGGGGATTCTGAAGGATCTTTGGGCGGTCTTGTTCGTCAAGGGGAGGAAGGAAGACTTGAGGACACTATTGTCAATGCAATAGAAAGTGCATCATGGTGCACATCTGATCCTATTTGTATACAATCAAATGGACAAGGACCTGAATCGTTAAATCTTGCAGCTTGTCATAATTGTGCATTACTTCCGGAAACATGTTGTGAAAATGGTAATCGGTTATTGGACAGAGCGGTTGTTGTTGGAGAATTGACAAATTACGAAATAGGATATTTTAGTGATCTTCTGAATAATTGAGAAAAAGATAGTCATTATTCTTTCTCAAAACATAAATACTGCTTCTATATATACAGGAGATAAAATGTTTATGATATTTCGCATTAAAGATATCAAAATCCGATTCATGCTAACTCAATTATTAGTTCTTTTAAGATTTGCATATCAATATATTTTACGGAAATCTTGAATAGTTAATATAGTTGCAGCAGGAAGCAATAAGATATTTGGGGATTACAGGAGTAACAAATGGCGGATGTTCACACAAAGAAAATACGAAGTTATAATATGTCTCAAATTAAAGGAAAGGATACAAAACCAGAAGAAACTGTTCGTAAATTCCTTTTTTCTCAAGGATTTAGATATAGAAAAAACGATAAAAGATTGCCAGGAAAACCAGATGTTGTTTTGCCGAAATATAGAACAGTAATTTTTGTAAATGGCTGTTTTTGGCATAAGCATGAGCATTGTAAATATTTTGTATGGCCAAAGAGTAATGTTGACTTTTGGAAAGAAAAAATCAACAGTAATGTTCAAAGAGATCAAAGAAATTATCAGAAATTATCAGATATGGGCTGGAAGGTACTTATAGTGTGGGAGTGTGAGCTTAAACCACATAAAATCGATGGAACATTAAATGGATTAATAGATAATATAAAAAACAATTGTTAAGTATGAAGGATATATGGATAAATTAATGAAGAATTATTGTTATAGAAATTATTATCTAGAAATTAGTTCAAAGGATCTGCCGAAGAAATTCTTCCAAGTAGCTGAAGAGGATATGCTGGTCAAATGGAACCATATATGAAATCAAGGGACTTATCATCTGTTATAGATATAGTCCCTTGCTATAAAAAAGTTCTTGTTATTCGCCTGTACTTCCGAAAGCACCAACTCTCCGTTTATTACCAAGTTCAAATACAAAATCAGCAATGATTACAGGTATGATGACGAGTTGCCCGATCCGTGTATCCTTCTTCATGAGATACTCAGAATTACTGACATTGCTGATGATTGCATGGATTTCTCCTCTGTAACCTGAGTCAATCGGCGGAAGTTCGCAGATAAGCCCCTTTAGCGCCATACTGCTCCGCGGAAAGACATATCCGGCGAATCCATCCGGTATTTCAATTCCATATCCCAGAGGGATTTTTATAATCTCGCCGGGTTTAATTCTACAGTCAAAGGGCATAAATACATCAGCGCCGGCATCGTTTTCATGAGGGCGGAACGGACATCTTTCTTTTGTAACGCCAAAGTCGATCAATCTTATTTTCACTCATTTTCACCTCCCGTAAGGCCAGGATAATCTTTTAAGATAATATCAGTCGGAGTCGCGGACCTGGGAATAGGGATCCCGCAGCTCATTTTTCCTTCAAGACATTTACCTCTCTGACAGAACGTTCCTGTCTGTTCCGGAAGAAAAAGAGTTGGACTGAGATTATATAAATCCTCCCAGATATTCAGAATTACAATCCTCATTTCGTCTGTATTTCGCCGGCAGGATCTCTGGCCGATTATGTGTTTCCACTCGAATGGAGTTGCGCTGATGATCAGAACATTCCGTAGACCCTGGGGTGTTACATATCCGGCAGAGTCATGGCTGATACCAGCCTTGCAAAGCTGTTCATAGCAATCCATATCGGACTGGCAGCTCCGCTCATACAATTCCTGGATATCCGGCGGTGCAGTAAGAATTTCATATGGTTTTACAAATGCGGCTTCTCCGGAGTAGTTGCTGTACTGCAAGGATGCACTTGTAAATTTCACCTCATTCTGATGCCGGGTAATCTGGGAAAGAAATCTCCGGCTTGCACCGACTACTGCCACTGTGATCACACTAAATTTCTGGATAGTCGGGTGCGGAAGGCTTCCCATATTTCTTACTGTATCTTTAGTAAAGGAACTGTTGTACAGCCGGACGAGATCTTCCATATTGTGGATCAGATGCCCCCGCTGTGTCAGCCGGGCGGTAAATACCATATTTTTTTCTGCTTCCCGGATGGCGGAACAGTTCAGAATTTTTGTCTCAATTTTGTTCATAAGCAGCTTCCTCCCGAATGATCGCAGCCAATAAAAAGAGATAGTTCAGGCTGTCGGTAATCTTTTCATCCCATAATTCTTTTTTGAAGACAGCATTTTTGGCGTAGCACATATCATATAAAGATACAATGTGTTTCGCCATCATCCCCACCAGGGCTCTCTGAGGTGTACATCCCTGCAAAGAGGCAGCGACTTTAAAAGACGAAAGCCGGTCCTGATTGTCGCCGGTATATTCTTTCCTTTTATTTTGTAGAGTCTCTTCGCATTTCATTACCTGATCAGCAAAGAGCAATTTGAATTCTGATTGTGTCATAAGATTTCTTCATTCCTTTCTTTCTGTGATTTATGATGAGTTGTCGAGTGTTCCGGTAACTGTTCCGTTTCCATAACACGCCGGGTAAGAATGGCGTCTGTATTGTATGAAACAGTATCCAGTTCTTTGCAGTGATCTTTTAGATCCTGAAGAGTCATTTTCTGACTGTGGATCATGTCCTGCAGTTTTTCCTTGCGGGATCTTAATGATTTCAGAGAAAGCATTTTCCCGTCAGGATAAAAATCTTTCAGCCAGTCTCTTGCCTCCTCATAGGCTGTAATTTCGGAAGCATGTTCGCTTCGATATTTCTTTTTATGCTTTGATTTCAAGAATTCTGCATAATCAGCTTTTGAGGCAAAATACTGTCCTGTGTAATGGATATGAGTATTTAATGTCTTCATTTCTGCATTGAGGTCACGTAATCTTTTTTGAGCATCATCCAGTTTCCTATGTGCCTCTGAAGTGGCGACAGTAAGATTTTCTCTGGTGTCATAGCCGTGTTCCTGAATATAGATCAGGGTATTTGCCATCTGCTGCAGATTGGTGATTTTGACTTTTCGGGCATAGGCTTCACTCTGCATGGCTTTTACATTTGTCTGCAGATTAACAACCAAACGCAGTTTTGTGCCATAATAGAAAATAGCAGTCGGATCTTTGTGGTAATCCGTTTCTGGTGAATAATCCGCAGATATTCCTTTTTCCGTTTGTAGTCCTTTTCCATTCTGGATAAAAATCTTTTCCAGATGTTCCCGCCCATATTTTGTTCCGAGAGCTTTTTCTGTAATTCTCCGGTCGCGGTCAGGATGGAGATAACGGTAGCGCCCTCTTTGAGAAATGACGGAGATGTTATAATTCTCCAGAAGAAGACTCTGGAACTCTTCAAAAGTTCCTGCAGAACGGGAACATTCTTTAATGGCATCTCGGAGAAAATCTTTCTGTGTCTGGAATGTTGTGGCTGCCGGTCGAAGACCTTCCTGCACAATTTTCTTATTGATCCGATCCAGTTTTTTCTGACCATGTGCTTTAGCCCGGAACTCAGCTTCCGTTACTTTCACGGGAGCAGGGGTAAGGAGATCAATCTGGTGGAGACCTTCTCGTTCACACATTGCCATGACTTCTTTTTTCAGATGGTTCAGAAATCGATTTGTGGACCGGTGTTTATATCCGGCCTTTTCTTCATTTGGCTTATCCATATAACTCTGTCTTTTCACAGCATACTTACGAACGCTGTTAATGACGATATGCGTATGGATGTTGCCGGATTGGTTGCCACCGTCTGTATGGGTGACAACCAATACCTGATAACCTGGAAAATTTTTTCGGGCAAATTCCAGACAAAGCTCTTGCGCCCGTTTCCCGGTAAGTCCGCATTCTCCTGCGTCTGCAGGATCAAAGCTGATGATATAATGATGGCTTTTGATATCTTCCCTCTTTTGGTTTTTATTGAATTTCTTATTTGTCATTCGACAGTCCTTGTCGAATGAAAGAGACGAACAATTTAATCCGTCCATATAAAATTCTTCTCGAAGAAGTTTATTGCCATATTCATCCAGGATTGGTTTTCCGGTTTCTTCATCATGCTGATACAGCAGATAATTCAGAGCATCAGAATAATTTGCGTTTCTGCTCTTGATGTGTTTAAGGATCGCCATCTACTTCACCTGCCAACTTTAATACTTCTTTCCTGAGTTTAAACAATTCGGAAATACAGTGGCGGATTTCTTCTTCCATCGCCAGTGATCTTTCTCCTCCGGTGTTAAAATACCGGGCAATCTGATTGAGGTTGGAACCGATCTTTCCATATTCTCCTAAAAGTTCTCTCAGAATTTTCATATCTGCAACAACTTCATAGTGGACATGAATTTCTTTTTCCAGAAACAGTTTTCGCAAATACTCAGATCTGGACAACCCTGCCGTGGCAGCGTGCTGATTTAGGATCTCAAGTTCGATATCTGTAACCTTCATGCAGACAATGTTCTTGTGGCGATTTTTTTCTGGTTTTTTCTTACGTGGCATACTCCTCCCTTCCCTTCAATTATGTTTTTTTCCACGAAGTGGAACCACTGAAACAGGTCAGCTGTCCCTTCTGACTTTGCTCAGTGATGCGCCCACATTTTGTGGAAGCCAGACGACATCGAAAGATGTCTAAATCGAGGGTATGGGGAAAGCGAAATCCCCATCAAGATCTTGACCCGGAAGGAATAGCAAAATCCATAAAATGGATTTCGGTATTACCCGGGTGGATCTTGCTCTTGAAAATTCAAACCCTCTCATTTATCACAAACAAATGTGTATATAATACAAGGCAATAATAAAAAATTGTAATTAATATTTTTGATATATAAACAAGCTAATTGTTTTTTGCTTAAAATTTGGGATAAATTTATTGTCTCTGTTATATGTAATCATTTACGGAATCCAAAAATTGTGATAGACTTAATATTGTATAGTTAACAAAAGGATAATAGGTGTTTTTGTATTGTAAATTGCAATCCACAGTAAATAAAAAACCTATATTCAATGGAGGATCACGGATGGAAGAGAGTATGAGAAAAGAGGAGTTTTTTAGTATAACAGAGGAATATGGCTGTATGGAAATGTTACCAGGGCAGCTTTCAACTATTGTTGCTACATATTCGAATCAAATCAAAGAAGAAACTGCTAGACATGATCGAGCGATGCAGGCAATTGTAAATACTTTTAATACGAAAAAACAGAACATAGAGTCGCAGAAGCAAAAAGAATACAAAGAAGCAGAAGAGACGAAAAATACCATCTTCGGACAGTTGAACGGTTTAAAAGAGAAAATGCAACTGTCGGATTCTCATTATTCTGAAGCGGTGAAAGATTTACCAGGTAAAGATCCACAAGTAAGCCCTGCTATTGGAGCTGGATTAATGAGAGTTTATAACCAAGTGGTTATGAAAAGGAATGATGCAACTCAAAAATTTGAAGATGCATATGCCAATTTGGTAAAGCAAGAAGGAAATATATATAGTGATAAAATAAGAGAAGCGGATCACACACATGATATTCAGTTAAGTACGGCAACAGAAGAGTATAGCAATTCGGTTGATCACGAAAACAAAAAAACAAGTGAAAATCATACTACTATTCTTGAAACAGCTAAGAAAACCATCGAAGGGCTCAATCCTGTCAGATTGAAAGAAATGTATGAGCAACTCCTTTTAAACGATCCAGTTGTTAAAAATTATGAGACTGCAAAAGAAATACCAGAAGCAGTAGGAATGGGATTTTTGAAAATTGATCTTGACTACTGGTATACAGATCAATCAAATAAACCTGTTGTTGATCTCATTCGTGACTATTTTAGCTTTGCAGTGAGGAATGTTGATGGACATACTATGATTATGGTACCTTTTGGACAAACCTTTACTGATCCCAAAATAAATAAACTAATCCTATTCGATTCAAGTAGTAGGTCATTAGCATTAGAATATATTCGGGCTCTTGAAATGAGATTGTTTATGATTATTCCTTGTGGAAAGCTGAGAGTTACAATGATCGATCCTGTTGATTCAGGAAGTAATTTCTCGATGTTCTCTTGTCTTGGTGATGATGATGAAAGGATTATTTCTACAAGAATATGGTGTGATCCAAAACGTATAAAAGAAAGATTAAGTCTTTTAATTAATCAGATTGAGCATGTTAATCAAGATTGTCTTAGAAATGAATTTGAGGATATCGTAGCATACAACAAACATGTTGGTAAAAATGCAGAGCCATTGCAAGCTTTGTTTGTAGCAGATTTTCCAAGGCATTTTGATTTTGAAGCGTGTGAGATGCTTGAAAAAATTGTTAGTATTGGTCCAAAATGTGGAATATATACATTTCTTGCAGGTTCTACGGAGGATATAAAAGCTTCTAAATTTGATATTAAAGGAATTTCGCAGGCAATACAAAATTTTAATTATATCAATAAAAATATTAAATATCCATTTAACAAAATGGAACATAATCTCCAACCTATTTCATTGCCATCAAAAGATGAACAAACGGAAATATTAAATGTATTAATTAATGGAATAAAGACTTCTGATAGAATTATTATTTATTTTGATGAGATAGCGGATCAATTGACAACACATAAGGAAAAATGGTTTAAGTTTAATGACGCTAATGGTATTGATATTCCTATAGGGCTTGAGGGGGCATCAAGAACAGTACAGATACATCTTGGCGGTGAATTGATTACTCAGCATCATGCGTTGATTTCAGGAACTATTGGTTCAGGAAAATCTACTTTATTACACACTATTATTATGAGCCTCCTTTTAAAGTATTCTCCTGAAGATGTACAAATATATTTACTTGATTTTAAACGAGGTGTTGAGTTTAAGGTGTATGCTGAAAGCAAATTGCCAAACTTTAGAGTCATATCATTGGATACAGAGCCTGAGTTTGGCCTAGCTGTTCTAAGATATCTTGAGCAGGAACAGGAAGAACGAGCGCAAGAGTTCCATGATAAGAATTGTGACAATATAGAAAGGTATAATGAGATTGCAGAAGCAGATTTACACGATGATATCTATAAACTTCCGAGAATTGTTTTGATTATAGATGAGTTTCATGAAATGTTCTCTAATTCGGATTCTTCAATTTCAAAAGAATGTGAAAGGTTACTAGAGCAGATTGTTCGCCAAGGAAGGGCGATGGGAATTCATGTAATTCTGGCTTCGCAAACATTACCCGATAATTTGTCTAGAATATATGGGCAAATTATGAATCGAGTTGCACTGCAATCGACTGCTTCATCGGCACAATATATTTTAGATAGCGATAATGAAGCGGTTAATACGTTGGTAAACGTTGATCCGGGAAAAGGAGTGTTTAATGACGGCGGTGGTAACAGAGATGCTAATCATCCATTTAGAGTAGCCTATTTTACAGAAGAAACACAGAGAGATTTATTGAAGGAAATCAGAGAACAACAGGAATTATGTATGAGTGAAGGAATGTTTGGCAATCAGGAGTTTGAAAAGCCTCGCCTTCTATTATCTACTATCCAAGATGATAATGATAATCCACTTAACATTTTTGTAGAGACTGGAGCAATGCCTAAGAGACTGGAATTTGGATGCCCGTTATATTTAGGGGAAGAAATTGCAATGGTTAATGATTTCTCTATACGGTTAACCTCTCGGAGAGCACAGAATCTATTGATTTTGGGAAGTGATTCTAAGCGTGCAAGTTTATTGTATGGATTTAGTGCGATGAGTATATTGTTTAATGCATATGTACGATCAGAGAACCATGTATTACCAGAAAGACCATTAATTACGTTTTTCGATTTTGGGAAAAATTCAAATATGGGAAGAAGAGTGTCGAAGAATAGTATTGATATCATGAATGAACTAAGTGCGAGATTTCCTTTTGCAATTAGAATATTTGGCAAGGATTCATTAATGGATGGAATTGAGATACTTCAGAGTGAGTACGAACAGAATGAGACAATGTTAAACAATCATTATATTATTTTTGCAGGCTTGAATAGAGCTAGAAGGCTTTTAGATAACGATAGTGCTTATTCAATGCCTCCTAAAAAGATATTTGAAAATCTAGTCAAAAAGGGACCGGAAAAAGGATACAATTATATCATATGGGCCAATGAACCGGGAAGCTTTTGTAATTTTTATGGAGATTTAATTCCTGAATTTGATTACCGCTTAGTCTATGATTTAAAAGAGGAGGAATATGAGCAAGTTATCAAAAGTTCATCTATGGACACAGCGTATGGTAATAATGTTATTTCCTACAACCCTGACGAAGATAATAAAAAAGTCAGAATTTATTCTATGCCATTAGCAGGATGGTTTACAAAATTTATGGATAGAATCGAGGGAGTTTCTTGGTCATCAGAGGAAGAGAGTTATTCCAAAGGAGAATTTGAGGATGACTTTTAAAAACCCTAGTAAAGGAGATAATCTATGTCAGAGCAAATTTTAAATGTTAATAAAGAAATGAATCAAATGCAACAATATATCGATACCGTAACCCATTGCACATGGAAAATTAATGAAATTATAGAAAGTTCAATTTTATATGCGGCTAATAAAAAAATTAATATCTATACTATTATAGCTACTGTATATTTACTGATTTGTGCAATTGTACAATATAATATAATTTTGATATCAATTGGGGTTGTTCTTGGAATTATTGTAATATTAACATTACCATCCTCAGTAGTCCCAGTTTGTAATTTATCATGCTTGATGATTATTTGTATGATTGCATCATCCATCGGATTTTTCATGTTTTTTTATAATTTTGTACCAGTTATTGTTGCGTTAGTACAATGGTTAATCACAGCCATGAGTAACTTTAAAATGAAAAATCAAGTTTGGAAAATTTTAACAAGTTTAAATAGTATATAATGAACCCCTATATAAAGTCGCTGAAGATGGAGTATCTGTTGAATATCAGCGACTTTATTTATAATAAGAGGATAGTATATGAAAAATAATAGACAAAAATATGAGATAAATGATTTGATCTTATTACATTCATGGTTTGAAGCAGGAGATAATAATTTTTCAGATATGCAAGAAATTAAATATCCTCTGATACGGATTGATAAGAAAAACGATATGTGGTCGGATGTAATAAAGATAACATCAGATTATAATAATGAAGATCAATATCATTCAATGTATGCAAAAATAAAAAATTCAGATTTAATTGAAGAAGTAAAACAGTGGTGGATGGTTATTTTGGCTATTATGATGAATGCGCCTCTTTCGCAATTGGATTCTTTAGCAAAAGGGAAAAAATATATGCCGGACAAAGTATCTAAAGAATGTGTCTGTGTAGCTTCACGAATATTTGCTAATATTGCAGCAGAAGAAGAGCGAGTAAGGCGTGAAAAACAAAGAAAACATGAAGAGGAACAACTAAAACGGTCTGAAAAAGAAGTCGCAGAAAAGCAGCAACAAAAAGAAATTGCTGAAGATAATCTGCATCGACATAGGAGTCAGCAATGAATGAACAGTCAATATATTTTTTACAAGCTTTATGGGATGTAGAAGTTCGACGCTATGAATTGATACAAATAGCGAAAAGCGCAATGTTATTTGATATAGAGAATACATTTAAGGGTGTATTGAATGAGCAAACTTTGTGGATTTCACCAGAAGCAATAGAGTTATACCACAAACTTCTGCTTTTGAAGAAGAGGGTGGATTCTATTAATAAGCCGTATGATTTGTTGAATATTAATAATGAATTTATTTGCATATCTGGCTCTGTTAAAGCCTTGCAAATTAAAACGGCACAGGGACTTAGTTCTAAATCGGGTATGATAATGGAAGACATACATATTGTTGTAAAACAATTATTTCCATATTTTTTATACCAGATAAAAAAGCAAACAAGTTACCAACTGTATCGTTTATGTGTATTGAATGGGTCTTTACCTCAGGATAAATTGCATTTGCCAGATGAAGATAAATTGCAGGAATGGTTGAACTTTTATAGTAAACAATTATTGCCATTATTTGACCTATTTAGTAATCAGCAACTTGATTCAAGATGGGCTTATGAGAGGAGAAATGTTATAATTAATGGCAAAATACAAATTGAACAGTTTGTATCAGTTGATCCTATAGAAAATGAATTAAAGCAACCGTTAGGTGTACCGGGCGTGGGTACAGGAGAAAAAGGTGAATTTAGAATTTTTGGCCGAGGCATGATAACAAATCTGAAACCAAGAGATTTTGAAAAAAGAATTAGTTGCCCTGTAGAACATGTATTGCCTAATCTAAAGGATTTTTCCAAAATACCTACTGTGAATGACAATCCTACAATTGTTTTGAATCAAATTTTTAAGGGAAAACATTATCTAATAGATAGTCAGAAGTATTTTGCATTTATTAATACATTTATACTTGCGGAAACCTTTTATTATCGCTATAAAACAGGAAGCTGTTTTTATTGTGGAGCTCCACTTTATATGAATAAATGTTCAAGGTGTGGAACAATATGGAAATTTTAAGTATTGGTGAAATATGGTATCCAGTTATAACTTTGGGATATGGGAAACGTTTGGGAATTTGGTTTCAGGGATGCCAGAAAAATTGCATTAATTGTATAAGTCCAGAATTCAAAGTAAAAGAAAATGGGAAATTATTGCATATTGAAGATTTGGAGAAAAATATTCCTCAAGGTTGTACAATAGATGGATTGACTATTAGTGGTGGGGAACCTTTTGATCAACCGCAAGGACTTTTAAAATTGGTGCAATGGTTTGAGAATAAATATAATGATGATATTTTGATTTTTACAGGTTATACATTAGAAGAGCTACATAAAAAAAATTCGTTGATAATTGAGAAAGTATTAAATATTATCTCAGTTTTAATTGATGGTGAATATATAGAAGATTTAAATTCTGGTATTGGCTTGAGAGGCTCTTCCAATCAAAATATATATATTTGGAAGAATAAAGATAAATATAAAGACGTTGAGAAATGTGCTAGGAAAATTCAATGTGTCTTTTTGAAAGATAGACTATGGATGATTGGAATACCACCAAAATAGAGGCAATAAGAGAAAATGGAAAATACAGTTCAATTTAACAATTATGACATTACTAATACTCTTCCAAGAATTTGTGAAAATAATAGTGTTCAACTGCGAAAGACAAAGTTTAGGAAGAATACAAAAATCAATGACTTTATCTTGGTTTCACCAATTACATGTACCTTAAATTCAGAGGTATGGTATTGTAATGATGATAAAGGCGCTCTTTTTGTGATGAAAATAACATCCCGGCGTTATGATGATAGCGTATTTGAAATGATTAGAGAAATAAAATGTGATAATCTGGTTCCAATTGAAGATTGTGGAACTAAGGGAGCGTTACAGTATGAGGTATATCCTTATTATAAAAACGGTCATTTAGAAAGTCCAGTTGAACTCGAGACAATAAGAAATATTATTTTGCCTGGAATTATTAATGCCCTTGATGCTATTCATCAATGTGGAATTATACATAATGATATTAAACCAGCTAATCTATATTGGGATGATAATATGCAGAAAGTCTTGTTGGGAGATTTCGGAAGCGCCCTCTTATCAAAACAAAGACCTAATTCGTATACGCCAGCTTATGCAGCACCAGAACTTCTTTTGAATGATGTGTGCAGAAGGGCATCAGACTGGTGTTCTGTAGGTCTTACTCTCGCAACATTACTAACTGGAAAAAGAATTGTCAATGCGGATTCTGTTCAGATGGCTCGAAAAATATGGGAGAAAGGTATTAGATTTGAATGTGATGATTATAATTTTCAAAGATTAATCAATGGAATGCTTTTTATAGGACCAAGGAAAAGATTCGGTCCAATTATTGCAAAAAAATGGTGTGACAATGCGTCATTTGGTAGTGAAGAACGTAAAGCTACACTTCACAAAGAAAAAGATCAAGATATTCTGACAATTACCTTTAACAATCCAGATGGGATAGCAGCAGATATTGAGGGGTTAATCAAGGAAATAGCATTACATTGGGATTATTCTCTATTCTTATTTCAACAGTCAAAAATGGATAGATTTCTTTCTCAATTTGATAGAAGGTGGGTTGATCGTTGCCGAGAATTAAGAAAAATGCCAAATAGTGAAGATGCATTATTTCGATTAACTTTTGAATTAACAGACTATCAGTCCTTTGTATGGCGAGGTGTAGAGTATAACAGCTTACTTGAAATGGAGGATACATGGGGAAAAAATGAGATTGGAGCAGATGATATAACAACATTTCTTCAAAGAGGTAATGTATCATCAATTCTTATTATATCTGGCGCGGTTAAAGAAAAAATAGAATTTGTTAAACGATTAGAAAATGTAAGCAGAGTTCATCCTTTTGAAGCATGTGCTCAGCTATTTCAAGCCCTGCGAGGAGATGACGGATTGATTTGGGGAGATTTTCTTTTAAAAGATTTGAATGATGTTGTTGAATGGCTTAAACAAAATGAAAATCATTTGGATGAAACAATAGATGAATTTTTTAAAAGCAAAAAATTTGAAGCATGGTTTGCATATCAAGGAATGGATGATGTATTAAAAGATATTAGGAGGAAATGTGATAAATGAGTAGTTCTTTGACTAGTCCATACATACTAGAAGAAAGACGATTACAGGGAATAGTGCAACAATGTTCAGCTGATTTGAAATTAGCGATGGATAAGTTGAATAATCAGAGAAAGATGATTGAACAACAACGATTGCAACAAATAGAAAGGGATGAACAGTATAAAATAGATCTGAATTCAGTAGAAGAAGAGCAGTTAAAAGAACAAGAAAAATCGAAAAATAAACAAAAAGAAAAAGTGAAACAATTGAGAGAAATGCTACAAAAAATGCAGATTGAATTGGAAACTTTTTCAGAACACTATGGGAACATGCAACTAGCCTTAGAGCGACAGAATAAATTAAGTTATATGTTAGATCACGCACAAGAAAATCTGGATGATTTAGAGAAGAAAATTCATGAACATATAGATATGACTGAAACGGAAATACGTGAAAAATCTTCTGAAGGAAAGTTAAGATTAACTCGCCTAGGGAATTTATCTTCAGAAGTGAAAAGAATCAACAAAGGAATTTCTTTAAAAGAAAATGATATAAAAGCTACAAAAGCTACAAAACGAGAATCTCCATTGGAAATATTTTCTTCTAAATTAGATAGAGCTTTAACATCACCTTATGCTAAGAGAATATCCCAGCTTGGATTGATGAAAAAAAAATTATATGAACAGCCGGTTTATGCAAGGACAGCATTTGCAATAAAGAATATGAAACAATTGGATATGTTGTTAAAGAGACTTACTGATATAACTCAACAAAATAAAAATGCTGAAAGGTCTATGAAAGACTTGGTTATAAAATACAAAGCAATTTGTCAATTGTTGGATATTTCCCCAGATGAAAAATTAGAGGACATTTCTGGAAGTACACTAAAATTATCACAAACTTTTGAAGAACTTCAACGCCTCTATCAAGAAAAGAAGAAAAGAGAATATGTTTCACATGCTATTGAAGAAGTTATGAAAAGACATGGAATCTTTTTTCAAGATATTGGAAATAATAATGAACTTCAATTTTCAATGGAGAATGCCGATCTTAGCGTTTCTGGAACAGATTCAGATTATTTGACATTGGAAGTAACAGGTCAATATTCAGGTGATACACCTACTATGAATGATAGAAGAAAAAGTACAACAGCTGCGCTTCATTTTTGTTCAATCTTGTCGGAAATCGTGGAAGAACTAAAACAAGATTTTGGAATCGTTTTTAATAATATTACTACTGTGGAACCTAATGAAAATCGTATAATGATGAAAAAGCTTAGAAGACATAGTAATAAAAAGTACCATGAGAATACAAAAAGTATGGTCATGCATTAAAATAGGGAGATGATTAAAATAGAAGAAGCTAAATATCTTAAAATGAGATGTAATGCCGGTCATGAAACTAGGCCTTATGCGAAAGGTGAAAAATTACCAAAGCGTTGCCCTGTTTGTAATCAACCATATGACAGGCGTTATAATCGGCCGATTTATTGCTATCAGGATGGTAGTGTGCCTAAAGAAAAAGAGAATGCTAGTGATGAGGGTAAGAACTCCGACAGTCTAATGGAAAAAGTTGATGAAGAATTACCGATTAAAAAGTCTATATGTACCCAAAACAATTCTTTAAGACGAGGAAGATCTTTAGTAGTCAATGATATACATTCAATCAATACTGAAAGGGGCAGAAAATCTTCCATATTTAATGAACAAGATACTATTACTGATGTCCAAATAAATGATAATTCTGATTCTAGTACAAAAATAGGTTTATTTAATGGTGGTGATTGTATTGCTATATCAACCGAAGGGGGATACTTGGGACGTGACGAACAAGGACAAGAATTTTTAAAAATGAATCCCTTGATAAGCAGAAAACACGCTTATGTTAAAATTAATCCAAACGGAACGATTCAAGTTCGAGATGAAGGTTCTCTTAATGGAACATATATAGATAATGGAAAAGGGAGAATAAAATTAAAACCACATGAAACAGTCGACTTAAAAATTGGAGATACCATTTGGCTGGCTAACCATATATTAGCAATTGAGGAGATAAAGTAAAATGTTAGAAATTGCTCAGTGGAAAGAAGAATTAAATACTTATAGGTCTATTCAGAGAATGTTTATACTGGAAGGAAATGTTACTGATAAACAGATACTAACAGAGGGGATTGAAAGTGGTGAATTGGTAGATTTAAATGAATATTTATATATTTATTTAAAGACACAAGGCTATCATACGATTGTTTTTTTTAATAGAATAGATGGTTTTTATAATATTTATGATGATTCACAACAAATGATCCATGACTTTTATATTCAAGCTAAAATGAAAAATACATCTTCAAAAATAGATATACAGACTGCTATGAACGGTATTAGAGAGGCATTAGGCGGCAGGGATCATTCAGTTGCAATAATAATTGAAATGTCTGGACAACTGATTAGTAATGCTGAACATTTAGAAGAAGAGGAGATTGAATACTTGACAACTTTATTATTGGCTATTAATGAGGCTACGTCTGCTCCAGCCAATAATAACGAAGGGTGGGCAAATAATCTAGTCTTTATGATTACAAATAAAGTACAAGAACTCCCAACTTGGTTTTATCGATATTCTCCTTACATAAAAGTATTGACTTTAGATTTCCCAAAAGAAAAATTAAGACGTCAGATAATCTCTTCATATCAGGATTATTTTTCAGATTGGAATTCTTTTGATGTAAAGGCCAAAGACAAGGTGATAAACCAGTTAGTTGCGCAAACTGATGGTTTTACATGCATTGAGTTAGATTCGGTTTTAGATTTATGTCAGGGAGAAACAACGAAGAATGTGGAAGAAAAGATTCGAGCATACCGTCACGGAAGAAAGGAAAATCCATGGCAAGAAATTGATGATGTTAAAATCACAAGTTTATATGATGACCTATCAACAGATGTTATTGGACAGCCTAAAGCTGTTCAGGCAGTCGTAGATGCTATTACCAGAGCAGCAACTGGGATGTCTGGTCTACAACATTCATCGAGTAACAGACCAAGGGCAGTCCTTTTGTTTGCTGGACCGACTGGAACAGGAAAAACTGAATTAGCAAAATCTCTTGCTAGGAAAATATTTGGCGCAGAAAGTTCTTTAATTAGATTTGACATGTCAGAATATAGCCAGAGCCATTCGGATCAGCGACTGTTAGGCGCACCTCCGGGATATGTTGGGTATGATGCTGGTGGGGAGTTGACTAATGCAGTAAGAGCTCATCCTTTTTCAATTTTATTATTTGACGAGATTGAGAAAGCAAATCCAAGTATACTAGATAAATTTTTGCAAATTCTGGATGATGGAAGAATGACGGATTCAAAAGGTCAGACGGTGTATTTTACGGAGAGCGTCATTATTTTTACAAGTAATTTAGGATTAACTAGGACATTGCCAGATGGAACAAAAGAGGTGTTGGCTACTCCCAATGCATCTATAGAAGAATTGGAACAAATAATTGTCACCCAATTACATAAATCCTGGAGACCTGAATTTTTAAATAGAATAGGAAATAATATTATTACTTTTGATTTTATTCATGAAGAAGAGGCAAAAAAGATTCTGGATAAACAGATAAAACAAATATGTGACAACCTTATGGAACAAAGACATATTAATATACAGGTTCCTGATACTAGTGAATTGTATCATAAGTTATTGGAGACTTGTTTTAAGAATTTAGAATATGGTGGCAGAGGTGTTGGTAATGTTGTGGAACATGATTTTATTACCCCTTTAAGTAGAGAACTATCTAAAGGAACATGGAAATCTGGAGATACAATAGTATTAAAAGATTTAGTTGTAGATAACTGGCAAAGTCATTTGATAAGTGAATAATATTATGATTTCTCTGTTGGGAGGGGAACATGGATAATCCATATAGTGGCGAGTTGCCTAAAATAAATAAAATTGCAGAAGATGTACAAACTGTTTTGGGAAAAATAAGTCAGTTAGAACTTCAAGCTTCTAATCTTCAGACTGAAATTTCTCAAGTACCATATCAAACTGATGAAGATGGTTATGATGTAAATGAAGGACAAAGAAATGCCTTATATGCGCAATTGGACTCTGTAAATTCTTTAATAGAGGAAGCAAATGAAGCCAGACATCAACTCCAATCAGAAGCTTATGCATTAGTATCAGATTACCAATCTAAAATTTCTATATTTGAGAAACAAGCTCAAAAAACTGCTAAAGCAAAGTCCTCATTTGATGTATTATCTGGCTATAGATTTGGGGCAAGAACTGCGACAGCAGGTTCACAATTGGCTGACCAGAGAAAGACGCATTACGATGATCAAGTTTCTGTTCTTAGATCATTATTGGAAGCAGCACAAAATGCTGCAAATGGCATACTGATGACAACAACCTTACAGACAATATCCGAAAGAGGAGAATTTAATGATCCGAAAACAATATTTTACGGTAATCACTTAGAAAACAACCAAGGTGTAAATGAGCAAAAAAATGATTTAGAGAATAATTGGAGTGGAATACCAGGAGACTCAATAAAAAATACCAATGATAATATAGCAACATCCATTTTAGGTAATCTTGGTATGACCGGTATTCCTTATCATGGTGGTAAGCCCGATTTTTCTAATGTTTCTCTTGCAAAAGTTAATACTACAATGTCAGATGTCGGAATGGTGGCAGCAGCAGATGCAATGCTTGCTAAAGAATATGGAGTGACTGAAGATGATATTGTTTCTTATAGGCAAGAGAACGGACTAGAGTGGAGAGATGACGGAAGTGGAAATAATGCTAATTTGATTCCTCAAAATATTAGTCAAGCATTTGATGAAGGACGAGAAAAAAAGCAAGAGCCAACAGCTATGGAGGCATTAACTGCATATATGTATGCACATAACTATACTAAATCTGATTATAACGTGTATTCCCAAGATCCTGAGTGGATAAGATTACATAATGCCGCTTTCCCGGAATATCATCAAGAACATATTATTGAACCAATGGAGCCTAATCGTTCTACTCCTAGAGATTTAGCTGTCACACAATATAGTTTTAAAAAAGATAATAATGGCGAAGAGATATATGATTCACCTTTGGAATTAAGTAAATATTTGTATGCAGAGCAGGGAACGGCAGACCCCAGATTTTTAGGTACTTGTGGATTGTGTTCTTGTGCAAATATATTAAGACTTGCGGGGGTCAATGCCACCGAAAAAGAAATGATTGAATATGCATCTCATACTAGAGTCGAGGGAGGATTTTTTAAACATTTATGTACAGTCAATCGATTGGATGCAAATAAAAGTGGTGGGACAACTCCCAACCAACGTCAAAAGATTTTGGAACATTATGGTATACGTAGTAGCATTATCCCAGTTAAACAAGATTCGAACGGATATGCAAGTTATGAGGCTATAAATGAATTAGGACAATATGTTGCAGATGGACGGGGAGTTATAATTGATGTGGACGCGGGTGCTTTTTATAATGATTTACGTATGAATGGCTGTGGGCATGCAGTTACATTAACCAGTGTAACAAAAAATAAATATGGTGATATTAGTGGCTTTTACATTGCAGATTCAAATCGTGGAACAGTTTTCTATCCTGCATGGCGTATCCGGGAAGCGATTAGGCCTTTTGTGGGGGTTAATGTTACAAATCAAATAATAAGATAGGGTGGTGATGAGTAGAATGAATTTACAATTAGTTAAATCCAAAATTCAAAAAACAGAATGTTGTGAATTACTTTGTGCAGGTCTATATTGTTCAGAACCAATAATGATAAAAGATAAAGATGGTAAACTGATCGATAGTTATTTTACTTATTCTAGAAGTGCTGATTTAAAAAAAATAGGTATTCCAGAAGTTATGTTTGGTATATATTCCGATATTGAAAAAACAGCATATATTAAGCAAATAGATCCATCTATTTTTGAATCAGATGTTTATGAGGAAAGCTTTGTAGAGCTAAATGTGATTGAAAGTTCAATGAAAAAATACATTGCGTTATTTCCGACTGTACGTAAGAATATTTATAGGGAGAAGGTTGAGGAATGTAAAGACGACCTTAAGGAATATATAAAATGTTTAGAAATAATTTCAGGGAAAATTCTTTATAGTTTTTACAAGAAACTTTATCCCGATTTTTTTGAATGGATAGAACATGCAATCCAATAATTATATTTTTTGAGAAGATATTATTAAAACTATAGTAGAAAGAGAGAGAGAAGGTTTTATGGGAACAAGAGTAGAAAAAGTAGGACAGAATGTCGAGAAGGCAGCAGAAATGGAACAAAGAGGTTTAGAGCAGGCGGAACAGGATGCTTCTGAAGTCAGAGAGATTAAATCGATTATTGAAGGAATGGATACCGATGTCGATGAAGACATTGTTGAAGCAATGGATGCCACTCGTGAAGCAGCCAAGAGCGAAGGAATAGAACATATGGACTCAGAGGTTCATGGACAACTGGAAGAGGGATATGATGTGGCAAATGAAGCTATAAACGAAGGTACCGAACAAGGAGAAAAGAGCAGACAGGCAGCAGCAGATTTTTCTTCGCTAAGTGATGTTTCTGAGTTTGGAAGTAGTACAGCAGAAAGTTCGGCAGCAAATGCAGAAAATATTGCAGAGCAATTTGATGAACACGTAGAAAACGCAGAACAGGGAATTGAAGATTCAGAAGATCGATTTTCAGAGTTAGAAGATGATATTTTAGGATAAGATTATTATGGAATATAGTTATTATGAGCTTAATAAGGCTCCAGATTTTTCTTTAAATAAATATACCTCTCTTTCGGAAACTGGTCCTGCAGGGGTATTGGTACAGCATCAGGCTTTTTGGCGTCAGATTAACCAGTGGGGTAAACTTTTTGGGGGTATTATACACTTTATTTATGAATTTAATCCCGAAAAAAAAGAAGGGCAACGATTAAAGTTAGTTATACGCTTTGATTCCCCAAGTGTTGAAGCAAAAGTATCAATTAATCAAATAATGAAAGCCTCTGTATTGGTTCCTTATTATGAGCAACTTTCAGAAACAAATGAAGGTTGCCTCTCTAACACTTGCTATCCATGGCAGGTAAATCTATTCAAAAAGGAAAGATTTATAAACTCATCTGTTAACGAAAATGAGAGCTTTTATACAGTAAGTGAATGGACAATGAATGCAGAGGCGCGCTTATATTCCTTACTTAAAATAATGGGAGTTATGAATTCAGCGTGCGTTTATTGCGTTAATATTTATCCGGTTGATTATGGAAACGAACTTGAAAAGGGATTGGCATTTATCCTGCCACACTTAAGAGAACTTAATTCTTTTAAAGTAAAAACAAATTCTAATTCTGTATCCTCTGGTGGACGTGATGAGAACGCAAAAAAAGCATTGGATTTTTACGAAGATTTAGAGGATGACATAGCAAACTCGCCTCATTTTTTGATTAATATTCAAGCATATGCTAAAACGGAAGAAGAGGCCAAACAGTTGTTAGATTCGGCTGCAAGCGAGGCAATACATACAGGAACTTTGTCATTGTATGGTGAACCGTTTGCAGGAACTATCTTTGATGGAATGGATCAAGGCTTTACAAGTTGGAGCGATCCGAGAGCAGAAGATAATTTGCTGTTTTTGCCGCATCTTATGACTTTAGAAGAAATGCTGCCATATGCAGTGTTCCCGGTGCTGTATCCAGGTGAGAGCATAGAAATGCAAAAGGAGACAGTGCCACCTTCCCAAGACGGTCTATTTCTTGGAAGAGATCAGTTAGGACATTTAGTTTATTTTCCGTGGGAAAATTTATCTAAGCATGCTTTTTTGGCCGGGATGCCCGGTAGTGGAAAGACTAATACAATGATGCATTTGGTTTCTGAAATTTATAAAGCAGGCATACCCGTTTTAGTGTTGGAACCTGCTAAAAAGGAGTATAGAACATTAACGACCCTTTCTGGAATGGAAAATATTTCATTATTTTCTCCATGTGCTAACAGTATGTTCCCAATTCATATTAACCCATTTGAGTTCCCTATTGGTATGAAGTTGGCCGATCATATTAATAGATTATTGGACGTGTTTAATGGAACATTCCAATTGGATCCTCCAATGCCAATGCTTCTGACGGAAGGAATACAGGCATGCTATGAGGAATTATTATGGCTGCCTGGAATGATTAATTCTGGAAATCTTGAATATCCGACTATGAGTATGCTTTATTCTAAAATTGAAAAACTTTTGGATAAATACCAGTATGCGGAAGAGGTTAGGAGTAATCTACAGTCAATATTACAGGTGAGAATTGGTTCCTTATTATCGAGAGAAATGGGAGATATTTTTGATGTTCCAACTTCTACTTACCGTCCAACAGAATGGCTAAAGAAAAGTGCAATTATTGAGTTAGCTTCTTTAGGTACAGGGCCTTCTAATTTTTTGATACTTATGCTAATGACATTAATCAGAGAAACATTAGATGTTCAAGTGTATGAGCCGAAAGATGATAAAAAACCAAGGCATATTATTTTTTTGGAGGAAGCTCATAATCTGATTGCCAATACCAGTGTCCAAATGCCTGGCGGGTTAGATCCTAAAGTGTCAGCAACTGCTTATATTACTAAAATGTTGGCAGAAGTTCGAGCACTTGGAGAAGGAATTGTTATTGCTGATCAGTTACCAACAGCTATGGCTCCAGAGGTTATAAAAAATACCTCTTTGAAATTTGGCCTTCGATTGACATCTCAAGATGAGCGAGAGGTATTGGGGTCAACTATGTCTGCAGATGCAGTACAGATTGAAAAAATGGGAGTTTTTACTAAAGGTCATTGTCTTGTAAGTTATGAAGATTTATTAAGACCATTTGAGCTGCAAATTGAAAAATTTGAAGGTGATGATTTTATAGACGATAATAAAATGATATTAAAATCAATATGTAATCCTAATTATCAATATAATATGCTTCAGAGTGCTAAAATTATGTGGGAAAAATATGAAAACCGTAGAGTATTACTATTTAAAAGGTCGAATACTTTTTTCAAACATTTAAAAAAAGTTCATTTAAAGTGGAAAATCCATTATGACGACTTGAAAGCAGAGAAAACGGAAGAATTAGATTATGTGCCATCAGAACCAGTACGATTAATGATAGAAGAAAAGAAAAGCATGCAGTTACAATATGAAAAACTCATGGAAGAGTGGTGCAGATTAACCTTAGATGTTCTGTTGTATATGGGAGTAACAATTGTTAGAAGAAAAAAGTTAGACTTTGTTCAATGTGATTCAGAGAAAACACGTCAAATCACGGTAAGAGCACATAATCAGTGGCTTGATATAATTTCAGGATTATATAAAAAGATTCAGAAAAACAGAGCTGAAATAAAAGAAAAGGCAACCAAATATTCATTAAAAACACTTCCAGAAATAGAAGATCGTTTAATCAAGCAACAAACACTGATTAAAGAGAGCTGGAGTATTTAATCAATTAAGCACATGAGGAGATTACAATGAAACTATGTACTAAATGTAATAAAGAATTTGAATCCGGTCAATATTGTCCTGAATGTGGAGAAAAACTGATAGACGAAGATGATATTAGCGAAGTGAAGGGCGATAAAAATCTTTCGAATTATAAGGAAATTGAAAAACCTTCAATGTTTCGTTTCATTATTATCATTGTGTGTATAATTGTCGCGTGTATAATAATTGGAATGTTAGTGTATATGCACTCAAAAAACGTTTCACCTAAAATATCCACCGATAATGTGAAAGAATTTTTTAATTCATTGGGAAATGATGAATCTCAAGAACAGCAAAATTCAGGTGATGAATCTTCTGTGGGGAATAACGGAGATAATGTTTCAGGGCAGGTAAATCCGGAATTTCAAGTGTATTCCGGTGTAGAAGAAGATTATGCGAATGCTTTGCAACCAGAAAATTATTATTATTATGATTCTGGAATAACAGATTTCTCATTTTATTATCCAGATAATTTATATTGCGATGTTACAACTGTTGAAGACGAAGACTGTGAGTATGGTTTTTTAATTAAGAAAATTAATTTTATTGGAAGTAACGGATCGGAGTTGATTTATCAACTAATCCAACGCACAGATTCTCTGTCATTAGAGGCGGAAACAGATTATATTTATAACAAAGAAGTTGCAAATCTTTATGGAAAAGAAGATATTGTATTTTCAACCAAGGATAACTACGGAAAAGTGATAGTTACAGGATGGGATTCCGCAGAAAAGAATTATGTCATATATAACCTTTGCAAGATTGAAGATGATTACATTCTTCAGATGAAAGTAATTTATCCCAATTATACAGGTGATTTGGATACAGCACAAAAGGGATATGTGACAGAGTGTTATTATAGATTATGTGGATTTTCTGATTCCACATTGTCAGTTAGAAGTTATGAAGAATATATGAATGAGAATTAAATTATTTGTAATTCTTGATACATCGGAGAGGACAACAAAATGAAGAACCGATACATAATTAGTTGTTTTTTAATTTTTTGCTTGTGTTTAGTGGGATGTGAATCATCTGAAAAACCAAAACAAGAAGAATCAAAAGAGCATAATGAGAAGACAGAAGTCACCGATGAAAAGTTTTCACAAAAAGAAGCCGAGATATTAAAATTTGTTGATGTGTTTGGAAATCCTTATGAAGTAGAAATCAATCCCAATATTGCTAAAAAGAAATATCAAGATAATAATTTCACCCGTGAAGGGGATAAATTGAGTTATGAAGATGATAATTTTTCTTCGCGCCTTGGAGTAGATGTGTCTTATCATCAGGGAAGTATAGATTGGGAAAAGGTAAAGGCCGACGGATATGATTTTGCTATGATTCGAATTGGTTATAGAGGATATGGGACCGAAGGCACACTTAATTTAGACACAAGTTTCCATGAAAATATAAGCAATGCGCAAAGTGCTGGATTGGATGTGGGAGTTTATTTTTTTGCACAAGCAATTAATGAGGAAGAAGCTCTAGAAGAGGCAGAATTTGTACTGGAGTATTTAAATGGATATCAGTTACAATTGCCGGTCGTATACGATCCGGAAAGTATTCTTGATGATGAGGCTAGAACTGATAATGTGACAGGAGAACAGTTTACGAAGAATACGGAAGTTTTTTGTAAGCGAATCCAAGAGGCTGGCTATGATCCTATGATTTACAGCAATATGTTATGGGAAGCATATGAACTAGATTTGGAACAATTAGCTGCTTATCCGATTTGGTATGCAGATTATGAGCCATTGCCACAGACCCCTTATGATTTTACAATGTGGCAGTATTCCAACACTGGGACAGTTGATGGGATAGAAGGAGCTACAGATTTGAATATACAGTTCATAGAAAAATGAGCTTTATATTATGATATTTTAAATATTTATTTTTTATTTTTAGTTAGAGGAGATTGATTTTTATGATAAGACCTGGACGTCCTCAAAGTGAAAACCCAAAAAACAAGCGTGTTAGTATGCGCGTAAATGAAGAGGACTATCGTAATGAATATTATGGTGCGGCAGAGCCGCCAGTCCGGTGTGGCGAGAGCCACCTGTCC
>ERZ857955.148-NODE-148-length-100604-cov-9.356075_pt1 | contig 100604 bp, 94 predicted proteins | sample MGYA00519956_ERZ857955 | MGnify/ENA primary metagenome ERZ857955 (study PRJEB31778, sample SAMEA3449378) | human gut metagenome | biome: human gut; feature: human-associated habitat; material: faeces | place: United Kingdom | collected 2010/2012 ...
CCTCATGCTCATAATGGCTCTGACTGACCAGTGTATATTCTCCAAGACTCGGATTTTCCTCACAGGCTTTTTTTAATGCTTTATAATTTTCATTATCCTTATACTTCTTTTCTATTTTTTCTAATATCTCATTTAAACTTTTTTCTTGTATCTCTTCTGAATCAGACTGATAATCCAAATACATATATGCATCTAATATAACTGAAATATCCGCTGTATTACTATCAAACCCTGCCATATCAATCCTCCCAATAAGATTCTGTAAATTTTCTATTATTTTCCATTCTTGCACTATAATGTCTTAACCGTTGCTTTTTTACTATTACATCACTTTTATATGATGAATCATGCATCAATTTCTCATCAAAATTTTCCACAAAATATAAATCAATCCAACCACAGAATATACCATTGGTCAATATCTGTTTCTTCAGCTTACTCTCAATTTCTTCATTGCTTTTATCACTTTTTATAAAAGCTGTCAAACTAAGATTCTCTTCTGCTATGTACTCTTCAAAAGTAGTATCTGCATCATACTGTGATACCAAACCACTGACATCTGCACCTTCATAGTGTCTAAAATAATAGGGATCATCCCCAAACACTTCCGACAACATCGAATCTATTAATCCATCCACCTGATGTGCATATTTAATTTCAAAATAATTATCATGATATGCATCATGATTTACATCATAAATTACTAAAATATGTTTTCCCGGATATTTTTCACTGGTACAAATAAATTTCTTCCATGAGTCTGAATCAAACAGCGTACCCCCATAAGTTTCATAATATTCGAATTTATCATCATATTTATTTTCAAGATATTTCACAACTCCATAATGGTTATATCTGTTTTTTGTCATGCTGCACCCTGCTAAACCTGTCAATATTAATGTTGTTACTACCAGTACTATATACTTTTTCATTATATTTCCTCTCCATACTCTACTAAATGACCAATCTTAAACAATATCTCTACATTTGCAAAATTACCATTTTGGAAGTTTATTGGCTCTATTTATAGCATCTATCTGTGCTGCCTTATATTTGTCAGCAGCATTTTTTAGATAATTTGCATAATTTTCCAACGATGTTTTCATTCTTCCATAAGTGGAATCTTTGTCTTTTACTGTGTCCCACTTTCCTTTAAATGCACCTGCATCCACACCTTTCCAGTTTGACTGCATCATAAGAACTGCTCTATCTGCATTACTCATTTTGGTATCCATATTTCCGACGTATGTCTCAATTACTTCTGCCGCTTTTTCCATTTTACTGTGGTCTGTCTTAATTTTATATCCCATAGTTTTTCTCCCTTCGCACTATTTAAATAAATCAGAAAGACTTGTGTTGGTCTGCTCTGTAATTTCATAATCTAATGCAACTGATTCAGAAAGAAATTTAATATAGTTCTGCATAATTACTTTTCTTCCATTTCCTCCACAGAAATCTGATTTCAATTTATTAAATGCAGAAATGGCTTTGTTAGATGCTGCACCTTCCCAACACCCTTCTAAACTGCTCATAGTATTTTTTACCGTTTCAAAATCCGTTTCCATTCCATTATTGAGACTTGTAAGTGTTGTAACTGTGGTTCTCACATTTTCTGTATTAATGTGAATTGTTCCACTAGTTCCTCCTGACATTTTATTCATTGATCCACCTCACCCTTATCTTCTTTCCTTACCTTTATTCACTGTTTTTGCAGAACTTGCCTGTTGCGCAGCCGCACGGGCTGCTGCCGCCCTCGCTGCTGCTGCACGGGCTGCTGCTCTTGCTGCCTCCTCTGCTGCTTCTTTCAACCGATCAAGCACCGATGCGTCTACAGAATTTAATGTATTTAGCGCCGATTGATACTTGTTGATAACAGAACGAATACTGTCTGCACACTGTATATTTCCAATATTTTTATAGTCTGCTCTCACATGATTTTCTATATCCTCTAAGCCAACAATAATGTTTTTTAATTCTGTCTTACATGCATTCAATTGCGTACTTCCCTGATTTGACATATTTTTTCTCCCTAACCTTCTGTTATTAACGCTCTTTCTACATTTTCGAAATCCTCTGCTGTCTGATTCAGATAATCTGCACATTTATCCAGCCTTCCAGCAAAATCAAGCACTACCTCTGCTTTTAAAAGTGCCGCAAGCGTTGCAATAGAACTCCAATCAATCCCAAGATTACGATATAAACTATTCATACTGCTATCGAGATTTTTTGCTCTCCTGCTTAATGCCGATAAACTAGATGCATAAGTTCTCATTGTCGTTGTGTCGACTACAATGTATGGATTCGCTGCCGCATAGCTGTAACCTGCTGATCTACGATAAAACCATTGCGCTACCTTATTTAACAATTGATCAATTTCCCTCATAATAACATCCACAAGCTTTTTTACATTTTCTTTCATTCCATCTATAACATTCCTGATTACCTTCTTAATACAAGCAGATATTTCTATAGCTCCTTCCGCAATTCCAGCCACAAATGGAATTAATTTTTCTGCACAAAAATCTGGATCAGCCACAGCACATACTATAATAGTCAGAGTTGTGATCAGAGCTACCGTCGTAGTTTTAGGACATACAACATATCCTGCTAATAAAGTACTGATTACTGTGCTAATTCCCACTACCTTTTTCTGGGTTCCAGATAACGACAAAGCCCACGACACAACCGCTATTAATGCATTTCCAGTATCATTATTTTCGATTGTTTTTGATAATCTTCCAACTGTCGCTGCTAAAACATCCATTTCTCCACTTATCACATTGCCATTTTCATCGAATTCCACAAAACAAGTATCATGTTTCTGTGTCAATGACTGCATATCATTCTTTCCGTAGACCTCATCTTTTGTTTTTATAGTTTTAAACTTTTCTCCAGGCAAATGATATAATAATTCTCCAACCAATGACCATTGATAATGTGTAATTTTTGTTCCAAAGGCTTCAATTTCATCTTGATGTTCGGCAATGTATTCATTGGAAAATCCAGGTCCATCAAAACTATAGCATTGCGTAATTTTATTTCTCATTTCTTCCGGTGCAGTGAGACCCGCATGAGCAGAAAGATTTCCTCCAAGAGAATGACCGGATGTGGCATAATTTTCATAATCATATTCTTCATTTATATATTTCATATATTCTGTTGCAACTTCCTGCTGATTTGTTGCTTCATGATTTAATAATCCTAAATCTGCCTCAACCCAGTCTTTTTTTATTTGGGTATCTGAAGATGATTCACTTCCTCTAAAACCTACGATTGCACTCTTATCTGACGTTTCAATCAGGCAGCCATAAAAACCTGTTTCCTCATTATTGTTTTTAATATCCTTAATTATCCAATCACCATATTTAGAATCTGAAGAAACTATCTCATGATACAAATCAATTGCTTGCTGTGCCCTGATTTTCTCTAACTCACTTTTAGCTTCAGTTTGATTATCTATCAATTTGTCATAAATCGTCGAATCCTCATTAAAGATTTCTCTCAATGTTCTGCCCTGATCATCTGTATTAATATCATAGTATGCTATTTGTGTTGCCACTAATAAATCCCTATCTGAATATTCCATTCTTTCAACCTTCTTTATAAAGTATTTTCAAGTTCTACAATTATAGGTGGATGTTCCAGTAATGCTTGCATTGTCCCATTAAATGTTGTTGCCTCTTTTGCCAACTCATCAAACTCATTTATTTTTTCACTTGAAACATTTTCCCAATATAGGACTCTGCTTCTGCTATCTTTTAAGCATGGATATTTTTCAACCAAAGTTTCCACCGATCCACTTACAGATTCATAACTATCTCCTATAACAAGATATATACCAAAGTGTACCTTATTTTCTTTCACAAATTCTTCGTATGATACATTACTATCTGTTCCATCATTTGAAGACGGTACAGCATGTACATAAACAGACACCTGCACGCCATTCATCATTTCTTCTATCTCTGTCTTTAATCTTTTACACACGCGAGTCGAGACATACTCATCATAAACATAATGCCCCTCTTTTTGTATCTCAGCTTTAAAGATGCAGTCAGGATCAGACACCGGATAACATTTTACAGTAAAGGTATCATTCGTCAGTGTTCCCCAACGTCCTCCCAGTGTAATGATTTCAAAATCTTCGTTGTATTTTTCCTTTAATACTTTTTTCGCAATGCGAACCTCACTTTTTGTTGAATCAAAAATTCCCATACAACCACTTCCTCCTATCATAAGACATACCATGACCATAATTACTATGATTCTTCTCAAGTTTCTCATAATACTGCTCCTCGCTCCTCATATATCTATCCTATCAGGTAATTTCCTGTTATTTTCTTATTCACTAATACGGAAGGGCAGGCAATCACGCTTGCCCTTCCTACAGATTTACTTAAATGCATCAGCAAGATTTGTATTTGCTGTTTCTGTTGCCTGATAATCAGTAGATACATTCTGTCTTAAAAATTTTACGTATGCATCAATTATATCATAATATGTTTGAAAATAGTTGGTTGCAAATGTATCATATGCAGAAATCGTACTTTGTGCAGCCTCTCCCTGCCATGTTGATGACAAGCTTTTTACCGCTGACTGACTATCTTCCAAGGTAGACTTCAATTTTTTATTATTATTTTCAATACTTGTAGCAATTGCCTCCACCTGATCTGTGCTGATTTTAATTGTTCCAGCCATGATATTTTCCTCCCTTCTCCTAATTAGTAAGATTTTTCACTGATGAAGCGATAGCATCCTGACGCTGTTTGTAGTTAGATGATTGCTGTGACAAAGTCTCAGACCCACTCTGTAATTTTTTCACCATCTGACTTAGTTCCTCTGTAAAGCCTTTAATCTGATTACAAAAGGCTACATTATCTTCGCCTTGCCAAGCTTCGCCCATTGTCGTTGCGTCTGACATAAGCTGCTTCGCAATCGAGTCGTATGTTGTGGCAAGCTCAGATAACTTTGATGCTGCTGCATCGATTTTGGATGGATCCACCTGAATGTTTTTTCCCATTTTTTCTCTCCTTTGATTTTATTTATATCAACATCAGCTTTGAGCCATTTTTTATTTTCAGCTCATATACTGACGAATTGATATTTAAAATATTTCCCGACTCTGCATCACACAAAATCGCTGATGCATCTGCTTTATACTTTCCATTAGATAAATTACTCAATGTCTTTGACACCAGAATAACCACTTCATTCATTTTGCTTGTTTGTGGAATAAATACATCAAATGAGCGATTTGCCGCCGGAACAAATATTTCAACTAATACTTTTTCCACTCTTATTCAACCTCTCCCTCATAAATTAATTTTACTTTAACTGCTTTGCCTGCTTTTACAGAATATCCATATTGATTTGAAATTTCCTGTGTCATTTCACTTGTTGTTTTTGTCAATTTAAGATAATACTGATCTGTGATTCCATTTCCAATCCAAATACCGTCTGTTTGTGAAATATTGGTTTTATACCATTTTTCAAAATTGTAAGATGCGATACATTTTGCAGATTCCGCAATAATGATCCGCACATTTAACTTTTGACTCCCTTTTTCAAGAACAAGTGCAAGTTTTTCATTCTCCTTTTCTTCAAGCTGCTCTTTTAAGGCATATAAGGATGAAATAATTACCACCTCCAAAGGATATTGTGGTATTTCTTTTCCTTCGTTTTCTGCATCTTTAATCGTATTGTGTCTTTCAAGAACTGTTGCAAACAATGTATCAATTCCTTCACTTATACTTTTCTTCGAGAATAAATAATTCGCCTTATCGTAATGTTTTAATTGATTTTCACTGTCAATCACGGTTGTATTTATGTTCGCCATAGCAGCTGACATATAACCAAGCATAGATATAAATGCTGTATAATCTTTTCCTTCTGCATATACACACGATATATACTGCTTACTCATATTCAGATAGCTGACTTCCAAGGATTCCGTTTCTACACCAACCGGTATCATTAACGATTGTTCATTCACAAACGGCTGGATAAATTCGAGATTGACCTGTTCCGGTAAAACCGGGATTTTTCTTGCTCTTATTGATGGATATTTTTTTCGCATTTCTTCACAATAATTTCTAACTGCTGCAAATTGATTCTCACATTCAAATGCATGCGCAATCTGAAATTCATAAATCTCATCTGATTTGAAAAGCCCTCTTCCTTTTATTTTTTCTGGAACAAGACCTCCTGTTTTCCCTAATACTGCCGCATAATCTGTCTCGTCTGTCATCTGAAGCACATAAGATTGTCCAATATTCTGAAGCATTCGAAACCGGAGTGCATTCGTTGCCGTAGCTGTCAAGATAAAGTATATTCCATACTTAGTTCCCTCTCGCGTCAAATTCAGCATGTCATTTTCATAGTCTTCATACATTTCCAAAAAAGCTGCATAATTATTAATGACAACGATTATAGATGCTACCTTTTTATTTTCACTACTATTGAACGAATTTATATCTCCTCCATAATCTGCAAATAATTTTTTTCTGGTCTGCATCTGTCCAAGCAATAGTTTTATTAGATTTGTTACTTTTTCCTGTTCGTGTGCGAGAACAACATCCCCTACCTGTGGTGCTTTTGCAAAGGCAGTCAATGTCTCTGCTGAAAAATCCAATATGTATATATTAATTTCTTCTGGCGAATAATTTTCCAGCAATGAATAACATAATGTAGTCAAAAACGTTGTCTTACCGCTTCCAGCCATACCATATATCGCAGTATTTCCACCCTCTGTAATCGGAAGTGTAAGTATATCCTGCCTTTGATTTGCCGGATCATCATATTCTCCAATTATTGGATTCAACTTATTTTTCTGTTTGATATAATTATATTTTTCTGCAATCTGTGTTACATATATCATTGCCGGGATTGGCTCCAACCATAAAGGTCTTACTTTAATTTTTTCCTGCTCTGCAAGTTCTGCCAAATACTCGGTAATTGCATCGATCTGCTTCTTTGGCTTCACAACAGATTTTTGCCTCTCCATCTTTGCCGATTGAATTACACGTCCAGTGTTATCAATCACATCCACACTATCATCTACCTGCTGTTCCACCTTGTCTGCTGGATAATATGGTGCACCAGACCATGCTGACTGTCCCATCTTAAATAATTCATTATATCCGACCTGAAGATAAAATCTTCCTGTATCCTGTAATTCTGCAGCCTCTGGTCTTTTCAACATATCCATACTATCGGCTTTATCCTGTACTTTCAGACATGCTTTAAATTTTGCATTTGACCATATCTGATCATCAACTACACCACTTGGTTTCTGTGTGGCAAGTATTAAATGTACACCAAGACTGCGTCCGATACGTGCCGCACTTACAAGCTGTGTCATAAACTCTGGTCTCTGTGTCTTTAATTCTGCAAACTCGTCTGATATGATAAAAAGATGCTGTAAAGGTTCTGTTACTGTTCCCTCTCGATACATTTTCTGATATTTATAAATATCAATATTACTAATCCCTGATTCTTTGCTCGCCTCTGCAAAAATTGCCTGCCGTCGCCGTAATTCACTTTGAATCGAAATCAATGATCTGTTGATAGCTGCTCCATCTAAATTAGTAATAATACCCGCGGTATGCGGAAGTATTTCAAATGTTTTTGCCATTCCGCCACCTTTATAATCAATTAAAACAAATGCCACTTCGTACGGATGATAATTAACTGCTAACGACAATATATATGTCATAATAAATTCTGACTTACCTGAACCTGTCATTCCCGCAACCAGTCCATGCGGTCCATGATACTTTTCATGCAAATCAAGCTTAAATGCATCTCCGATCGTATCAACACCAATTTGCGCTTCCAAGGTTTTTGTCGGATCATTTTCCTTCCATCGACTCAATACATTCAAATGTTCTATCTTTCCCACTCCAAACATTTCAAGAAATGTAATCATCTTTGGCAGTTTATAAGAATTATCTCCTATATTCAAATGGATATTAGCCAAAAGTACACTATATTTTTCCAGATTCCTATTCGTGTAAATCTGAGGAATGAATTCAGTTACATTTCCTGAAATATCATTTTTGTCATATATTTTTCCCTGATTTCCATCTAATTCAATAATATTGCTACATTCTTTAGGCAAATTCTTCAATTCATCAAAAAATGCTACTACCGAGAAATGCAGATTTTTCTTTGACCCATAAATACTTTTCAAAACCTCTGCTCTTAAAGACAATTCTTTATTAAATGCAAAGATAATATAATATGGCTCACCTTCCTCCAACTCATCCTCTTTCATTTCTTTTCTCGTATCAAATTCAGCCTTTAAATAGGCTGAAATATCTTTCATATCATTACCGCTTTCTGCATAAAAACGCATTGACTTATCGTTATTCCATACATGAGGAAGCCACTTGACATATTTCAATTTAGAGCCATCTTTTTTCTCATCATATAAAAATACGAACTTAACTTCGTCGTAGCTATATAATGAGGCAAGCTGCAATATCATTCCATTTGCAAAATTTAATACATTATTCCTTGCTCCTATCACACCTGTGACGTGATTCTCAAACAATGATACTGTAATAGGTACATCTTCAATAATATGTGGAGATTCACACATATCCAATAATTCCTCTTCCAAAACATCTCTTTCGATTTCAAACTTTCTTTCCGGATATTGGATATCAGCATTTAAATCCACTGTTCCCTGTCCAATATTAATTTTCAAGAAATCATTTTGTCCGTAAGAACGCTCCCATAGATTTCTGCTGACATTTTCGATTCTATGCATACAATCCTGAATACTGACATTATTCTCTAAAATAATTTCCCTTTGTTTTTCACATTCATCCTCAAATGATTGTCTTATTCTTTCCAGATATTCCTGATATTTTTGCTTTCGTAGTTCTTCTTTTTTCCTTTTTCTTTTTTTCTCATATCTTTTAGAGATAATCGGCCAAAGCACAGTTCCTAACAACATGCATCCCGAAGTTACTGCGGACATCATATTTCCCTGTGCAACTCCATATACAGCTGTTGCCATTGAAGCCATTCCCATGGTCATAGATGGTCCAATTGCTAACATCATTGGCATTTCTTCTCCAACCTGACTTGCTGGAGGTGCGTCTATTTTAAATACAGCTTTTTCTACATCCCTTTTAAATCTTGGTGAACGATAAAAAGTATCATCATCTATTGTTTCAAAATCAAACTCATCATCATTTTGTTCATAACACTGTGATAAATATGGTTTCAATAAAGTAGTATCTATTTTCAATGTCTGATCTGGATTATTTATTGCGAATAAATTTTTCCCTATTATGATCACAACGCCCATGATATATATCACATCGCCAAATTTTAATCTGCTTTCATTAATCCTTTTTCCATTCACAAATGTTCCATTCGAACTATCTGCATCTTTTATTTTCCATCCAGCATTTGTTAATGTTAATTTTGCATGAACCGAGGAAACATATTTGTTGTCAATTACTATATCATTATTTGAGTTTCTTCCTATATTGATTGTAATGTCATTTCGAACCAAATACTTTTTAAACTCCACTCTGTCATTTGTAGATGGCTCTGCAAAAATAAATGTTTTTTCCGAACTTCCTGTAATATCCAGATTATAGATTGCCATTTCCGTGATTTCACAGCTATTCGTATGTTTTTTCTCATTGTTAAGTAATTTAACTTTTTTATTTGACTTTATATACCATTTCTCATCAATTCCCTCTATTTCAACTTTTATCCCTTCACTGTTTTCAATGATATATTGTCCTCTGATTTTTTCTGGAAGAACAATGGACGTTATTGATTTTTTGTTCATTAATGAAATTATCATACTGTTTTCTCTCTCCTACGTTTCAGTTCCTATATAACATAGTTACCACAATCAATTTATATAGAACAAAAATTCTTCATCTGCCATCCGTATACTGTCGTTTGAAGCAAGTTTATATGGAACTTCTTTTTCAAGTCTGCTGCCATTTAGATACGTAAAATTTGTCGATTCTTTATCTATCAAAAAATAATCTCCATTTTGTATTTGAACTACTGCATGTCTCCGACTAACTGCCTTGTTATCAATTACAAAATCGTTATCTGTACCTTTTCCGATAGAAAAAAGGCTTTTTTGTATCTCTGCACATTCTCCTGTTTTGATTCTTTCCAACACTGGAACTTCATCACATTGTTGAAGAACTGTAGTTTCCCTGTCATACTCTTCCGTTTTTGATAAAACATCTGTTTCTGGCTCATCTTCCTCAACTAAAAGTATTGTTCCTTTATCCACATTGTTATGCCTTCTGTCATAATGTTCTTCATAAGAAACTCTGTCATTTGTAATAAAACCACTTCTTCCTGTTTCTGCCTTTACAATCTTTTTAAATACTTGTGGATATTTCTTTTCCACATATTGTTCTATATGTTCAACCTTATAATTTTGTATATCATTTAAAAACATTTCAAAATCTGTCAAAAAACTTTTCATAATTTTGCTGTTTTTAATTGCTATCTGTGTGATATCTCCCAGAAAAGCATAAACATTTCCACTTGTAACTCTGCTTATAATTGGCTGATATACAAAAAATAATTCTTTTGTCCGTTCACTTATATATACCAGTTCCGGTTGTAACATCAGATTACACATATACAGACCATTCATTTCAATCCTTTTTGTCATCTCAATTGTCTGTGCAATAATCTGATAAAAAGCTTCTTTTTCTATTTCTCTTTTCAAATATGATGTAAGCTGAATCACATTCGGCGCCGTATAAATAATCGTCTTTTTTCCTTCCTGTCTCGGTCTGAAACAGCCGCGGAAAATCTGCCGTTCAAAAATATTGATTTCCCGCTCATTAATCTGTTCCCCAAATGATAACTTACTTTTAATCGTAACTATATTTCCCTTTGATACTATGCGATACTTTGCCATATCTCTCAGTCCTTTTTTTATTTTCTCTTACGTCTTATTTTGATACGTCCGCTTCGCAGTGCGATCGCTGCACCGACGCCACCGCCTGTCACCACTGCTGCACCCGCAATAGAACCTGCAAACAATGGCTTATTGTTGTACCAACGGATGAATGTGTTGGTTGTTACAAGAATTCCATTTAAGACATAGTTTGTTTTATTGCCAGCTGCATCCACAGCCATAATTGTGACATCCTGTTTTTTCGTATTGTTTGGGATATCGAACTGATAGTTTTCACCATCCACTGTGTAATCACATTTTTTATCACCAATATAAATCTCAACACTATCTAATACCAGGTTGTCGTTGACTGTCACATTTGCTGCTTTCTTATCCACTGGATACTGGGCATTGCTCTCAACATCAATTGGAATAACGACAGGAGCTGTTTTATCCACACCAAATGAGATTTCTGCTTCTTTGGATTCATCAATGTTCTCATTGACATTTCCTGCAATATCCTCTGAATACAGTGTTACAATGTAACGTCCATCCCCGGCAAAAAGAGACTTGTCGATGGTGTAATCATACTGATACCATTGTCCGTTTCCACCAGATTCCTGTACCTGATAATCGATACCTTCTTCTAATGTTCTCGGTGTTCCATTTGTATCTACTACTACTTTGATTTTGTCATGTTCCAGACTGTCTACGTTGACTTCTTGTAACTTGACATCAATCTCGTTCTGAATATAAGTTCCTTCAATATCTTTTAAGGTCTGATCAAACACGTAAACCGATCCGAAGCGATTTACAGAGAATGTAACTGTTGCATTGCTCTCATTTCCAGCCATATCGGTCAATGTGGCATTTATCGTATAGATGTCGTCATAGCTTTGCTCTTTTGGGAAGTTCTGGAAGGTAAATGTCTCTCCATTTCCCTGATTCGTATAAGAGCCTTCCGGTGCCACACTTCCCTGATTTGCACCAACCAGTTCAATGTTCACACCATTGGTATCAAAGTTTGTATCTGACATTACGATCTGTGGAATAACATCTCCATTATTTGCCGAATAATCTTCGACACCAACAATTTCAATTTCCGGCTCAGTGAGATCCACATAGTACTCTTCTCCTGTATAGGTTTCAGCTATGTTTCCTGCCATGTCCGTGTATTCCACATTAAAATTGTATAAACCATCTGTACCACATGTAATGGTTGCGGTATGAACATCTCCATTTCCGGTAAATCCGCCAGACTGTGGGAATGAGATTCCTGCTCCGTTATCAGTTGCTGTTCCTGTTATCCTTACTCTGTTTTCAGAGAAATTATGTTCTTCAATCTGAATCGTTGCTGTACGCGTTGCTGCATAATAATTGCCATTTACTGCATTATTGTTGTCATAAGTAACCGTAATCACCGGACGGGTTTTATCGATGGTAAAATCATCTGCTTTTACTGTCTCTGCCTGATTTGCTGCCTTATCCTGTCCACTGACCGAAAGCGTATAGTCACCATCCTCTGCAAATGTAATGGTTGCCGTACTTACACTCTGATCCGGGTTTTCCGTATTTTCGGTTGTCTGCCATGCTGACAACTCAGGAATCACACCATCTGTATTGGTAATATCTGCTTTAAAATCTGCCGCCTCAAAGTTACGTTCTGTAACTGTAATGGTAGCAACTCTGTTCTCTTTGAACATGGTTGTATTTTCAGCATCCGGTGTCTCATTATCAAATGCAATTTTGATTTCCGGTTTTGTCTTATCAATACTGAATATCAGTTCGTCTTCTGATGTATTTCCTGCACGGTCTGTCATTTTGATATGCATTTTTATCTCATTGCTGTTATTTTTTACAGTGAATGACTTTTTCAGTTCTGTAACAAGGTTTTTGTCTTTCTTTGTCTGACTCCAGCCATCCGCATTTCCACTGGAAAATGCACCCTGATTACTGATCTCCACATTTCCTGACTGATTGTTTTCTTTATCATAAGGCGATTCCACTGTCCATTCCACAGAACGGATCCCCGAAAATGTATCTGTCACTGTAACATCTACCGTTACATCTTTTTCATACAGTTCATTTCCCTTTGCATCCTTGCTTGCAGCTGCCGCCTTGTTAAAATCAATATGTTTCTCACGGGCATGCTGCTCGGCTGTTTCAATGATCAGACTACTCGGTGTCACATATCTTTCTTCGTGATTATTTAACATATCGTAAGCGCAGGCATAAATCTGTCCTTTAAATCCTGCCTGAACCACAAATGTCACTTTTCCTTCTGCATCTGCCTGTACAATCTGTTCACTGCCTTTTGTTCCATTGGCATCTACCATATAATAGTGGATTTCCTTTACACCGGAATCCCCTTCTTTGGAGCCGTCCGTAGACGTTACAGTCACCTTTGTATTTTCTACAAAATAATAACCATAATCAGTCTCTGTATAAGAAACGCTTCCATCTGCTTCTTTATTTCCTGCTGCTTCCATATCAATGCTTAAAATTTCCGGAGCTGTAATATCCTTGTAGACACGCTGTGTTTTGGAATATTCATTTCCAGCATTGTCAATGGCTGTAATTACCATATCATAGCTGTTGGTATCTGCATTAATGACAGCATCCTTCGTGTTGATCTCATAGCTTTCCGTAACCGTTTTCTGATCCGGATAAGAAACGTTCACTAACTCCTTGTTATTAACGGAGGCCTTCACATTATAAATTCCAGAATCTTTATCTTCTACTTTAATGCTGACTCCAGTATCACTATTGTTATAGATGATTCCATTTTTTCCAACATATCCTTCTGCAGATAAAACAGATGTAATGGTCGGTTTCACTGTTTCAATCATTAAATTGCTGTTTTTCACATTCGAATTTGCTGTCGTCACAAGTGTCTTTTCAGACTGGTTGCCAACGTTATCCGTAACTGTTGCACTGATTTTTTTATCTAAATATACTTTCTGTTCATTTAAAACAGTCTCTGCCGGGAGTTCAAATACCGCTGTATTATCGCTTCCGACTGCCTTTGTCTGATAAGCTTCTTCACCTACATATAATGTAATTTCGTTCAGTCCGGCTGACGGTACTTCTGAACCATCGTCACTGTGTAAATCATCTGCTGTTACAGTAACTTTGATCACACCATTTCCATAGTTACCAAAGGTAAAAATATTTAAAATTTTTGATGCATCTTTCTTTTCAATGTTAAATCTTGTAACATCTGGCTTATGTGTATCAAGACAGATTGTTTTTGTGTCAATTGTTTTATTTCCTGCGATGTCCGTATAGGTGGTGACAACTGTGTTTTCGCCTTCCCGCACATTCTTCAAATCGTTTGCTGAAAGTGTAAGAGAATCCTCCTGTACAATCTGATTACTACCTGTAATACTTACCACAAAGTTCTTTGCCTTCGAAGTAAGTTCATCTCCGTTTACGGTCACAGTTCTCGCTGCAAGACCACTTCCGTTAGTCTGATCTTTTTGATCTGTAACCTCGCATACAATCGCTGGAATATCTTTGTACCAATACTCTGTCTTTCCATCTTTTGCATTTTCATATTTGCCATCTGCCTGTGGCGTCACCTTTACTACAGGTGCATCTTTTTCCAGCATTAAAACATCCGATACAATACCATTATGATTCTTAATTTCTGTTAATTTATATGCCTTACTCTCATTGCCCAATGCATCCACTGCTTTGATATAAACCGCTTTCAGGCTTGCAAATGTACCAGCTTCTTCCAATGGAACCGTAACTTCTATCGTTGCATCACTTGTTCCACTTACTTGTGTACTTACAGTTCCCGTATACACTTTTGTATCATCATCACTGTACACGCGGACTTCTTTCACACCAACTGCCGGATAATCCGATTTGCCGTCTTTTTCATTCACATCTTTCGCAGTAACTTTTACTGTAATATTTGCATTGTAATAATTTCCAAAATCGTATTTTTTTATTGTATCAGCAGGAATCAGAGACACTTCCGTAATTTCAGGTGCTGCACTGTCCCGATATACAGTAATAACTCCGGCTTCTGAACACTGTTTTGCTTTGTCAATGGCATAAACATAGATTCTATCAATGTTCTGATTTTCTGCTAATTGAATGCCGCTTATTTCAAACTTACCATTTTCATTTAATACTGCTTCCTGTTTTTGATTCAGTACAACATCATCCGGTGTAAGTTCTGTTGCTGACCAGACAACCTTTTTCAAATTTTCATCCACGGCTGTACCTGTGATATCCACCGTCGTGTCTGCTTCCGTTTTCCAAATTGTTTTCTCATCGTCACTCAGTTCAATTGTTGGTTCTGTTGTATCAATCACAATTTTCACAGACGGATTGAGACTTATTTGCTTTCTGCCAATAATTCCACCTTTATACACTGATGAAATGATAGTTGTTTTCGTTAAGTTGAGTTCCGTTTTGCCCAATCCCCATTGCGAAAGACTGATTTTAGCTCCATCCTTAAATTTTAAAATGGCTGATGATGAATAATAGTTTCCATCCTCATCCGCTTTTATTTGATTATCTCCACTATCTAACAGATTCAGACCTGCATGAGCCAACGAATCTTCATTTTCATTTTGAATATCTTCAAATTCAGCAGTTACATTCTGGTCACCATTTACGTTTTCAATCTTATAGACTGCTGTTCCATCTTCATCCTCTGTTAAATTATTTTCCTGTATCGGCGTACCATTGATCGAAAATATTTTTACTGTTTTACCTTCATTTGGTTTTACAATGATTGCAACTTCTGCTCCAGAATCTACAATAATATTTTTTTCACTGGAACCATTAACCTCAACAATTCCTCCATCATCAGTTGTAACAGAAACTGTGTACGTATCAATTTCTGCTGTCACTTCTATACTATGTGCCTGTTTTATTCCTTCTGAAAATATATATTCTTTCTCTTTTAAGCTGTTATTTATTTCGTTTTCATTAAGCTTTTCATCATTGTCCACTCTAAAACTTGTAAGATGATACTTGTTGTCTGTAACAGCTGCTTTTATTTTGTACTCAGAATCTGTATATGGAACATTCCGGCTACCGTCTTCTCCACTCTCGGTTGTGATTTCAACTTTATCATTTTGTGCATCACTATTTAAAATTAGCTTTCCATTCTGACTAATTTTATAGGTGATTGTGAACTGTTTCTTTGCGAATGTGATTGTAAATGCATAATTTGCATCTAATGCTACATCCTTAAGACCTTCAAATTTAAATGCACTGTTTTCATCTTTATAATTTTTCCACCAATTATCGTTGGTTTCTCCATCCGGTTTCCAATCTACAGTTTCTTTTTTCACTGTTACAGCAGTGATTTCATAACCTTGCTTTGGTGTTGCTGTTACTACATTATTTTTTACTGCTACATTTCCTGCATCACTTGTTGCTGAATTATCAGAAGTTTCTACATTTGCAGTAACTGAATATGGAACAGACTTTTCTTTAAGTGTAATTGTACCTAACTCAATCTTTTTTGTTTTTACCTGATCTTCTGTGACAGTTTTCTCTTCACTGGAATAACTGTCATATGTACCTTTATCCACATCTGCTGGCTCAACTTTAACCGTATACTTATTATCCGTATTTAATGTCCAATTACCAATAGAAATATTAAATTTTCCATCGTCTGTTGTAGTCGCTTCATTCGTTACAGGAGTCGAACCGCTTTGTGGGTATGTTACCGTCACCTTTGCACCTGCATATGGAGTTCCATTATTCGTATCTGTGTTTTCATCATCATTACCTGGAACCATCACCTGTCCTGTGATTGTGACTGCATCACTTTCATCTGTTGTAGTATCATCTGCTGATGCACTGATACTTCCAAATGGTATCGTTGTTGCCATAATTAACGCAATCATTAACCATGCTGCAATTCTTTTTCCTTTTGTTCTCCAAAACATTTCCATTTTCTAAATTATCTCCTGCGTATGTATGATGATTTCATTCAAAACCAGTTCATACCTTTTATCTGTGTTTTTTATATTTTCATCCAGCACAACTGTTTCATCTGCCTGTAATACAGTTGTAGTTTCTTCTAAAGCAGTTGTTTCCTCCTCAACCATCTGAAGCGGCATAGTGGCTTCTTCCCGCAGCAATGCTGTCTTTTCCTCATCTTTTTTCGGAAGAACCTCCGTTTTTTCCTCATTTTTCAATTCCACTGTTGTGCGTTCCATCAGACTGCTTTTCCTTGTTTCAGATGATTTGGCACTTCTTTTAGACAATGGATTTTTCTGTCTGTTATTCTCCTCCCGCATTGCCATAATCTGACGTTCTGCCGATTTACCACTAAGATCATCTATGATTCCCCGTACATCCATTTTAAAAAAAAGATAAATGGATATCAGTGTTAAAACTCCTGCTAATGAAAATGCAATGATGGATATGAGTTGTAAAGTACCTGCATTCATGATGCTTTCACCTCCGTATCTTTTGCATATGCATTTTCCACTGCTGCCTCTGCATCCTGTAAACGCTTTAGAATATCATTTTTCATTTCTTCTGTTTTGTCTGTTGTCGTATCAACCTGCTCCGTACCAGCTTTTACCTGTTCCAGCAACGCTTTCATATCTTCCTGTGCTACGTCATCTGCCTTAAATTTTCTTGCATAAGTTTCCACAGCATTCATTGCCAGTTTGTATACTTCCAGATTTACAATTTCATTCTCATCCTGACTCTCAGATACGGTTGCTACGAGTTTTGTTATATTCTCCCAATATGGAAGATAGGTTCCTTTATCAGATGCTTCCTGCACATTCAGTGTGATATCGCGGTTAAACTGTCCTATATCACGGTACATTTCAGCCATCGTATAATAACTGCTGTCTTCACCGCCATAAGTACATGCCGCCTCAAACCACTGAATCGCACTTTTCATTCTGGTTATCTGATTGTCTGAATTTTCTGTTTTTCCATAATCGTAGTAATACCAGTATAATTTTCCTATCTCAAAAGCAAGATCCCCATAATCGCTATTCTGCTGCAAAACAGTCAAATTACTGTTTATTTTCTTTTTGAATAATTCCTCTTCTTCCAATGAAAAGACCGCGTCATCCTTAAATGCCTCGATTATTCCAAAATACGCTTCCGAATTGCCCGGCAGAATATCTATTGCTTTGGCATAATAATCGATTTTTTCCTCATCTGTCGCAGATAATTCTGCCTGCTTGATGTTATTATCATAATCGCTGTTGTTCACATGAACCCTCATTCCTGTGCATACACACCCTGCAATCAGAAAAAATACAGCTGAACATGCTGTAATAAAAAAAACTTTCAGCTTATTTTTCTGTTTCTTTCGATACCCCTCGTCCATCTCATCATAATGATCCAGCGCATATAACAATTCTGCACATGACTGATAACGATCTTCCGGGTTTAACTGGGTACATTTTTGAATGATCGCTTCTAATCCACTAGACAACTGCGGATTCCAATATCGGATTGGATATATCTCATAAGGAGGTTCACATGGATTCTGTCCTGTGAGTAAATGGTATAGCGTCACGCCAAGACAATATACGTCTGTTCTGGCATCCGTCTGACCTTTTCCTCCAAACTGCTCCGGCGCAGCATATCCTTTTGTTCCAAGACTTACTGTATCTGCCAGATTCTGTTCTTTGTATTCCCTCGCAATACCAAAATCAATTAACTTGATATTTCCATTCGGCTGCAGCATAATATTTGCCGGTTTCATATCCCGGTAGATAATTGGTGGATTCTGCGTATGCAGATAATCCAATACCCTGCACAGTTCCTTCGCCCATTCGATCACAACTTCCTGCGGCTGTGCACCTTCCTTACTTAGCACACTGCTTAAGGTTTCTCCCTCGATGTAATCCATGACAACATAGATTACATTTTCTTTTTCGATAATGTCTACAATTCTTGGCAGTGACGGATAATCCAGTTTTTTCATCATGTTTGCTTCCGCCATTGCACTTGCAACTACAACTTCATTGTTCTTATCATAAGCTTTTCTCTCGATTTCTTTAATTGCCCACTGTTTATTCAGGTTTTTGTCCATCGCAAGGTAAACTTTTGACATTCCGCCTTTTCCGATCAGCTTTAAAACCTCGTATTTTCCCTCAATAATTGTTCCTCTCTCAGCCAACTTTCATTTCCTCTTTTGCCTTATTTGAGTTTGATATAAATTGCAGAAATGTTATCCGTTTCCATCCGCTGTTTATTCCATTCGATCATTTCTCTCAATTTTTCTTTTATCTGCGCTTCATCAAGATTTTTATGTGGATTCAGCGACTCATAAATTTCGTCTTCTGATAGCATATGACGAAATCCATCTGAGCATAGCAAAAGGGCTGTGCCATGCGCCAGCCTTCCGTTCTCATATTGTGGTTCAAAAAATTCATTCACACCGATACACTGAAGAAGCACATTTCTACGATTATCTTTTTTAGCACTCTCCGGTGTCATATTTCCACGTTTTATCTCTCTGGCGATAAAAGTATGATCTTCTGTCAGTTGTTGCAACGTATCCGATAATGTATAAATTCTGGTGTCTCCAACATGACAAAGCATATATTGTCCATCACTGTTTAATAAAACCGCACTTATTGTTGTTCCAAGCTGAATCTGGTTTTCTTTTCCATACCTGATCAGTCTGCCATTTATTTCTTCCAAAAGACTCTGCCACTGTTGTCTTATTCCTTCATCCCCAACATGCATTTCGTTCTTTATGTAAACCTGCTCAAACCAGTCTGAAAAAGCCCTGACGACCGTTGCACTGGCAAGCTCCCCTTTTTCCATGCCACCCATGCCATCACAAATTGCGATCAGAAGTGTCTCTCCATGTTCCTCAGAACATCCTTTTAATAACAGACTGTCCTGATTGGTCTTCTTTTTTATCCCAACGTCTGTATCATATGCAATATAAAATTTCTTCAACTTTTTCCCCCTGTTTTTCTTTACAATTATTCTTTTTATTATATTATTCTCCTACAATTCACACCATATAATCTGATGTAATTTGGGTAAAATATTTACATTTTTTCTACACAAAAAAGACACCATTCTCTAAATGGTGTCCTTTCTAAAATAACAACTCTTTTATCTCTTATATTCTTCTATCACACATTCATGTGCTTTACTTTTCTTATCATAATTAATGCCCACTAAAAGTATATTTCCAGTGTACTGCAACAATGATTCAGGATACTTTTTGTCCTTTATCTGTTGTAACGCTGTATGTGCACTTTTATTCCATTTTAATTCGACTACGAGTGCAGGATAATCTACTCTGTATTCCTCTTTCGGTATAAATACAAAATCTGAAAACCCTCTCCCTGTCGGCAATTCCCGAATTGGTTTAAAATAATATTTCATGGCGCTTAAGTACGCAATTGTCAAAACACTGCTCAATGAATTTTCATTATGATATTGAATTGCTGACGCATACTCCATATGAATCTGTTCGATATAATCTGCAACCAGCGTTTCCTCTCTATCAAGAGTAGCCTCTAACAACTGCTCGGATTGATATTCAAACTCCTGCAGTTCATTCCATTTCGTTTTCTTTGTTGCCGCTAAAAGTTCCTGCCGTATCTCCTCATTTGGAATAAATGCGCACTGTTTTCTCTGGTCATATGCCAGATATCCAAGGTGGATCAGGTAAGTTATCACATCATCCCTGCTAGAAAAGCTTACCGTATCGTTTTGAAATGTTCCGGTATCTACTTCTACTGTCGAACCTGAAATCATCTCTATGATTGCCTGTTTTAACCCATCAAAATCCATGTTGATCAGTGGAACCACAACCTCATATGTTCCGGTCTGCGACCAGTAGCTTTGGAAATTTCCGCGCAGCATGACACTGACAACTGCCTTCGGATTATAAACCTGCTGATTTTCCAGTACGTATCCATCATACCACCTTTTTACCTCTGCAAAATCCTTATGATATTTATCGCAGAGTTTTTCAACTTCCAGCTCCGTAAACCCAATATAAGAAGCCAGTGCCCCGGCATCTAACATTGTAAATTCATCAAAATTGTTGAGTGCAGATTGCGTTTTCATTTTCTTGATTGGCAAAATTCCTGTCAGATACGCCAGACTGATAAATCTGGTAGGTTCTGTTCCCTTGAACATTCCACACAGAAAATTAATGTAATTTTCCTGCTCGTCCCTGTTATTTGCCTCGTCACGAATCAGAATATCCCATTCATCAATGATTACAATGAATTTATTTCCGGTCACAGTATAGATTTCTGACATTGCTTCCGGCAAAGATACCGTTTCTTCCGAAATAATATCCGGATATTTTTCTTTCAATTCTGCTATGACACTTTTTTCAATATAAGAAACAACTCCTGCTGCTCCCTTCGCTGGAGCAAGGCACCACTGAATATCAAGATGTATGACATCATATTTGTTCAGATGCTGTCTAAAATCCCCTGCATGGCTAATTTCATAATCTGCAAATATATCTGCTGAATCGCAGCCTTTGCTGTAATAAGCTGTAAGCATATCCGCTGTGACAGACTTTCCAAAACGACGCGGTCTGCTGTTGCAGATAAACGCCTGCTTTGTATTGATCACTTTATTGGTATACGCAAGCAAACCTGTTTTATCAATATAAATTTCTGAATTTAACGCTGTCTCAAATGCACTGTAATCAGGATTAAGAAATCGTCCCATGTGTCATGCTCCCTCTGTATTGTCTATTTCCGTGTCTTTCAAATGTTTATTCTGCAATTATACAATTTGCTGTTTTTCTTTTCAAGGTGAACTATGATATTGTCATTTCCTTTTCACGATTTTCATTGTACATTACAGACGTTCTATTTCGAGTTAACTCTGTCCCAAAATGTCCCTTTATCTCTATCAAATTAACATTGGGTAATCCTGATCTTTTCCCCAACTTCAGCATTTTCATATTTTTCTTTTCCTATATAAAAAATACTTGCATATCCCGATGTACTGTCTCTTCCTTCCACCGGATAATGATATATCATGCATGAATCATCCGATGCTCCTGCATCCCTGCTTTCTGCCTTAATCGGAATTTTTCTATCTACAAATATCTCAATGTAATGACTTCTTTTAGCAATTCGATAATTCGATATATTTATGACTGCCGTTAAAATAAAGAAAAAAATGAGCAAAACCATGGCAATATCAATTGCATATGACATGGCAGGTAATATATAAGAACAATTACTGCATATCTAATTGTCATCTGTTTGTAGCAAGCCATTCTTCTCTTGTCGCATATTTTCACTATGTATAATTCATTTCCGTGTCAAGAGCACAATAGATATACATACTATAATGGTCAAGACCAAAGTATCCGGATGCTTCCGAACTGAGAAAGGTGGCAAAGATTATCTAAAAATCATGTCCTATGTAGGCACGGCACAGAAACAGGGATACAATGCTGAAGCAATCAAAAATGCGATCACAGGTCACCCTGAACTGTTCCTATTGGTAATATATTCATTCTTCTTTTTTCTCCTTTTCATGATTATTTTAAAATGCATTTTACAAATTGGCCGTTCTATATATATACATATAAATAGTACAAAACATAACAATACATTTATCCAAAACAAAATTTTGCTGCTCGTTTTCAATAAAGCTGCTAAATAAATACATTCAAATATAAAAAACAACATTTTTATCCAGAAAAACTTTATACGAAACTTCTTTCCATCACGATATAATTGCCAACATTCATTTGCAGAAAGTTTCAATGCATTTTCCTTTATAAAAAGTTTTTCGGTATAATTTAATGAATAATTCACAACCCAGATTGCGGCTACCAGCCCCATTAACACACTTATGCAAGCTAACATTCCACTCGGCAAATGATAACTTGCTTTTCCAAGTACTGGATACAAAAAAATGCCTATAATACCTCCATAATATCCACCTTTTCTTGCTCCTTTCTCTGCATTTTTTGATGTTTCTCCACCATCAATACAATAAACACACTCGTCTCTAAAATCATAATAATACAATATTTTTTTTCTTCTATTATTACATATCAATACATACTTTCTCATCATATCTCCATTACTTTAATCATTTTTTCTTTGAATTTCCTTGCTAAATTGCATTTACATAAATCCTTTACTGTTGCATCCTGTAAATTTGTTCCTTCTTTTCTCATGCTAGCGAAATCAAGAATACCGCCTAAAATTGGTAATCCAATTTTGCATCCAGTAGCGACTTTTCCTAATGTACTACCATATTGGGCGAGTACTCCAGTTGTATCCGCCACATTAGGGTTTAGTACAACAAATGAAGACGCACTTTCTGGTCCCTTGGCAATTGCCGTTGCAGTATTAACAAAACTGGCAAATGAATTTAATGTAGCACCGCTTGCCTCAAATATGTTAGTGAGCATTTCATCACGAACTTCATCCTTGAAATTTCCTCGTAAACTCGAAATAAAATTATTCCAACTATTTTCAACAACTTTCTTACCTTCATTAGTCAAATCTATTATTTCTAGTGTTTTTAACACAGTTTCTATATCATTTTTATTAATTGCATTATTTATTTTCTTTACCTGTTCATCTGTCAATGTATCTATAAAATTTTCTTTTATTTTTGTTCTTTTTGATACTTCAAATTTACTGCTATTTTCATTTCTATTTGTATGTTCGTATTGAAGAATTACATTTTCACACCGTCAAAGATGCGCTTGCATCACAGCCTACGGTATCAAGATTCTTTAACCGTATGGATGAAGACACTTTAAACCAGTTCCTTGCGATTACCAGAGTACTTCGGATGAGAATTTACAGTATTCAGATGCCACAGGCTGTTATTCTTGATCTGGATCCCACTCTTCTTGATGCATACGGCAGACAGGAAGGCAGAGCCTTTAACTTTAACTTTCACTATCAGAGCAATGGTTATCATCCACTTGTCTGTTATGATGGAATGACCGGGGATCTGATAAAGATCCAGCTGCGTGATGGAACACAGTATTCCTGTACCGGAGTAGTTGATTTTTTGCAGCCATTACTGGACATTCATTCAGCAAGATATCACATTCAAACTGTGTAGTAGCTGCCCTTATAAAAATGAATTCTATGAGACACTTTCAAATATTGGCATCTCGGCTTTTTACTTTTCTTCATCTGTGAATTTTGCGTTACTATTTTCCATTATCATCAATTTTCTCCTGTTATTTTCTCTCCTACAACTGCAACAATTGCGTGATTTCTGCGGCTTTGATGTTGTACCAGATGACTCAAAATCCACCCACTTTACCTTGTAACAAAACTAATTTTTATAAACCAATAGAATTAAGATCTACATGATAAGATTCGTAATTTTTTCCACTATAATATACTCTGACATTTTCTCCCTGATAATCTCTTTGAGGTTCCCCCCACTGCCCTCTGGATGCAAAAATATGTATTTTCCCATCCGGTGCATCATATCGGCATAACACTGTATACCCCATAAATGCTCTGTTTTTTTCATCAACCGGAGTTTTAAACTGCTCACTTAAACTATCTGTAACTTTCAAAAACATTGGCTTTACAATACTGTTAACCTTTATTCTTCCCACAAGTTCCACCCCACAGGTTACCGCATTTATATAATTTCCTTCTTTCAGTAAAGCACGTTCTTTTCCTCTACTATCAAACTTAAACTTATGTAAAACTGCCGAATCCGGCAAAATAGAACTTGTATCTACATAATACTTCTTTGGATTTTTCAAATCGACATAAATCTTTAATTGCTTCTCTTTAATTAAAGCCGATGGATTATATAAAAGTGACTTGCTTTTAAACAGATATTCTTTCCCATTTGCTTCCACATATTTACATACAACAAAATAGGGATTCATTGAAATACGGTCTATCTGTACTTTCTGATATACATTTACATCAATATCGACAATATCTGCGTAAATATATTTTCCATTTGCAATTAATTTTTCTTTTTTTCCTTTTTTCGTAGTATAAATTATCATGCAAATTATTCCAACGATTAAAAAAACTGCCAGAACGCTGCCAAAGATAATTGAAAACAACCACAAAGATGGGACTATGAAACACAAAATCAGACTACCTAAAACACCCAAAGTTCCTATACATAAAAATATAATACCTAGCTTTTTTAATAAGCTTGCACCGTTTTCCATGATGTCGTTATTCCTTTTCCTTTATTTTTCTTTTTTCAAATTAAAAACCAAACCTAATACTCCAAATAACATAATACCAATTGGTATTGCAATGGGAACAATAATCGTAGTAGGTTTTATGTCCCTGTTATTGGTATAAATATACGGATTCTCTGGATCAACCCATAATGTTATTTTTGTTCCTTCTGGTACAGGATCTGATGTTAGATTATGTATAGTTGTTTGTATTTTTTTATCTTCAACAACATACTCAACAACTTGATTATAACGATAACTTTGACCATAATCACTGTCAGATTTCAAATCTGATTTATTATCAATAACAATTGCTTCGACCTCTAACGTACATACCTCCGCACTCTGCTTTATTGAAGGTATACCAACCAGAAGTGTGAATACAAGCATTGCTATTCCACCTATCAAAAAAATAAAACTAACAATTATATTTTTTGAATTCATCTTTTTTTTCATGTTAACCACCATTTACTCTTTTTGAATTTACTGCATTTTACTCATAAAATACAAATTTTTCATTTGCAAATTCTATTTGAGTTTCATCTTACCTGTACGCAGTTGCTATTTTTCATTATTTGCCTTTTAAACTTATCCTTACTTTTCCACCTATTACCGCATCATCATACTGCTCTTGTGTTAAATAATAGATACTCTCATACCCAATTGTTGTATCTCTTCCAACAATCGGATAAAAATTCCCCTCTTTTTATATCTCAGCTTTAAAGATGCAGTCAGGATCAGATACCGGATAACATTTTATAGTAAAGGTATCATTCGTCAGTGTTCCCCCACGTTCTCCCAGTGAAATGATTTTAAAGTCTTCATTGTATTTTTCCTTTAATACTTTTTTCGCAATGCGAACCTCGCTTTTTGTTGAATCAAAAATTCCAGCACACCCACTTTGTCCTATCATAAGACATACCATGACCATAATTACTGTGATTCTTCTCAAGTTTCTCATAATACTGCACCTCACCCTTCATATATCAAGCGATAACGTCCTGACGCTGTTCGTAGTTAGTGTCTGCTGACCAAGCAGTTATTTGCAGCTTTCGACTCTTATATCAGTTCCAATCATGTAAAAATCGGAACTGATAATGATTCCTATGGCAATTATACAATTTGCCGTTTTTCTTTTCAAGGTGAACTATGTGTAGTCCTGCGAATCTATGCAACCATCCTTCCCAATCCTTCCGCTGCACTCGCATACCTCTCCTGTCTCAGTGTTTTTCTTATTCTCTAATGCTTTTTTGTTTCAAACTTTACTCCTGATTTTTCGGATACAGTTCGTTTAAAATCATCAAAACCTTCATAAAAAAGTTGTAAAATTCTACTTGTCTGCAATTATCTCTCATGTTACAATGACAAAAAGCATATTTTACAAAATCTTTATGGTGCATTTGCCATCTATATTCTGGAAACGGCTGATTATCCCTGATAATCTCCGTACTTCATTCGTATCTATGCTTTTAATTACCCATTAACTAATTTAAAAGCAGGAGACGGATATCAGAAATATAGATTTCTCCTGCCTGGACAGTTTTCCAACTGCCCCGCCGATCTCAGGAGGAATCATTTATGGCAAAACGAAAAAGAAAACTACAAAACACAAAGAAAACTTTCACAGTTAAAGTTCCTGCAGCCAACCGGAATTATAAAGACACCGTTTTTCGGATGTTATTTTCCAACCGTAAGAACCTGCTTTCACTCTACAACGCAGTAAATCAGAGAGATTATAAAAATCCTGATGACTTGGAAATCGTCACATTAGAAAATGCAATTTACATGGGTATGAAAAATGACCTGGCATTTATCATTGATACTAATTTATATCTGTACGAGCACCAGTCAACCTACAATCCAAATATCCCTCTTCGGGATTTATTCTATATTAGTAACGAATATCAGAAACTCGTGGATAAGAAATCTCTCTATTCTTCTACTTTGCAAAAAATTCCTGCGCCGAATTTTATTGAGTTTTATAATGGTTCAACGATATTGTCTGACTGCACTGAACTTAAGCTTTCTTCAGCATTTGAAAATCTGTCAGGCGAACCAAAGCTTGAATTGACTGTCACTGTATTAAATGTAAACGAAGGACATAATGCTGAATTGATGCAGCATTGCAGCACTTTGAAAGAATACGCGCAATATGTCGCCAGAGTACGGCACTATGCTGCCAACATGTCTCTGAATCAGGCTGTAGAATGTGCTGTTGACGAATGCATAAAGGAAGGGATTCTTACAGAATTTCTTTCCAAAAATCGTGCGGAGGTTATCAGTATGAGTATTTTTGAATATGATAAAGAATTGGAAGAGAAGAAATTGCGAAAGGCTGAGTATGAAGCCGGTTTTTCTGATGGTGAAAAATCCGGACATGAAACCGGATTTTCCGAAGGACAAAACCATGCTGCAATTGAAACTGCCAGAAGGATGCTGCAATCGAACAAATTTACGATAGAAGAGATTGCAAAATTTTCAGGCTTGTCTCAACAGGAAGTAGAAACTATTTCTTTTGACGCATAAGAAGAAGCAAGCCGCCACAAATGTGGCGGCTGAATCTAAACATTCAGCCACCTTGATACCGGCAGACAACGGTATGGACGCTTCAAATATATTCATTTTTCTTTTGCTCTACTTACTCTTTTTCACATTAAAAACGCATACCTATTTTACCATTTCTATTTCTTTCCCATATGTCATAAACAAATGAATAAATTTATCTTTGCTATCATATGGTAGATAGAGAATAATCCTATTTATCGCTTTTTTTCGAGGTGAACGTTCTTTTCTTTTTTCACTTTTCCAGATGGTCTTTTTTTCTCCCTTTCCATCAATGCATATCGAATTTAGTTCTTCACTATAGGAAATTCCTTTTATTGCATCCCATTTCATTGAATTGATCTCATCCCTGATCCCCAATTTGTCATTGTAATCAATCAACGAATGTGTTAACACAACTCCCTCAGAATCCACTTCAAAAAATGCTACCGTTAAAATATAGGTACTTGTTTTCTTTCCACCTGTATTAGACAAATTGTATACCACTAAGCCTAAAACGGATACTGATATGCCACCGACTCCTCCTGCAATAAGAAAAGAGCCAATTAAAACGATTGCAAACAAAACCCCCGCAATAACCGAAAAAACTTTTTTCCCACTTTTCGCTTCTTTCCCCATGTATACTTTATTAATAAATTCAATCTTGTTTTCCATACGCACCTCCAGACTACATTGCATGATTTGTATATACAATCCCTTATCAATAATCTTTTGTTTCAAACTTTAATCCTGATTTTTCAGATAAAGTTCGTTTAAACTCATCAAAAGCGTCATAATAATAACCTATTGAAACCTTAATTTCATCTGAACATTCCCTGTTATAAACTGATACTCTTCCATTTTGAAATAACTCAAATGGATAATGTCCTATTATCCTGATCATACTTATATTAGGATAGTCAATAAGGTCTTCTATTTCTTTATACTTAATTTGATATGTCCAATTACCCGGCACACCAGCATAATCTGTAAAAGAAAATGTAAAGCCTTCATCATCATAAAAAAGTTGTTCTTCTTTATACATCTCATATGATACGCTTGAATTATTTCTAATTATCTTATAATAGATTATTGCTACACACAATGGTATCAATGCTGTACTACACCACACACCTGTAACTATTAAAATTATATCATCGTCATTAGAAAACAAACTATCTACCAATGCAATTAATGCTGCCACTTCTGGTATAGCAGCAAAAATGTCAATAAAAATAATTCTCTTTATTTTTGCTTGAATCCATTCATGTGTATTTTTATATCCCCGCCCGACAATTTTCTTTTTTAATTTTTTATTTACCTTTAATTCTCGCATTCTACTTCCTCCATAATCTAATTAAATATGTAATTTAAATTATTATATCTAGTTGATGTCTGAATTGTATATGTATCTAATGTTTTATTTTCTCTATCAGACACATTATCTATTCCTTTTATCATTTTATTCCATTTTGAAGTTGTATCCCAGTTATCCCGAACATTCCCAGTAGCAATATTTAATCCCTGTGTTGCTGCATTTACTCCATTATTTATCTGCGTTCCAACATAAGATATTTTTCCGAGAATTTTTACAAAATTATTATTTTGCCCTCTCATATAAGGGACTTTTTTTACTGTATCAGAAAACGCAAACACCGCTGATACATTAGGTTTCAACACACTTTTTATATGTTTTAAAACACCATCATCATTTCTAAAATAATTTTTGCTCATAGTCTTAATTGTACTTCCACTATCTTTTAAAATTTTTATAGCATTTCCCTTAAAACTGCCTCCGCTAAACGACCTGCAATAGGATTTTATTTTATTCATTTCAATTCCCACATTGCCCTTGATATTTCCAAAATCTTCACTTATTACTTTTCCTACTTTACCAAACCTTTCCCTTGCACCTTCTATTACATGATCATCCTTATCTTTTAATCTCCACTTCCATTCTGCACCATCGCTATATGGATTTCTGGATGAAAAATCTACTCTCATCTTGTTTCCCAAACCATCTAATTTTATATTGGTCTCGACATTCTCTTTAAAGACAATGGTATGGACGCTTCAAATATATTCATTTTTCTTTTGCTCTACTTACTCTTTTTCACATTAATAACGCATACCTATTTTACCATTTCTATTTCTTTCCACCTGTATTGGTCAAATCGTATACCACTAAGCCTAAAATGGATACTGATATGCCACCGACTCCTCCTGCAATAAAAAAAGACAATTAAAACGATTGCTCCTCCAGACTGCATTGCATGATGTTTGCTTACAACTGGATTATCTGCAATTTCAATCCCGTACTGTCTTTTTCCAATTGTCACCTCATTACTATTTAAATAATATTTCTTACCTGTACGCAATTGCTCTTTTTCATTATTTGCCTTTTAAACTTATCCTTACTTTTCCACCTATTACCGCATCATCATACTGCTCTTGTGTTAAATAATAGATACTCTCATACCCAATTGTTGTATCTCTTCCAACAATCGGATAAAAAATGGACAGATCTGATCCTGATGTCAACGTTCCATCCATATGTCTCTCTTCTGGTAAAATTTTCACAACTTCCGCCTCAATATAATATGCTCTCCTGGCTGCTTTAATATTTGTCTTGTCCCCAGACTCACATATAATAGTTACAAAAAAATAAAATAACAATGCAATGTCTATAACACATCTGATTTTCCAAGCCAAACACCTTATTAACACGAGCACCATTAATATGATTAAAAAAACACATCTCCTTTTTTTTCTTTTTTTCAAAAATTGTTCTGAATTACACTTTATTTCTTCATCCGTATATTTTTTTACTGTAAAATTCTCTCTGTCACTATCAGTAAACTGAATCGCTCCTCCATTTATAACCATAATACTATATAAATCTCCTTAACCTATTGCTATAATAGAGAAACCTGTCTTATCAAACCAGCTTGAGATTTCATTTGTATCTGATATTCTTTTGCCTGTTCTTCCATCGTTATTCCTCCAAAACTATTTTCCACAGTTTATCTATTTTATATAAATAAAATGTTAGTGTATGGGTTTTGGACTCCTCATCCACATCCCAAATTTCGATTATCATTTGTCTGTAATTTGTATCACCATAGACATGAAACATCGGCTGATCTTCTTCTGTGTAGTTTTCAAAAAAAGACCCTTCATCCATTGATGTAACATATTGTTCTACTTCATCTGTTGTGGCAGGTGTTCCATCTACTTTTGCAAAATACTTTGTCATTCCATCAAAGTCTCGCTCTACAATCATTGGATAAAGTTCGTCTGCTATCTCCTGTGTCTGGTTTAGTGCATCTGTCCTCCTTACATTGAAACGTATTGTATAATATAAGAAACAGCCAACACTTCCCAATACTACCACTAATGCGATAAAAATAATAATCCTTGAACCTTGCTTCAAAACCTTTTCAGCCTCCCATTTTTAGCGTCCTCAATAAATCTCTTATCTCCACCGAATCCCCTGTATTCATCTGGCATTTCATTGATTCTATATTTAATACGTTCCTCTGTTATTGAAATATTCTTTGCTTTTAATTCTTCTAAAAAATTCGGTTCATAATAATCATAGAAGATAAACTTATTTAGTTCTACATACTCCTGCCCTATTATACTATCTCCAATTTTTTTTACTTCAAGTTCAGGGGCGATGATTTCTATTCGTTTTGTTACGTTATCATATTTGCATGATTGTATATCTGCAAATTTTACAATATCATATACTCTGACATTACCCTCAATATCTGCCATATAACCGCCGCCTTTTGCCTCATTCTTCGAATGAACAAACGCTTCATCATTTACTTCCAATACTTCACTAAACATATCTGACACATGTGCACCACTTGTAAAGTAGACAATAAGTGTAAATACAAACCAGATTAATAATGGTATGATTATATAGTCTAAATTACTGGCAAAAGCCAACGTATCATCAGAAGTCACATTCTGATTACGAATAATGCCGTATACCATAGCAATAAATGCAACAAGTGAAATGATATTCATTATTCTGAAATTAGAATCCAATAATACCTTCTTGATATGTATTTTCCGTGCTTCTGTTTTTTTTATTTCAAGTTTTTTCATTGTATTTTCTCCCAAATTTAACAGCTCTAATAATTGCCCATTTTCTAAAAGCCATATTCCAGATAATGTGATTTTTTCTGAAGCCGAATAATCTATAACCCATTCATTATCAAACACCGTCTCTATCCCAAATGAAGTCCATTGTTATCCGGCAAATAGCTCTGCTTAGGTTTATTCGGATTGTACTTAACACGGACGCTGGCATTAATGTCAATACTCTTAAGTGCCGATGTAGAATGCATTCCGACTGGAACCTTTCCAACTTTATATTTTTTCTCAACATGATAAGTGAGCTGCTCTTTGACGATATATGATTGTCCTTCCACGAAATACTCGACTGTAATAAACCATAAATTGCCATTCCATCTCTTCTTTACTATTGTTCCAAGTGTTTCTGCAGTACATTTCCTCTTAATAAACCCAAACATATTAATCCCCTAACTCATCAATAATTTTCTTTTGCCTCTAATTCATAATCATGATAAGTTGAATCTGTGGCAGAAGATGTCTGATCCTCTACAGTCAGTTCCATCCCTTCCATTTTTTCTGAAACTCTTTTGCTGTCATAATTTCTTTGTCAGCCGCACTCCCACAACCTGTCATGAACACCAACACCAGCGTTATTGCTAAAAATTTTTCTAAAATTGTTCTGAATTACACTTTATTTCTTCATCTGTATATTTTTTACTGTAAAATTCTCTCTGTCACTATCGGTAAACTGAATTACTCCTCCATTTATAACCATAATACTATCTAAATCTCCAGATCCTAAATTTGCATTATTAACATTCTTTTTTGTGCCATTACGAAGCTTTCACCTGAAACGAAGGATCTTCCTCGATCAATTCAATAAATGCTTCTGCGACATCCGGATCAAACTGCGTGCCTTTTCCTTTTTCTAATTCCCCGATCGCATACTCCACGCTTAAGGCATCCTTATAAGCCCTCCGGGACACCATTGCATCAAAGCTGTCACACACTGCAAGGATCCTGCCTAAAATCGGGATGTCCGTTCCCTTGACACCGCCCGGATAGCCTTTTCCATCATAGCGTTCATGATGGGATAAAACCGCCGGAATGACATAGTTCATATTCGGGAGGAAATGGATCATCTCAATGGAATTCTCCACATGAGTTTTCATTACATCGTATTCCTCATCTGTCAGTTTGCCCTTCTTCTTTAAGATGCTTTCCGGGATACCGATTTTTCCGATATCATGGAGCAGACCTGCCACTTTTGCAGTCTGGATATCATCCTTTGGAAGCCCCATTTTTGCTGCAAGCTTCATCGCATACCCGGAAACATTCTCAGAGTGTTCAAAGGTGAACGAATCCTTGGCATCAACTGCTGCCATCAGTGCAAAAATCGTCGGCGTTACCTGCTCATAACCTTTCTCCCTGCTCTGTTCCTGTCCCTCAAAACTCTTCTCGTAAATCTCGATATGGTTTTTACCATTTCCTTTTGCATAGAAGGCTGCCCGTCTTGCCTGACGGAATAATTTTCTTGCACTTTCTGCCATGTTTTTGTCCCATGCGATTCCAATGCTGAACGTAATCGGCTGGATGACTTTTGGCTTATCTTCTTTCTGTTCTAATATCGTATTCTGTATCAGCCGCGCAAACGACAATAGTATTTCTTTTCTGCTTTCTTCCGCAATAATAAGAAATTCATTGGAACCGACACGGAATACCGACATTTTGTCACTGCAGAGGTTCTGCACCTGGGATGCGCTCCACTTCAGGATCTGGTCTCCGGTCTCCTCGCCGTACAGATCATTGTATAACTTGAAGTTATCCATATCCAGATATATCATTCCTGTCGGATGTTCCTTTATATCCAGATTTTTCATAAATTCACTGCAATAGCTGCGGTTATACAGACCTGTCAGTTCATCATGAATGGACACCTGATATACTTTTTCATAGGCACTGATATTTTTTAATGCGCCGGATACGCTGTTTGCGATCTGCCGGATACAGTCCGCCTCATCATAGATCAGCCTGTTTTTTCTGTGAAGCTCCACATATAAAAATCCATAAATTTTATCGTCATACTTAAAAACTGCGATCTCCGGTTTTTTATGAATGCCGCCGGTGCCACAAAATGACCTCAGCCTTGCCTCCTCCTCTGTGTCCAGCACCCGGTCTCCGTCTGACGTACACTCCACAAAATGGTCATCTCTTTTTTCAAAAATACGTGCATAAGAGTCCGGTACCGCCGAACTGACGGTGCTTCGGATTCTCTGGTACAGTTCTTTTTTATTCAGGATTGAAGCCGCCATATCCTGAAATTCCACAAGGCTCTCCACAATGTGCTTTTTCTTCTGGTACAGGATACGCTCCAGCCATTTTCTGGCATAGGTCATGACCAGCACCATCCAGAGGCACTGCAGAACGACAAACACTGTGATAAACTGTCTGGTAAAGCTGTCCGTCTGGCCAATCACATGGTCAATGTTTGGCTCCAAAATAATCATTGGAAGAAACGCTACAACTACTGCGATCAAATATACGGCACCTGTTGTCGCACGCATGGAAAATGAGAACAGATACTGTTTATAAATAATGTATACAAAACAGACCGCCATTCCCACTCCGCCAAGGGTATCGAATGGGAAATCACCGCTCCATGGCATCACGCACAGAATATTTCCACCCATAATGAGCAGTGTTCCTATTAATAATGGTCCGAGTTTTTTCCGATACTCTAATTGTTCCCCGATTTTTTTGTGGGCAAGCAGCGTTACATACACTAACAGAAATATCTCTGCTGCTGCCAGCAACCAGATGCCTGTTTTTGCATGATAATGGTAGGATATACCGCCATTCGCCATGATCTGCACTTCCGGCGGTGGAAGAATACAACCGGTAAAAACATTCAGCAGGACAGCTGATACTGTCACAGCCATACAGCCATACAGAAATCTGTCCTTTCCCCGGATGTCAAGATAATGGAACAAAAATCCATATATCAGTATCGGGATCGTAAAAAGTCCCATCAATGACACATGATACCAGAACTGTATCCCCGGGCTGATCTGCAGTCTCATGAGCACAGCGCCGCCTGTCCAGGACAATAATGCCGACAGTATTGCCTTGAGATCTCTTACTTCTGATGATTTCTCTGCAACATTCAGAAAACAGAATAGTAAAAACAGATAGCATATGAGTGCAGCCATTGGAATACCAATATATATATTTTTGATCAACACCAGATTCATGAAATGTTCCATTTTTCATTCTCCTTCGTGCGAAATATCGTATTTCCATTCGCAGTCTGCCGTCAGATACTGTCTCTGTACGCAGACATATATCATTATGTTACCATATTTTTACATTTCATACAAGAATCTGCACGCTTGTCCATTTCCGTTTCGGATCTGTCCCTGTTCCGTTTCAGTTTCCCTGCCGGAAGCTGTTTTTCTCCTTCGTAAGTTCCAGCATAAGCATAAGCACACTCCATTTCCGGTTCGATGGTGTAAGGACTGCTTTATAGTCAACCGGAATCTGTTTCCGGCGCAGTTCAAACAGTATTTTGTCAAAATGCTTTTCATTCACACCGCAGAATACCATAAGGCTCTCCTGTGGTGCGCTGCCGGTAAATGGTGCTGTGAGCACGTTCTTTTTTCCCTCTGCGAGATCCCCGATACTCTGCCGCAAATCTGTGGTTTTGATCTCCTCCAGGCGGATTTTCATTGGCGCAAGCAGCTGTTTTACCGCTTCTTTTTCTTTTACCTGATAGATTAATATTTTTTCCATGTTTTTCTCTCCAGACTTAAGAAAAGCCAAACACAAAATATGTCTGGCTTTTTCTTTCATTCTATCATTTTTTATAACACTTCTTCAATAATTTTCTTTAAAGTGCCGGCAGAACTTTGCAGTTTTTCTGTTTCCTCCTCATCGAGAGTGATCGGGATCCGGTTTTCCACACCGTGTGCTCCCACGATTGCCGGCATGCTTAAGGAAATATCGGAAATCCCGAATTCTCCGTGCATCAGATTCGATACCGGTAAAATGGATTTTTCGTCGCGGATGATTGCCTCGCAGATTCTGCGCACCGCCATTGCAACTCCAAAGTAGGTCGCCTTTTTCTTTGCAATGATCTCGTAAGCACTGTTTTTTACATTCTCTGCAATACGCTCGGTCGCTTCGTCATGGTTGAAGTGTCCACGCATCTCGCAGAATGTATTGATCGGCACACCCGAAACAGTGGCGCTGCTCCATGCTGCAAGCTCGCTGTCGCCGTGTTCGCCGATGATGAATGCGTGCACACTCCGGCTGTCCACATTCAGATGCTCGCCGAGGTTGTATTTTAATCTTGCAGTATCTAACACCGTTCCGGAGCCAAGCACCCGGTTTTCCGGGAAACCGGACAATTTCAATGCCGTGTAGGTCAGAATATCCACCGGATTGGAAACGATCAACAGGATTCCTCCGCAGTTTCTTTTTGCAATTTCCGGAATGATGGATTTGAAAATACCAACATTTTTCTGGACAAGATCTAATCTTGTCTCATCCGGTTTCTGATTAGCGCCTGCTGTCACGATGATGATCGCTGCATCCACAATATCATCATAATCTCCGGCATAGATTTTCATTGGCCTTGCAAAAGGAAGTCCATGGCTGATGTCCAGCGCCTCTCCCTCTGCCCTGTTTTTATCAGCATCGATCAGAACCATCTCGGAAAACAGACCGCTTTCCATTAATGCAAATGCTGTTGCAGATCCTACAAAACCGCATCCGATCATTGCCACTTTTCTCTGATTTACGCTTGTTTCACTCATATTTTCGTCCTCTCTTTCTTTTTTCTGAAATATCTCCTGTAAGTGGAGACAACCGCAGAATTTTACTGTTATTCCAGGATTCTTCCGTCCGTAGAAATGGTCACTACCTGCCATGGAATGAATTTTCCACTGTTCTGCAGTGCTTTTTTCGCAGCCATCTCAATTCCGCCACAGCAAGGCACTTCCATACGTGTTATTGTAACAGATTTGATGTCATTGTTTTTGATAATTTCTGTCAACTTCTCAGAATAGTCCACATCATCTAACTTTGGACACCCGATCAGTGTCACATGGCTGCGGATGAATTTACGGTGGAAATCTCCGTAGGCGTATGCACTGCAGTCTGCTGCGATCAGTAGCTTTGCGCCGTCAAAGTATGGCGCACGGACCGGTGCAAGCTTGATCTGTACCGGCCACTGTGTCAGTTCGGAACGGATTTCTCCTGCCGTCTGCAGCTCTGCGCTTCTGTCTGCATCTGCCTCTCTCCGGATGGCTCTCGCCTGACTTCCCGGACATCCGCATGGTGTCTTTGCCGCCTCTTTGCTCTTTTTATGTTCTTCCACTGCCTTCTCATCATAAGCTGCTGCCTCACGCTCCACAAAATGGATCGCATCTACCGGACAGGCCGGCAGACAGTCGCCGAGACCGTCACAATAATCATCGCGCATAAGCTTCGCTTTTCCATTCACCATCGCGATTGCTCCCTCATGACATGCCTCTGCGCAAAGACCACATCCTACACATGCTTCCTCGTCGATCTCTATAATTCTTCTTACCATCTTCCATTCCTCCTGTTGTCTGCATATCTATTATTTGTTTCATTTGACTTTCTATGTGCATACTAATATAATAAAGAAAATTTTTCTGTTGTTTTTACAACATAATTATGTTTTATTCTACGAACATACATTTGAAGGGAGTTTCTATGACAAACGACGATCTGCTTTTATTACAGACCTCTGTATTCACAGGGATCACAACCGATGAGATCAGGGACATGCTCTCCTGCCTCTCTGCACGGGAGACGACATTTACCAAAGACGAGATCATTTTTTCCTATGGGGAAACCATCACAGGCATCGGCATTGTACTGGAGGGGAGTGTACACATTGTAAAAGAGGACTTCTGGGGCAATGCCAATCTGATGGCAGAATGTGCCCCGGGCGATATTTTCGGGGAAGCCTATGCGATCAATTCCACTGAACCGCTGGAAATGAATATTTTTGCTGCTTCCACCTGCCGCATTTTGTTTCTGGAGGTCTCTAAGATTCTGACAGTCTGCCCATCTGCCTGTGCGTTTCACAACCGGCTGATCCGCAATCTTCTAACGTTAGTGTCCCGGAAAAATTTCCAGTTAAACCGCAAGTTAGAACATATGTCCAAGCGTACCACCAGAGAGAAACTGCTCTCCTACCTGTCCATGGAGTCGAAAAAAGCCAATGCTTCAACCTTTACCATTCCATTCAACCGCCAACAGCTTGCCGACTATCTCTCTGTCGACCGCTCTGCCATGTCCAATGAATTGTGCAAATTGAGAGATGCCGGCATTTTGGAATTCAACAAAAATACCTTCACGATTTTTGAGAAAAACGATTAAAAGAAACGCTATGATGCTAATTCCTGCACCATAGCGTTTTTTCAGATTCCATTCTCCTTCAGGTAATCCACCCAGATCCCATATTTTGAACCATACAGATGAATGTCGTCGAACGTCAGACTGCTCTTTAAGTTGCCTTCCTCATCGCATACGACCTCATTCATGTCAAGGTAAAAGATATTTTTTCCGTCTGCGAGTGCAGCGATCCGCTCATTCCGCTGCTCGATCCCCACATTGTTAAAGATCGGATCTTTATCACTTTTTTCTTTTGCAACCTTCATGATCCCCTGAACGAAGATCACAGCGTCCGGCTGCAGTTCCCTGAATTTTTCCACTGAATCCTCATAGGCTGTCATGAAACCATCCAGTGTTCCCCTTCCCATCTCATTGATCCCGATCTGAAAATAGATTTTCCCGTATTTTTTTGCCTTAAGCGCTTCCTCTAATGTCACTTTTTCCCCGTCCACTTCACAGAACTTTTCTGTCCAGAGGTTGTATACATTCATGCCGACGGTCGCATAAAAAGTGCTGTCATCGAGTCCGCCGTAATCATGAAGTCCCACGGTTCTCGAATCACCGATAAACACTGCGTCTGAGAAGTACCCGGCGTCCACCGGGTGAAAGCTTCTTACTTCCTCCTGCTCTGTCTCAGCCACTGCCTCCGTTTCTACCATACTCTCCGTTCCCGCTACGGCAGGTTCTGTGCTCTCAGTCGCGGATATCTGCTCCTCATCTCTTCTCAGTTCTGCCAGATGTTCCCATTTATCCCAGAGTGACTCATAGTCGCTGCTCCATGGGTAAATCCCATCGTGTATGCCCTGCATGACCAGAACAAAGTACGGTGTTTTTACCGGATCGACCGTATAACGGCTGTAAATCGTATCTTTTCCCAGAAATCCTATCACTGACAGGATTGCCCAGCCAGCTAAAATCAGAATGGTGATTTTGCAATATCTGATTTTTTTCATTTCTGCTCCTTCCTGTTATCTAAAAATTAAAGTATAAAAATGGATTGTTTGCAGATACCGCAAGGTAGTACATGCTGAGTGCAAAGATCACCGCAATTGCCAGCGTACCGAGCATCCCCCGCTTTATTTTTCCATAAATCACCGCCGGAACCGGAGTTGCAAAAAGAACTCCCATCGCCAGCAGGCTGTCATAATCTTTCAGATATTTGATATAATCCATGGAATTGACCATGCCGGTATGTGCATTCACAAACGGAAACATACGTGTCAGATAAATTCCAAGCTGATGAACATCCGTGATCGTAAATGCCATCCATGTCACAGGCACAAACAGCAACAGATAGACATGTCCAATCACTTTGCTTTTCTGTAAAAATGGAAGCAAAAACAATTTTTCCAGAAATAAAGCCCCGAGCAGCATGCCGCCCCAGATCAGGAAATTATACCCTGCCCCGTGCCACAGTGCGGTCAGTATCCACACAGCAAAAAGGTTGAACATCGTCCGCAGTCTGCCTTTCCGGCTTCCTCCGAGCGGAATGTATACATAATCGCGGAACCACCGTCCCAGTGTAATGTGCCAGCGGCGCCAGAACTCCGTCACCGATTTTGAGATATATGGAAAACGGAAGTTTACCGGAATCTGGAATCCTAACATTTTTCCGAGTCCGACCGCCATCATCGAATATCCTGCGAAATCAAAATACAGCTCCATGGAATATGCGACCGCACCCAGCCACGCCAACGGCGTTGAGATACTGTTAAACCCAATCGTCTGCACGTTGTTCCACAACATTCCCACCCGGTCAGCGATAATGACTTTGGATCCGAGTCCGATCACAAGGATACGGACGCCACTCTCAAAATCCCGTGCTGTCACCGTCCTTCTTTTCAGGCAGCTGCTCACCTCGGTATAGTTTACGATCGGTCCGGCGATCAGCTGTGGAAACATCGTCAGATAGGTTCCAAGGTTAACATAAGATTTTTCTGCCGGGACAATGCCACGGTACACATCGATCACATACGCTGCGATCTGGAAGGTGTAAAAACTGATCCCCAACGGCAGCTTCGTGGTCAGACCGCTGTATTTAAAGAAAAAGAGCATTCCGAAATCGTAGCAAAGCGCCAGAACAAGCAGTACTGCCTGTCTTCTGCCTCTTCCGTCCTCCGGTGTTTTATACATGCTGCGTGCGATCACATAGTTCACCGTGACCGACGCTAACAGCAACAGGACATACTGCGCCTCACCATAGGTGTAGAAGGCAATGCTCCCCAAAAAGAGTACTGCATTGCGGAACTTCTTCGGTGTGATAAAATATATGATTAAAAAAGCCGGCAGAAACCGGAACAAAAATTCAAAACTGCTAAATACCATACGTAATTCTTTCTCTCATTCTCCTGCTTGTGCTGCACGATCAACGTGCTTTTCTGCAAAAACTCTACCTGTTTTTCACAAAAAATAACTGTCTGTTTTCTTTTTTTATTATATGCACAGACTGTTGTTATTATAGATGAAAAAAATAAATATTACCATATGATTAATTTTAAAAATATATTAAATCCATGCTATTTTGTAACTTTTCTGTAATGATTAGGCACGGACGCTGCTTTTCCCAGATTTTCCGGAAACCATGTTACTGTTTTCCCTGCAGAAATGCTTTGATCTCCCCGATAAAATACAGTGAGCCGAATGCCACTGTCTTTTCTGCGGATGATTTTGAGAAATCCGGCAGCACATCCGCAAGTTTCTGATACGCCTCCGCCGGGATCCCTTTTGCCCGGATGCAGTCTGCGAGCGCCTCTCCCTGCAATGCCCTCTCACTCTCCACAGTCACTGTCTTAAAATCCAGTGCCAGCGGAAGAAGTTCCCGGATCATCTCCCCATAATCTTTATCCGCCATGACACCCATGATAAAATGGAATTTTTCATCCGAATACATTGTCTCCAGACTTTTTTTCAGCGCCTCCACACCATTACTGTTATGCGCACCGTCCATCAGGAAAAACGGATCATTGCTCACAAGTTCCATGCGTCCCATCCACTGCGTCCGGTCGATTCCTTCCCGGATCGCATGCTGCAAAGCTTTCAGTTCCGGCACATTCTTTTTTCCTGCAAAATATTTTTCAAAAAATAATTCTGCTGCAAGCATTGCCGCCACGGCATTTTCATACTGGTGCACACCGAGCATTTTCATTGTGACTGCATCGTATCCCGCATAGGAAAAACACTGTTTTCCGTCCTTTTGTGGCAGGATTTTAATTTCGTCCCAGTTTACAACTTTTGTGGTTTTGATGTCTGCCCGCTCCGCCGCCTGTTTTAACACGTCCATCGCTTCTTTCTCCTGGCTCTCTAAAACAAGTGCTGTGCCGTGCTTGACGATTCCGGCTTTCTCTGCCGCAATTTTGGCAAGTGTGTCCCCGAGGATCGCCATATGGTCAAAACCAATTTTTGCGATGACAGTCACATCCGGCACACCGCAGGCATTCGTGGAGTCATACGTTCCACCAAGTCCGGTCTCCAAAATCACAACATCACACTGCTGCTCCTTAAAATACAGCAATGCCATCGCAAGACAGTAATCAAACATCGTCGGATAAACGCCAAAATCCATAGAGAGAAGCCTGTTTCCAAGGCGCGTGGTATCCGCTTTTGAGATCATATCTCCCTGCACCTGGATGCGCTCCCTGAAATCCACCAGATGTGGAGAAGTAAACATCCCGGTTTTCAATCCTGCACATTCAAAAACAGAGCGCAAAAAAGCAGAGACGGAGCCTTTGCCGTTCGTCCCTGCTATGTGTATGATGCGTAAATCTTTCTCCGGGTGTCCTAACTTCTCTAACATTATCTTTGAGATCTCGACACCCTTTAAGTTTCCAAATCTTCTTTTATTTTCAATCGCTGTTACTGTTTCTTCGTAAGTTAATGTCTGCATCTGACTATACTGCCATGATCACACCGCCGTCGTTGGCATACATGCTGCTGACACCTGCGGTGTTGATGATGATGATCTTTTTGAACTTCGCAATCTTCTCGATTTTTTCTTTCACTGCTTTTGCACGCTCCGGGCAGTTGCAGTGTGCGATTGCGAGAACACGGTTCTCACAGTCTTTTGTCTTTGAGATCATATCCTTCACCATACGCTCAAGTGCTTTGTTCATACCACGCGCCTGATCTAACTGGCAGATTAAGCCCTCCTTTGTTGAGCCCATAACAGGCTTGATATTTAATGAATTGGCAATAAATGCTTTCAGATTGGAAAGTCTGCCATTCTTTCTCAATGTCTCTAACGTCTCCAATACAAAATAGGTGTTCATGGACTTGATGTACTCTTCCACCTTCTCCACAACCTCGTCGAAACTGCATCCGGCTTCCTCAAATTCCTGAATCTTCATGCCGATGATCGTCTCACCGATGGACGCTGATTTTGAATTGAACACATAAATTTTCTTTGCGTCTGTGTGCTCTTCCTCATAGAGATTCTTTCCGAGCACTGCACTGTTGTAAGAGCCGCTTAAGCCGCCGGACAATGTCACAACATAAACATGGTCTGCCTCACCCTCATATGCATCCATATACTGCTCCGGTGACGGGCAGGAGGACTTTGGTCCTTTCAGACTCTCTTTCACTCTTCTCAAAAAGTCTAACTGATTAAAAGTGCTGTCATCTTTGATACGGCATCCGTCCACTTCCAACTCTAATGAAACGGTCTCATAATGTCCATCCTGTTTTAATTCTTCCGGTAATTCCCCACAACTGTCGATTACAATCTTATACATAGTATCCTCCTTGTTTTGCGAAGCAAAATGCGACTGTCCTTACAGGAGCAGAGGATTTAGCCTCCTTGTTTTCTAAATGTTATTCATTATTATATCAAAAGTTTCTTTTTTCTATTACATGTAGTATTGATTACTACGTAACATTAACATAAAAACTTTACTTTGTATAGAGGATATTATGATTTTTATTAAAATTTTATAGTCAGCACGTTCTGGTCGGAATCTTCCAGATAATATAAAGATGTCAGTCCTTTGCAGTAATGCACGATCTTCTGATCCGTGATAAAGTAGGAGAATGCCTGTTCGTACAGCTCCCTGTCTGCAAACCTGACGGAGCAGAAACCATCTCCCTGCTCATAGGCAGTCCGATATACATTTCCGATGTTGTCTGCATCCCATGTGTCAAAATAAAGATTTTCATGGACATAATAATTGTCTTTTACCGCCTGACACACCGGAACGATAATATCGTCATTCGGCTGATGCGTTTTCTGTAATTCCCCGGTCGTAACTGCAAAATAATTATAATTGATAAAGGAATCCAGCCCCATTCCATCACCGCTGTAGGTGGCATTTCCCCATGTCGTATCCATGTAATAATACTCTCCATCCAGCTTTACCAGATTCCATGCATGAGACTGTCCGTCTGCCGTTCCGGCCACCACTGCACAGGGAATGTCCAGTTTTTCCAGAAGATACTGCGTTGCTGCAGCGTATCCCTGACAAACCGTTTCCCCATTGACAAACACACTGATAATGTTCTGATTGTCCGGCGCACCTGTGCTGTACGCAACATTCGAAGCCAGATAATCAAACACATATTTTGCTTTGTCATAATCCGGCGCTTCCGCATCGATCCCTGCCAAAATCTGACTGACTGTCTCGTCGATCTGTGCCTGCATGTCCATCCGCTCGGCATCCGTCATGGTAAACTTTGGTGTAAAATGGAGATCCACCAGCTTTTCCCCTCTGGTATACTGCGTGTAAGTGTAGCCCGATACCCAGAACAGTCCGCCGTGGTCCGCCATCACCGAAACATACGCCTGATGCAGGACTTCGTTGTCTAACGTGCTCAGCGCCACATCTTCTTTTTCATAGAGAATCGCATCATAAACCTCATCGTACACAGTGCGTACTTCCTCCGGAAGCGTCTGATATGCATAACAGTCCGCAGACTGCTTTTCAACGGATGGCTCTGCCTGCTTCTCTGTTTCCCCGGAAACTGCTGCCTGCTCAGTGTCCGCTTCCTGTTCTTTACTTTTTACTTCCGTGCCTTTTCCTTCCGCAATTTTCTCCTCCACATAGCGGGTAATATCGGATAATTGATTCGTTGTCTGCTGACACCCCGAAAGCAGAATGAGTGCTGCACACGCCGCACTCCCTGCCACATAGGAAAAAAATTTTTTTCTCACCTGATTCTCCTGTCAAATTCATACTTCATGCTGTATGTATCTTTTTTGCCTTTCAGCCAAAATAAGCGCTCACCAGATCCTTCAATGCCTGCTGGTCTGTTGCTGCCATCAGTTCTCTTGCAGAATGCATTGCAAGCAATGGGATTCCGATATCTACTGTTTTTACCGGAAGTAACGCTGATGCGATCGAGCCTAATGTGCCACCTCCTGCAAGATCCGAACGGTTCACAAATTTCTGATATGGAATCTGATTCTTCTCACAGATCTGCTGGATCACTGCGACCGCACCACAGTCTGTGGCATAGGACTGGGAGCATGCTTCCTTGATACAGAATCCTTTTCCAAGCACCGGCTTGTTGGTCAGATCCATCTTTCCGGCATAGTTTGGATGAAGTCCATGTGCCACATCCACGGATAAAATCATGCTGTTGTACAGTCTGTTCCACACTTCTTTTTCCAGTCCGCACTCGGTCAGAATGCGCACCAGCATATCATGGAGCAGAATGGAACCGGCACCCTGTTTGGAACGGCTTCCGATCTCCTCGTGATCGAACAGTGCAATGAGATTCATGCCGTCCGCCCTGTCGCTGTCGATGATCGCAGACACCAGTGCAGAACAGGAATTTAAGTTATCGAGTCTGGATGCAGAGATAAACTCATCGTTTAATCCCACAAACTCCGGCTTTTCTTTATTGTAAATAGTCAGCTCAAAATCAAGAATATCCTCTTTTTTCACAGCAAGCTCTTTTGCAAGAAAATCAAGAAAATAGTCTGCATCATCGGAAAGTCCGCAGATTGGGAGCAGTTCCGTCTGCTTATTTAATTCCACGCCCTTGTTCACCTCACGGTTCATGTGGATTGCAAGATTCGGGATGGTCATAAGATTTTTTTCAGACTGGAACATGACCACTTTTGGTGTAAACACATCCCCACTGCGCACTGCAACTCTTCCGGCTACACCGAGTGGACGGTCGAGCCATGTATTTAAGATTGCGCCGCCGTAAACTTCCACATTCACCTGTGCGTATCCGTTTGTCTGAATATCGCAGGACGGTTTGATCCTTAAGCATGGGAAATCTGTATGTGCTGCTGCAATGCGGATTGCAGGCTCTCTGTCACTCCAATTCTGCGGTAATGTGAATGCAAACAATGTCGTTTCATGATGATTTATCACATATTTTCCGCCCGCTTTTAGATTCCATGCCATACCGTAATCAACCACTTCAAAACCGGCATCTGTCAGTCTTTTTTCGCATGCGCTCACTGCGTGCGCCGGTGAGATTCCTTTCTCCAGTAAATCAAATAAAATTTCTGTCTCTGTCATATCTGTTACCAACCTTTCCATCAAACCTCAGACTTTTTATCTGCGGCTGCAAATCTGTATAATCATTCCGTATTTTGCATTCGCAAATCCTCTGTATTCTAGCATATTTTCTCTAATTTGTCATTTCAGTTATTTACAAGAAAACAAACCAATGATAAATTTATGTTGATACCATTTTCTTTTGGGAGGATTTTATGATTGCTTTAAAAATTGCCGAAGTCAAAGACTTTATGAATAAATTACTGTGCCAGGATGTGTTTGACCACTTTCTCATTCAGGAGGCTGTCATCACAACGAATGTATCCTGCCATATCGACGGCACGCTGCAAAAAGACTTCTACACCTTAGAAGAACTCGAAGAACAGAATCTCACCGGGCTTTCCTTTGTTCCGTATGGTCTTTTGCGCAGTTCCTGCTTCAACCTGATCAAAGGAAAGAAAACTCCTTCCTATTTCAAGTTTTCCCTCCTGTTATCGCCGGAAAATCTCAAACGCACCCTCTCCCAGACCGGAAGTTCTTTCACGGAAAATGATATTTCCGCCGTGTTCTTAAATATCCGCTTCCAGAATGGAGAACTGACCGTGACCACGGGTATCTCCTACCGGATCTTCTCGACCGACAAAACTCTTGAGCACGAGTGGGACACCCTCCTCAAACGCTTTCTGACGAAAAATCAGATTTCATTTGACGAATTGTAGCGTCTGGCTTCCCCCTCTCTCCCGGCTTTTGCCAAAGTGTAAAGCTATGGAATGGATAAAAGGGTTCCTTATAAAACTTTTGTGAGAATTGAGTGCTTTATCAGTGTTCACATTTTGACTTTAAGTTTATGTACATTCATCAATGGACAGTCCACGCAATGTGTCCGTCTGGGACACACTTCCTTTATCTGTATCTAGCGCAAGTAAATGCCGGAATCAGCATCCTTTATTGCAGGTCAAAAATCAAAGAAAGCCTGAGTGATTTTTGACCTGCTCATCTGCTGATTTTCCGGCATGTAACTTGCGCACGATACAGATAAGAAGGAAGTGTGGCCGCAGACGAACACATTGTGCGGACTGTCCATTTCTGAATGAATATAAACAATCAAAAAAGTCAAAATGTGAACACTGATAAAGCCGCAATTCGAGCAAGTTTTATAAGAAACCCTTTTATCTATTCCATAATGAAAACCAAGCAAAAGCCGGGAGAGAGGGGGAAGCCAGACGCTACAATGCCACGGTAAATAAGATTGATTTTCCGTCCTCGCTTTTGGCTGAGATTTTGCCCTTGTGTGCTTTCACGATCGCATACACGACGGAAAGTCCGATTCCAAAGCCCCCGGTCTTAGAATTGTGGGAAGCGTCCATACGGTAAAAACGCTCGAAAAGCATATCCAGCTTTCCTTTTTCGATCTGGTCTGTGGTATTCCACACGGTGATGATTTTGTTTTTTCCGGAAGTTTTTAGTGCGATGCGGATGATGCCCTGCTCTGAGGAATATTTCATTGCATTGTCCAAAAGCAGGGAGATCATCTGCCGGATATTTTTTTCATCGCCGACATATTCCACATGCTCTGCCACATTGATCTCAAATTGTTTTCCTTTTGTTTTTGCGACAGAGCGAAATCCCTCTGCGGTATCAAGCACTGCATCCGAAAGTGAAAATGACACTTTTTCCAGCTTTGTCCCTTCCTCATCCATGCGGGAGAGAAACACCAGTTTTTCCGTGAGGGAAGTCAGTCTTGCGATCTGTTTTCTCGTACTCTGCGTCCACTCGTTTTCCCCCTCCATCATCTCTATGACTTCGGTGTTGGCATCGATGATCGTGAGTGGCGTTTTGATCTCATGGCTTGCGTCCGTGATAAAGCGTTTCTGTTTCTCATAGCTTTCTGACACCGGTTTTAACACTTTTCCGGAGAAAAAGTAGATCATGACAAACACAATGACAAGTCCGAGTGCTCCTGTTCCCACGCTGGCAAGAACATATGTTCTTATTGTAGAGATTTCCCGCTGACAGTTTAAAAATACATACATCGTCGAGCCGTCACTGTCCGTTGCAAGGTATTTATAATCAGCGAAAAAGCCTTTTTTCTTTCCTTTTTTCCACAGCTCCGCTGCGTATTCCTCCGCTGTCCCGGCTGAGATGGAAGCAATTTTTCCGGTATCCACAGATTCCACTGTACCGTCCGGTGCGATCGTCACTGTAAAATACCGGGTGTCAAACGGACTTTCCTGCGAAATTCCATGCTTTTGCAGGTCATTCATTGCCGGTGGCTGATCTGACTTAGGTTCCAATTTTTTTCCAAAATCTCCGGGTGTCATATCCGGGAAAGTACCTCCGTTGTCAGCGATCAGGGAGAGTCTTGCATCCAACGCCTGATTGGTACTGATGTAGTTTGCAATATTGATCGTACCGACAATTGCGATCAGCACGATAGAAACAGACAGCATTGCAATTGCAATAAATTTTCTTCTTAATTTTTTAAGCATTGTCTTTCTCCAATGAATATCCAAGTCCTCTGGCCGCCCTGATCTTCACCTGACTTCCAATGGAGGTTAATTTTTTTCTCAAATAGGAAATATATACCCATACGACATTTTGTTCCGCTTCTGAATCGTAGCCCCAGATTTTATCCATAAAAAGATCCGGGGAAATGACCTGTCCTGGATTAGACATGAGCATTTCAAGCATCTGGTATTCCTTGCCAGCAAGACGGATACCTTCTGGATTCTCCGGTCCTGTGAGCTGGTAGGTAGAACGGTTCAGTGCAATATCGCCAAATGCCAGCACATTATCGGTCGTGTCCGTCTGTCTCCTTGTCATTGCCCGGATCCTCGCCAGAAGCTCTTTCATGGAAAATGGTTTCGGCAGATAATCGTCTGCGCCACTGTCTAAACCCTCCACACGGTCATCAATCTCTGCCTTTGCTGTGAGCAGCAGGACCGGAACGGAATTTCCATGTCTGCGGATTGTTTTTAATACGGTGATACCATCCATTTTGGGCATCATGATATCTAAGATCACGCCGTCATAATTGTCACCGTTTTCCAGATAGTCCAAGGCTTCTGCACCATCGTACACAGCGTCTACCGAGTAATTGTTATGTTTTAACACCGTGACAAGCGCACGGCTCAAATCCGCTTCATCTTCTGCAAGCAATAACCTCATACAAAATCCCATGCCTTTCGTTTATTTCACAGTGATACCGATTCCTGCCCTCAGCTGTTTTTATTCTGCGGTCACTTCTGTCGTCGTTCCCGATGTTGTGAGCGTGTACGTTGCTCCGCTCTCCACCTCTGCGGTGCTGATGATCACACAGTCATAGGTTTTTAATGCCGTGTAACTTACGATCACATTTCCCTCACTGTCTGTCAGCACAACGTTGCCGGCTTCCATTTGTTCTCCTAATTTTACCATAAGAACCTTCTGTTTGGAAGAATCACTCATCCCCTCTGCCATGCCGCTGCTGCCGATTGCCACAAGCGTTCCGCCGTTCACATACGCAGACGACCGGTCGCCGTAATCGATCGCACTGTTTCCGTTATCAGACGGACCGTCAATGTAGATCTCACCGCCGTTGATCGTCAGATCGCCGTTGGAATCCACGCCGTCGCCACCTGCCAGAATGTGGATATATCCACCGTTTAATTCCATTTTCTCGCCTGCTGTATTGATACCGTCATCACTTGCAGTGATATCAATCGTTCCATCGTTGATCGTCACCGTCAGGCCTTCCAGACCTTCATAACTCTCTGTCACGGTGATCGTACCACCATTTACTATCAGTGCATCATCTGCATGCACACCATCATCGCCTGTCGCAAGCGTGTATGTTCCATCTGCGATCGTAATATTTGCGTTGCTGTGGATGGAATCATCTGCGGAATCAATCTGGTAAGTTCCTCCATTTAAGTACATGCCGCCACCTGCCTTGATTCCTTTTGTGCTGGTGCCGCTCTCGTCGGTTGTGGTATCCTGTGGCATATTTTCTCCGTCCGGCTTTTCGCCCATCTGTGGCATGCTTTCTCCGTCCGGTTTCTCGCCGTTTTGTGGCATTCCGCCACCCGGTCCACCCGGCACATCTGACTCATGCGTTTTCAGACTGTTTGCAGCGCCGCCCCCAGCTGTGATGTCAAGTGTTCCATCCTCGATCTGCACGATATTGGAAGCGTCCATGCCATCGCCATCACTTGTGATCGTAAAATCACCATCTGCAATATAAATATAGCCCTTTTCTTCATCATCTGCATTTTCCGCATGAATGCCATCTTTTTCTGCGGTTAAAATAAAGGTTCCATCTGCGATACGCACACTGTCTTTTCCCGATAATGCGTGCCCTGCTGCTGTGATATCGTATGTACCGCCTGTGATCTTCAGATCATCTTTGGATACAATTCCATGTCCTTCTGCTGATACGATTGTCAGACTTCCAGTGCCGTTTAACGTAAGGTCTGATTTTGCAAAAATCACGGCATCAATGTTGTTGTCGTCAATCGCAACATACTCATCCGTATTGCGAAGCGTATTCTGCGATCCTTCTGCAAGCGTTACAAATACTTTCTCTGCGCTTTTTACATACACTGCTGCACTTGAAGCACAGGTAATGTCCACATTATCAAATACGATCTGCACTTTCGCATTATCTGCATCCACCACAATCTGTCCTTCCGACAGTGTTCCGGAAAAAATATATGTCCCTTCTGCCGTGATCGTCACCATCTGTCCATTGATTGCAACGCCATCCGTTTCCCCTGTGATACCATCATCGGAAAGTGTGACATAAACTGCCCCACTCTCCTCATAGGTTCCTGCCAGATCCCGCTCAGTAAACATATCTGCACTTGAAAAAGTTCCTGCTTCACTCTGTGCTGATGTTTCTTCTGCATTTGTTTCTGTTTCCGAGGAAACAACATTGCCAGTACTGCTCTTTGCCCCTGTACAGCCTGCCACTGCCGTCATGGATAATGCCATGGCAAAAAACAACGCCAGCAGTTTTTTTCTTCTATAACTCATTGACATTTGCCTCCTGTCTCATCATACTGATTTCCAGATTTCCGTTTCTGCATCTCAGTTCATCGAGAAATGTTTTCTCTTCCGCATTGTCTTTTAACGTCACATGATAGGTAAGTTTGTAAAGACTTCCCATATTGGAGGTTTTCACAGCGACTACTTCGCAGGATGATAAATATTTTTCAAAAAGATCATCAAATGCTGCTCCGTAATTTAAATCCTCCGGGATTGTGATACGAAGTGTTTTCTCTCTTACTTCTGCTTTTTTTACACCGAATCCGGTCACATTTAACACAAACATCACGGCTCCCATAATGAGTGAAAACAGTACTGCAAACCCAAGATAACCCATCCCTGCGATCAGTCCTGCCGCCATTGCAAGAAAAATGGTTCCGATCTCTTTTGCAGTTCCCGGCACAGAACGGAAACGTACAAGCGAAAATGCTCCTGCCACAGCCACTCCGGCACCTACATTTCCGTTTACCATCATGATAACAATGCAAACGATTGCCGGAAGCATTGCGAGTGTCACTGCAAAGCTTGTCGTATAGTGGCTTTTATAAGTGTAAACCCATGTGATGAATGCCCCGATCAGCAGTGACACCACAATACAGAGCAAAAAATCCGACACGGAAATCACCGCCGCACCTGCTGTATCAAAAATTCCTGTAAATAAATTGTTTAACATATTAATTTCTCCATTTCTTTTTTAACATTTTATTGCCTGCTGCACAACCTCATCTCCGGTAAACACAAAGAAATTTTCCGGTGGACAGCTTCTTCTCTGCTCTCTCGCATAAATCGTGCGGTAGGCGGTCGCATATTTGGAAAATGACGTTTTGTAAATCTGATTTTCTGTCAGAAAATGAACCATCCAGAGCGGTATTGCGCCCGCCGTTTTCACTTCCATAAGCACTTTATTTTTATCTAAAATTGCTTCTCCGTAAATTCCTTTACAAAGAGAAAGGTCGTAATTTCTCCAGAGAATGTTCTGATCAAACGTGATCCGGAACTCGTGATCGTCCTTCGCATAAAAAGCTTCTCTCTCATAGGAAAGCATCACTGCCGGAGCCAGCTTTTTATAATTTTTCAGACAGTAATCGATTTCTCTGGTGATCTGTGTGTCTTTTACTTTTTCATGAAAAAGCAGGTAACGTTCTGCCTCGTCCTCCGTCATTGCAATTCTTCTTTTGTATACAACAGACTCATACTTCTTTTTCAGTTCCACAAAAACGGTCGTGTCCTTGTCTGCCGTGCCGTAACTTCTCAATCTCAGTTTTTCTTTATAAACCGGGTGTTCCATTGATCTTTGGATCAGCAGATAGTCCGGTGTATCAAAGTAGAGACTGCATATTGTACTCACTCCATGCTCGTCTGCGGTCATGTACTGTTTCATTTGATTTTTTAACAGTTCCGCCTGCGTGATATCCAACATATATTTGATCTCACACCTTTTAAATATCATCTGATCTGCCATAAGTGTCTCCTTTCCTTTGCGCATATCTTATCAGGCGAACCTTAAATGAACTTAAAAAAAGAAACCATCCTTTAAAAAATGGTTTCTTTGTCATGTTTCATTATGTTTTTCTGTTATCTGGATTCGGACTGGAGTTCGGCGATGGCGGTGTGGCGTTGACCGATTTCTTTGCCGGCTTCCTCGCCCTGCTGATATGCTTTTTCTGCGACTTCTTCTGAATATTTTCTCATTATTTCACACACTGCGTTTACGCCTCCCTCTTCATGTTTCAGATAGTGCACACGGTTGGTTAATTTCGGAAATTTGGCATTATCTATCTCCTTTTTATTATATAGAACCCCTCCAGATTCTTCAAGACTGTTTGCATGGATTTTTTAGTTATGTATACAAAAAAGAGTGCCGGAAAACCGACACTCTTTTTCAAATCCATTGTTTGCAATATCTTAATCTAGAAAAATAAAACAAGTTCTATTTAATAAAGAAAAAGGTACATGAAACTACTGATTTAGACTGTAGTAACAAGCGATAATAAAATTATCTTACTACTGTTACGTTTGTTGCCTGTGGTCCTTTTGCACCTTCAACAACTTCAAATTCTACTGCAGCGCCTTCTTCTAAGGATTTGAAACCTTCCATATTAAGACCTGAGTAGTGAACGAATACATCATTTCCCTGTTCATCGGAGATGAATCCGTATCCTTTTTGGTTGTTAAACCACTTTACTGTACCTTTGTTCATTGAAAAGTACCTCCAAAAAATATTTCTATGGTACACTTACCGCACCATAGTCACAGAATAACATAACAATTTCAAAAAGTAAAGTGTTATTATACTACATTGTGAGCTTTACCTTGATAATCCTTGCAACAGATTCATTGATACGATCCTCTGTGATCGTTCCACCAGTCACTGCATCCATCACACCCTGATATGCACTCTGGAAATCATCCGGCATTAAGATCATATCTACACCTGCCTGAATTGCCGTCACTGCCGCATCAGCAGAACTGTATGTTCCGGTGACCGCCCCCATATTCATTGCGTCTGTGATCACTACACCATGGAAGCCAAGCTGGTTGCGAAGCACATCTGTCACCATGACAGAGGAAAGCGAAGCCGGCGTATCATCCCCTGTAACAGCTGGTGCTGAAATATGTCCTACCATCACAAAAGATGCTCCGTTATTCACTGCCTGCTGGAATGGAACAAGCTCATTTGCCAGCAGGTCATCCAAAGATTTATCTGTAGAAACTGCCCCGTCATGGGAATCCCCTGCTGTAGCTCCCTGTCCCGGAAAATGTTTTACCACGCTTAATATCTGGTGTTCGTTCAGTCCCTGCATCTCAGCACAGACCATATCCGCCACAAGCTGGCTGTCTGAACCAAATGACCGGTCTTTGATCACGGTGTTATCCGGATTCGTCAACACATCCGCAACCGGAGCAAAATCCATATTAAAACCAAGTGTGTTCAGATACGTTCCAATCGTACTTCCTGCATTGTATGCATTCTGGGAATCCCCGGTCGCTCCTACATCACTCATATTTCCAACATCTGTCACTCCAAAAGCACTGTTGGATGCAATCCTTGCTACTGTTCCACCTTCCTCATCCACACCGAGGAACACTGGAATTCCTACTATTTCCTGACTGTAGCTCTTCATATTGGTAAGCATCTGTGTCGTCTGATCGGTTCCGGTCAGGTTCTTTGCCATATAAATCAGACCACCGACCGGATACTGCGTGTAGGCTGTCTTTGTGGAATCTCCTGCCATCGTTGCTCCGTCCACTCCGGTCAGTGCGTCCGGTGTGATCATGAACATCTGCGCTACTTTCTGCTCTAAGGTCATGCCGGCAGCAATCTGCATTGCCTGATCCATCAACGGATCGCTGACTTCGGTTACCGGAGTTGTTTCCGGTTCTTCTGTCGCCTCTGTTGTCACGCTCTCGGTATTCTTTTCCGGTTTATCTGCTCCCGGTTTTACAAATTTATGGACTGCAAACACAATTCCTCCGATCAAAACTGCAAGTACTATAAAAAATACTGCCACAACTATGACCGCACTCTGTGTATCTTTTTTTCGTTTCTCTCGTCTTTCTTCCTGATTCATCTGTGTATTTCCTCTCTGGGGAATTTTGATCTACATGCTTCTACCCCGCAGTGCACGCCGTAATAATCAACGGTTTTTGGTTTATATCGTGGAGGCAATGATCTGCATTCTGCCCTGCAATTCCACGTTTCCGAAGCCATTTGGAAGTATGAAATGATCTCCTTTTTTCACCGGCTGACCGTTGACGATTCCATTGCCTTCCGTAACTGTCATATTCATAAAAGGCGCATTCTGCTCAAAAGTCATTTTACCTGAAACTTCTATTTTATAGATATGAAAGTATTTGCAGACATACAGTTCATTTAACGTATTGACCGGAAGATCTGCCACCGATTTCACACTGTCTGCAACCGATTTTGCAGGCACAGTGATCACGTCAATACTCTTGTCGATATGTAACTCTCTCGGCTTTCCATTGGAGAGACGGTCATAATCATAAACGCGGTAGGTAATATCACTGTTCTGCTGTGTTTCCAGAATTAGTGTTCCGCCTTTGATCGCATGAACTGTTCCCGGATCGATCTGAAGAAAATCGCCTTTTTTGATCGGGATTTCACGGATAAATTCACTCCACTTTCCCTCATGGATCATCCGGCTTAATTCCTCTTTTGTCCCTGCATTGTGTCCGATAACGATCGTTGCATTTTCCTTGCAGTCGAGAATGTACCAGCACTCTGTTTTTCCAAGTGAACCATTTTCATGGACTTTTGCATAATCATCGTCTGGATGTACCTGAATGCTCAGGTCATCTTTCGCATCGATAATTTTGATCAGGAGTGGGAAACGGTCACTGTCCACATTTCCGAAAACTTCCGGATGTTTTTTCCACAATTCGGACAGCTTCATTCCACTGAATCCACAGTCTCTTAAAGTTCCGTCTCCATTTGGATGTGCAGAAATTCCCCAGCACTCCCCTAAATCATCACCCTCGACCGGATAATGAAAATCCTCTCTCAATCTCGTACCGCCCCAGATGTTGTGTGTACATACCGGATCTAAAAATAAAATTTCTTTCGTGGTCTGATTCATTGATAAATTGCCTCCATTTGTCTTAATCACATCCTGATACCAAAATGCAGAATCTTTTACAATTCTCCGCTGTGTCATAAAATCCACATAAATCATGCCAAAACGTTCCTTGTATCCCTCTGACCATTCAAAATTATCCAGAAATGTCCACAGGAAATACCCCCGGATATCGGCTCCCTCATCATATGCCCTCTGCATGGCTCCGATGTAGGAATCCAGAAATGTGATGCGGTCATTGTCATGTACTCTGCCGTCAAAGCTTACATTGTCATGGCAGGACATACCATTTTCTGTAATATATAATGGAAGCTGATACCGCTCTGTCAAAAATTTGATTCCATAATAAAATGCTTTTGGTGTCACCGGCCAGTTGCACGCCGTCTTCGGAAATCCCGGTTCCCGATCCACAAACTCCGGTTCGCCGTCTGCGCCCTGACGCACGTAATAGCCATTATATATGTTCTGTCCCATAAAATCCAGTGGCTGATGGATCAGCTGCATATCTGTCTCTGTGATCTCCGGCAGATACTCTTTGAATTTTTCCAGTCCCTCTTTCGGATAATGACCTAAAAAGACCGGGTCTGAAAACCATGAGATATTCCAGGTCCAGTTATCCATCGGATTGTAAAAACCAAAATAAACTTTTCTGGCAGCTTCGATATCTTCAGCACTGTCCGTGTATGGATAAGCCACTCCTCCAGTCGGTGCAAAGCCGATCCGGATTTTTTGTTTTGCGTATTTTCTTAAATTGATCACTGCCTGTCCGTGCGCTTTCAACAGATTATGCGCGATCTGAAAAGTCTCCGGAATCGACAATTTCAATCCCGGTGCATGGACACCGCTTAAATGCCCAAGTCCTACCACACACTGTGGCTCATTGATCGTGATAAAATACTCGCAGAGATCCGAAAAATTCTCTGCCACCACTTTTGCATATTCCCCGAACCAGTCTACCACTTCCTCATTCAGCCAGCCGCCCTTTTCCTGCAACGCCTGTGGAAACTCCCAGTGAAACAGGGTAATATATGGTGTAATGCCATTTTCCTTCATTGTAAGAATCATGTCGCGGTACATCGCAATCGCTTTTTCATTGACACGCCCAGTGCCCTCCGGCAGAATCCGCGCCCAGTTTAAGGAAAAACGATATGCTTTGATTCCGAGATTTTTCATTAATGCATAGTCATCTTTATAATGGTGCATGTGATCACAGCTTGTGTACGCATTCTGATTTTGAAAAATGCGTCCCTGCTCCGTAAAAGTGTCCCAGACCGTCTTTCCTCTTCCGTCATCCGGGTCAGTTCCCTCTACCTGATATGCGCTGCTTGCCACGCCCCAGACAAATTTGTCATCAAACATGTGATTCTCCTTCTCTGTCTCTGATTCTTGTTTTTTATTTTGGTATAAATATTAAATCTAAATTATATATTTACTTCTTCTCAGAGGCAATCACAACTTCTGCAAATATTCATTTATCTATTCTTCCACAAGATCCTTTTTTAATGCTTCCAGTTTTTCCTCTGCATCCTGCAAAGAGGTGCCTTTGACTCCATAGTAGAATTTGATCTTAGGCTCTGTTCCGGACGGGCGCACACAGCACCATGCATTGTCAGAAAGTTCATAATATAAAACATTGGAAGCCGGAAGTCCTGTTTTTGTCACTTCCCCGGTCTTTAAATCTTTTCTTGTATCCTCTTTATAATCGCGGACTGCAAGCACTTCAAATCCACCGAGTGTTTTCTTTGGATTGTTCCGCATATCACTCATCATCTGCTGGATCTGGGCGGCTCCGTCGATTCCTTTTAAGGTCATCGTGGAAAGTCCCTCTCTGTAGTAACCGTATTTCTCATACAGGTCGATCATGGCATCCCACAATGTTTTTCCATGTTTTTTGCACCAGGAAGCCACCTCGCACAACATCATGACTGCTACGCAGGCATCTTTATCTCTTGCATATGTTCCGGCTAAGCATCCATAACTCTCCTCCAGACCGAATACATAGTTGTGGGAGTGGTTCTGTTCAAACCATTTGATCTGCTCTCCGATATACTTAAATCCGGTCAGTACCTCGATCAGTGCCACGCCATAGGAAGCTGCCATCGCTTTTGCCATGTCCGTTGTAACGATAGTCTCTACAAGTGCAGGATTCTCCGGCATCGTTCCGGTTGCCGTTTTCTCTCTTAAAATATATTCTGCGATGAGCATTCCGGACATATTTCCGGTGAAAGTCACATACTCTCCGGTCTTTGTGTCTTTGCAGTATACGCCAAGACGGTCTGCGTCCGGATCTGTCGCAAGCACGATGTCTGCATCCACTTCTTTTGCAAGTTTTAAGGCAAGCTCAAATGCCTTTGGAGATTCCGGGTTTGGATATGCTACGGTCGGGAAATTTCCGTCCGGAAGTTCCTGCTCTTTTACAACATAGACATTTTCAAATCCAAGTTCTTTTAACACACGGCGCACCGGGAGATTTCCGGTTCCATGTAATGGTGTGTATACAATCTTGATGTTCTTTGCCATCTCTTTGATGATCTCCGGATGGATGGACTGTTTTTTCAGTTCTTCCATATAACGGTCGTCGATTTCTTTTCCGATTGTCACAAAAAGTCCGGCTTTCACGGCATCCTCTTTTGTCATGGTCTTAACCTGTGTAAAAGAAGTTACTTTTGCAACTTCTGCAAGGATATTTTTATCATGAGGCGGTGTGATCTGTGCACCATCCTCCCAGTAAACTTTGTATCCATTATATTCTCTTGGGTTATGGCTTGCTGTGATCACAATTCCTGAAACACAGCCAAGTTCACGGACTGCAAATGAAAGCTCCGGTGTCGGGCGAAGGCTGTCAAACACATAAGCCCTGATTCCGTTTGCATTCAGGCAGAGTGCTGCCTCCTCGGCAAATTCCGGTGACATGATTCTGGAATCGTGTGCGATGGCAACTCCTTTTTCCTGTCCGTTCTGGGAAATGATATAGTTTGCAAGTCCCTGTGTCGCCTGTCTTACAGTGTAGATGTTCATACGGTTCGTTCCTGCTCCGATCACACCTCGAAGTCCTCCGGTTCCAAACTCAAGCTGACGGTAGAAGCGGTCCTCGATCTCTGCCTCATTGTCTTTGATTGCTTCTAATTCTGCTCTTGTTTCCTCTGAAAAATATGGGTTTGTACACCATTCTCTGTAGGTTTCCATGTAACTCATCGCAATTCTCCTATCTTCTTCCTGCTATTTTTGAAAGATTTTACCGCTCTCTCAAAAGGTTATTGAAATAATAACCTTATTTTTAGTAAATGTAAACTTGTTTTAGCTTATTTGTCTTAAAATCACTTCACACCATTCATCATCATAACGGCAGAGAGACCATTCAGATTTGAATAGACAAAACACAGCACGATCATTCCAATGATCGATACCGCCATACCGATTCCGGATAAAATCATACCCGCCAGTGCCATTCCGTTTTTCTCCGGCTGCACCTTTCTTGAAAGTCTGCCACCGATCAGCCCAGCGATCCCAATACCAAGACCATATCCCATAAAGCCTGTCAGAATGGATATCATTCCAAGTGCGAGCGACAGAGCAGCATTCCGGTCTGCCTCCTCGAATGTTTCAAACACCACGATATGATTTGCCTCCTGCTCCATCTCCAGAAGTTTTTTCGGGCGAAGCAGCACAATACACGGAATCAGCAAAACAGGAACGGCAATCAAATTAGCGGCAGACATCTGGTTGATCTGTTCCACAGTTGTTCCAGTTCCAAAAATTCCGCTGCCCATCAGACTTGCGAAATCGACCAGTGCATGAAAAGTCATTACAAGCCAGATATTTCCTGACCGGGCATAAACTGCGCCAAAGATCACACCCAAAAACGCTCCGTTGATTGCCTGGATCATCGCACTCGTCACAGTCACTCCCTGTGAAATATTTGTCAAATGTACCGCCCCGAACAATACACCACTGAGAATGACCGCCCAGAGAATCCCTCTTTTCGTTTTGGAAAAACGTTCCAGAAACAGATTCAGGATCACACCGCGGAAAATAAGTTCCTCCGTCCATCCGATCAGAAACATGGTTGCAGCAAAAAACAGGATTTCCAATGCAGATACGACTTTTGCATCCGGTGTCATCATCTGTACATAAAGCTGTGCCGCCAGTTCCAGACAACAGTATCCTGTCAGGAATCCGCCGATATAAAGGCCATGGATAAATCCCTTTCCTTTTTCTCCCAGCACTCCAAGATAACCAAACAGGCACAAAAGCAGAAATGCAACCACTCCTGCCATAAACTCTGCGATCATACTGCTTCCATAACCCGGAAGCGAAACTGTATCTGCAAGAAAAAACGCTGCCACATCCATACTTCCAAGAAAAATCGCTACGATCAGTACCGCAACGAGTATCGTAACCACCTTCGGCATTCTCATAAGTTTCTTTTTCATGTTCTTCTCCCCTTTAATTGATTTTTCCATCCGCACCGATCGTAACGCCATCTGAAATCTGTGTCATATACTGATACAGCGCAGATGCACTGTTTGTATCCATCAGTTTTGTTGTGCCCCCCGCCGCATAAACCGGAAGTAATCCATAAGATACGGTTCCATCGGACGAAACCTGTACTTTCACTGCAGCCGTCTTATCAATGTTCTGTCCAAACACAAAGTTTCCAAGGCTGTAAAAGACCGGTTTCCCACTGATATAGGAAATTCCCTGTAAACAGTGTGTATGTGCTCCAAGGATCAGATCTGCCCCTGCATTAAAACAATCTGTGGCAATCTTTGTCTGATAGTCCTGCGGATACGCATCGTATTCCACGCCCCAGTGGATATAGACCGACAGAAAATCACATCCGCTTCGGGCTTCTTTGATCAACTGTACCAATTTTGTATCATCATAAGCGGTCAGCATTCCCGGTGTCCGTTCTTCCACTTTCCAGTTTGATTCCGGCACCACGCGGGATGCCGCAAGAAATCCGAATTTTTTTCCATTTTTCTCGATAATCTGCAATTCATATGCGCGTTCTTTAGTCTCTCCGGCTCCTGCATACAAAATACCGGCTCCGTCCAGTGTCGTAAACGTATCAGACAACGCATCTCTTCCATAATCTAAGGTATGATTGTTGGCGAGTGATACAATATCCACGCCCATCTCATTTAAAGCTTTCACATATTTCGGATCACAGCAAAACGTAAACTGTTTGTCCTCCATCGGCTCTCCACGGTTACTGAATGGGAACTCATTATTCACCATGAAAATATCTGCATCCTGCAGCTCCTGCAGCAGCTGCGGCTCGATCACTTTTTCAATTCCGCCCGCATCATAGTTGCTTTTAAAGGCGTTTGCAAACAGTACATCCCCTGCAAAAATCAGTGTCGTGCTGCCGTCTCCTTCGGTATTCCCTGCTTCTGCCTGCTTGTCCGTTTCTCCACCTGCTATGTCCGCTTCTTCCTGTTCTGTGTCGTTTTGGATCCTGTTCTGCCCGTCTGCTGCTTCCGTCTCTTCTGATTCTTCCGCTTCCGGTATCTGAACCGGTTCCTCCGTGCTGCTGATATCCGTCTCGGACAGCACATCTTTCGCCGGCTCACCGCTCTGTCTTCCATGTGAAAAAATAATCAGTGTCACCATTGCAAGCATTGTCACAAGTGACAGTGCATATAAAACAATCCGTGTTCTTTTTCCCATTCCCCTGCTCCTGTTCTTCTTATTAAAATATACGAATTCTTGTATGTTTTTTCTTTCGTGTTCATCATATCATATTGTGATTAAAAAGACAAAGTATGGAAATAAGCAGGACATACCAAAAGAAAGACTCAGACCGGATTTTGCAGACGTACAACACACCGATCTGAGCCTTTTCAATTTTTATCCATATGTATAAGGGCGTTCATGAAACATCCTTATTATTTTTCCGTCAAAACAGAAATATCTCCCACTCCTGCAGTCAGTTCCACTTCTGCTCCGCCGTTGCTGCCGGTCTCATACTCCGCATCAAAAGCCCCTTTCGATTGCCCGTTCAACCTGATTTCTCCAAGTCCGGCAGACAGATCAAATGCATAGCTTTTCTCTGTTCCGGTAAGAGAGACATTGACATCGCCGGTTCCTGCCTCCACTTCCAGTTTGTTTGAAACGCTTCCGCTGAACACGGCATCTCCAACTCCTGCTTCGATAGACACTTTCGGGAACTGTCCATTCAGAATCGACACATCTCCTGTACCAACTTCAAACACGGCTTTCTCGCTGGCTGAAATCTGATTCACAGAGAGTTCTCCCACTCCAACAGACACATTTACTTTTCTTGCCGTAAACGCTTCGCTTTCCATGGAAATATCCCCGGCTCCCACTACAATGTCCAGTGTCAGATTTTCGCACTGTCTTGGCAGAACTACCGTAAAGGTCGGTCCTTTCTCAAAATGGTGGTGTCCGCTGTGATAGGATACCTTCAGATTGGAATCCTTCTGTTTTGTAGAAAGATAATCCTGATACCCATTTTCCATTTTAATACTGATCTCATCCGCAGAATCCGACACTTCAAAAATAAGTTCATTTACCACATCCAGTTCCAGTTTCAGGGAAGCATCTTCTGATGCCGGATAAGGTATAATGCAGCTTTCCGTTCCTGCCGGTTCACTCTTCAAATCCGTAAGATTCAGGATCCAGGAACCAAAACTCTCCACCGCCCTATTATCATCCATGAGCTCGTCATCCTCATCATCCCAGTCGTCATTATCCCAGTCGTCGTCCCAATCATCATCGTCATCATAATCATCATCCCAATCATCATAATCATCATCCCAAAAATGATCCAAGATGCCATGTCCCTGATCATAAGCATAATAAACTCCATTGCCAATATGCCAGTTGCCAAAATCAAGTTCACCGGCAAGTGCTTTCCGGTGGATGGTTGACCATCCGGCTCCCATCACTGCGGCGATACAGCTGAAAACAATTCCGAGTGCGGCTAAGCTTCCTGCAATGATCAATATAATCTTTGTAAATTTTTTCATTTCATCTCACACTCCTCTCTTTGTCTTGCCAAATGCCTTTTTGCAAAGCTCTGCAATGCCTTTCACTGCCCATGGGACAAACCAGCCAAAGCACCATACCACAAGCCACACTGCAAGTACTCCAAGCGCAAGAACCAAAAGTCCACCGCCTAACAGTCCAAGACCTACTGCCACGCCTTTTGTGAAAAGATATCCGACACCAATGCCTGCCAATACAAATCCAGTGATCACTAACGCCGCCATCACTGCAACAATGCTGACTGCCACTGCAAACACACACGCTAAAACTGCTACAAGAATCGCCGCCAGAACCGCTGCAACCGTGATCCAGACCGGGCTTGTCAAAACTGCAAGGATCACCCATAAAACTGTTTTTTCTGTTTTATTCTTCTGATTTTCCTTTTTCAGATTCTCTATATCGATCTGGCCGGACGTATTCTGACTGCCATAAGTTCCGCCGGTATAAGCAGTATTCTTCTGCTCATAATTACCTGACCCGTAAGTACTGCTTCCATATAAACTGTTCATATATGGATCATCCATTCGTGTTTTGGCATTTTGACCATCCCCAGATGTTCCTTCTGTATGAGTCTCATTTTTTTCGCTGCGCACATCTTCCTCAGGTGTTTCCGCATCAGCCGTTTCACTCACCCCAAGATCTTTCTTGATCACTTCCGCCACCTTCTCCGGCGACTCCAGTTCCTCTAAGATCGATGCCTCATTTCCAATTCCGGCATCCTCAAAATAACTTCTGTAAAAGGCAAGTGCATCCGCTCTCTCTTCCTCTGAAATATCCGAAAGCAGCTGCTCCAGACGTTTTAAAAATTCTTCTTTATTCATTCTTCTGACTCCTCTCCTGAAAATAGTTCTGATATTTTCGAAGAATACGATTCCCACTCGCTGCGGTATTCTGCCAGCTTTTCTTCGCCGGTCTCCGTAATCTGGTAATATCTCCGGTTTCTTCCTCCGCACTCCCTGTCATACACGATCAGGTATCCATCCTTTTGCAGTCTTCGCAAAACCGGATACAGTGTGGATTCTGAAACCTCAATCGCTTTCCGCACATCCTGCGTGATCTTATATCCGTAGGTTCCTTCTTCCTCCTTTGACACGACAGCAAGAACAATCGCATCCAAAAGGGCTGCGCCTGTATTAAATACCATGTACTCACTCCTTGTTATTTTATTTGTAATATTATTTCTTATTTAATACTATACATCATATAGTATTGTTTTGTCAATATTATTATATATTTAAAACTGGCATGGTCAATTTGTTTTAAACTGGATTTTTAATTCATGACAGTTTTTGTATATAGTAATCCCAACAACAATCCTGGGAATTGAGACAAATACAAACCATAAAAAGGAGAATTTTATTTATGAAAACATCAACTACCTCTACAGCACAGACTGCTGATTCAAAATCTTTATCAAATATCCGTTTTATCACGATCACGGCTCTTTTTATTGCCCTGACCTACGTATTCACTGCATTTATTAATATAAGACTTCCAATCACTGCAAACGGCGGATTGATCCATCTCGGAAACGTACCTCTTTTTATCTGCGCCATTATTTTTGGTAAGAAAAGTGGTGCGATCGCCGGCGGAGTCGGCATGGGACTCTTCGATCTGCTCTCCGGCTGGACTGCATGGGCTCCATTCACACTGATCATTGTCGGTCTGATGGGATATGCCGTAGGTGCCATCACAGAAAAACATCACGGTTTTGGCTGGAACACACTTGCGATCGCAGTTGCATGCGTGATCAAAGTCGCTGGTTACTACATTGCAGAGGGTATCATTTACGGAAACTGGATCGCACCGGTTACTTCCATTCCTGGAAACCTTGTCCAGATCGGTGTTGCTGCTGTCATCGTTCTTTTGATCGTCGGACAGCTTCAGAAAATCGTAAATAAAATGTTATAAGCTGTGTAACATCAATCTCATTTACAAAACAATCTATGATAAAGAAGGAAGTAATTATGTATAAAGTCATGACTCCTGGGCCAACCCAGGTAAAAGAAAATGTGCGTATGGCAAGAAGCCTCGTATGTACCAATCCTGATCTGGATGAAGATTTCGTAGAATTTTATAAAGATACCTGCGAACTGATCAGCTCCCTGCTCGGCACGAAAAACGAAACTCTCATTTTGGATGGAGAGGGAATTTTAGGTCTGGAAGCTGCCTGCGCCTCCCTCACGGAGCCGGGAGATAAGGTGCTCATCATTGAGAACGGCGTGTACGGCGAAGGCTTTGCGGACTTTGTATCCATGTACGGTGGTGTGCCGGAATTTTATCATGCCGACCGCCTGAATGCCATCGACCCGGATGCTCTTTCTTCTTATTTAAAGGAGCATCATGATTATAAATATGCGACCGTTGTTCACTGTGACACCCCAAGCGGCATGCTCAATCCGGTAGAAAAAATCTGTCCGCTTTTAAAAGAATACGGCATTCTGACCGTTGTAGATTCCGTTTCCGGAATGTTTGGAAATCACATAGATGTCGACAAGTTCCAGATCGATCTTCTGTGCGGCGGTTCCCAGAAAGCTGTTTCCGCACCTCCGGGACTTACTTTTGTCACAATAAGCGATGCTGTAAAAAATGCCATGCACGTACGCAAGACGCCGATCCGTTCCTTCTATGCAAGCCTTCTGGCTTTTGAGGGATATTATGAGAAAAAATGGTTTCCTTATACCATGCCGATCAGCGATATTTACGGCTTACGCGCTGCTTTTGACAATATCGCTTCCGATCCAGAGTTAGAAGAACGCACACACCGTATCGCCGAAGCAGCCAGACGCGCTTTGACAGAAGCCGGTTTAAAGCTTCACTTGGAAAGCGGTTTCTCCGATACCGTCACTGTGTTTGACATTCCGGCAGAGACCACCTGCGATGCAATTCTTTCCCGCATGAAAAAAGAGCACAATATCATGCTTGCCGGATCTTTTGATGATCTTTCCGGCAAAGTGATCCGCATTGGACACATGGGAAATAACGCAAACTTTGAAGATATGGCCGCAACCATGTACGCTCTTTCCGAAACGCTTACTTTCCTCGGTGTGAACTTAAAAGGAGATCTTACGGGATTATTCTTAAAATATTATCATTAGTTCCGGAAACAGGAACTAAAAATCGCCCTGATATGATATGTACCCCTTTCACTGGATGTCCAGTAAAAGGGGTACATATCAGTTACTCTGTCAATGCATGCTTTATAATTCCGATCCCGATCGGATATGGTCCTGTGTGCACTCCAATGGTTGCACCGATCTGGTAAATACCGATCTCATCAATTCCAAGACGTTCTTTGATCAGATCCTTTAACATCTCTCGAAATTCCAGAGCTTCATTATGATCATATCCATAACCGATGCAGAAACTGTACTCTCCCGGTTTCGCATTGACTTCGTCTAAATATTCCCTTGTCATATCCACGACTTTTTTCATGGATTTGAGACGATTCCTTGTAATGCCGGAATTAAAGATCTCACCTTCTTTTAACGTGATCAGAGGTTTGATTTTTAATGCGCTGGCTGCAATCCCGGCTAATCTGCCAATCCTTCCGCCATGTTTTAAATAGTCAATACTTCCGATCGTGAAAAAAATTCTTCCTGTCTCACGGATTGGCAGTAACGCATCTACAATCTGCTGATACTCTAAACCCATATCGCGCAGTCTGCATGCCTCTAATACATATAACCCCTGCAGCACAGTATTGACCGTAGAGTCAATGACCGTAATCTGTGCATCCGGGTATTCCTCTAATATCATATCTTTTGCAGTTGTCGCAGACTGCAGGGAGCCACTGAATTTTTTTGTGATACAGATACAGATGACCGGCATCTTCTCCTTCGCATGTTTTTCAAACACCTCATAATAGTCATGCACGGATGGCATGGATGTCTTAGGAAAAACGGTTGGGTGATCCACCATTTCCTGATAAAATTCCCTGACACCGACTTCTACCATTTCCTTTTGATACGTTTCACTGTCAAAGGACACATAAAATGGAACAACCTCAATATCTTTTTCCTTCGTGAGTTCCTGTGAGAGATCCAGGGAACCATCACTGATGATCTGTACTTTTTTCTGCATCATAAATACCTCGTTTATTTACTACTGTCATCTGCAAAATAGCTTTATGACTTCTTATTCTTAAATATACGTTTTCCAACGTAGTTTTTAATACTACATTTCAAAACATTTTTATTATATCACAGGGTATTTAAGTTGTACATTACTTTTGCTATAATTTTCGAAAAATTTTATTATCTACAGCTTGTACTGATGGATTCAATTGCTACTGCTCCGCCGCGCACTACCTCAATCATCTTAAATTTCGATTTTAACAGTGCGATCAGCTCGTTATTTCTATGGGCAGTCAGTTTGCATTCCAGCAGGACACTGTCATTTCCGATATCTGCCACCTGCACATTAAACACCTGTGCGATCTGGAATACTTCTTCTTTTTCCGCAGCATTCACACGGAGAACCTTTGCGAACAGAATCTCTTTCATATGAATCGGTACATCTGTCAGATCAATGACTTTGATTACTTCGACCATACGGTTCAGCTGCTTTTTGATCTGTTCAAATGTTATGTCATCACTGGTAACGCAGATGGTCATACGGGAAACCGTCTCGTCCTCTGTCGTGCCAACTGTCAGACTCTGCAAATTGTATGATTTCCCAGAAAAAAGACCGGAAACCTTTGCCAGAACACCAACCTGATTTTCTACATATAGTGCAATCCATCTGTCTTTCATGATATTTTCCTCTCTCACCATATCTGTATCCGCCTATTTCAAAATCATCTCGCTCATCGGATTTCCGCCCTTTACCATCGGAAGCACGATCTCATCCGAAGAGATCAGAAATTCAATGACTGTCGGTGCATCTTTGTAAGTTCTCGCTTTATCCAAAGCTGCCTGAATGTCTTCTTCCCGCTCTACACGGATGCCATGCGCACCATAGCTTTCTGCAAGTGCAACAAAATCCGGTGTATATGGAGGGCATGCTTCATTTGGTCCCTTGCAGTTTGCCGGACAACTTCTTCTCTTTCTTAAGCATACTGCGGAATAGCGTTTGCCATAAAAAAGCTGCTGCATCTGGCGGACCATGCCAAGATACTGGTTATTGAGCAGGCAGATGATAACCGGTGTCCCCTGCACGATCGCTGTTGCCATCTCCTGAATGTTCATCTGGAAACCGCCATCACCGGTGACACAGACTACCTCCGTATCCCTGTTTCCAATCTTTGCACCGATCGCCGCAGGAAAACCGAATCCCATTGTTCCAAGCCCGCCGGAAGTGATCATCTGGCGTTTTTCGTCAATATCCAGATACTGCGTTGCCCACATCTGGTTCTGTCCTACATCCGTGACAAAAACCGCCTCGTCAAACGTATGGTTGATGTGTTCCATGATCATCTGTGGTGTCATGCCGCGGTCTCTGCGCATCTCAAGTGGATTCTTTTCATCCCATGCCTTAATTCTCTCCTGCCATGCAGCCGTATCCTTTGGTTCTGCCCATTCCAGCAATTTTTCCAGGGCAAGTTTTGCATCCGATACGATTGGAACGTCTACCACAACATTTCTGGAAATGGAAGCAGTGTCCACGTCAATATGTACAATTTTTGCTTTTGGTGCAAATTCATTCAGATCTCCGGTAATACGGTCGTTAAATCTTGTTCCGATGGAAAATAAAACATCACACTCGCTGACTGCTTTATTGCTTGCATATTTTCCATGCATTCCCGTATTTCCGATATAAAGCGGATGCGTTGTGACAATCGCACCCTTTCCCATAATGGTCGTCACAACCGGAACATTCATTTTCTCTGCAAATTCTTTCAACAGCTCATTTGCTTTTGCAATATTGACACCGCCGCCAGCGAGGATCAATGGTTTCTTTGCTGACTTTAACAGTTTGTATGCTTTTTTCAACTGCCCGATATGCACGCTCTCATTCGGTTTATATCCACGGATCTGCACGCTGTCCGGATATTCCGCCGGTCCGCTCGCCGTCTGGATATCCTTTGGAAGATCAATTAAGACCGGTCCAGGTTTTCCTGTGCTTGCAATGTGAAAGGCCATCTTAATGATCTTTCCTAAATCCTTGCGGTCTCTGACCGTCACACCATACTTTGTGATACTTCTTGTCATTCCGACAATGTCAACTTCCTGAAAAGCATCGTTTCCGATCAGGCTTAACGGCACCTGACCTGTGAAACAGACAAGCGGAATATTGTCATAATGTGCATCTGCAAGTCCTGTCATGATGTTCGTTGCACCGGGACCGCTGGTCACCAGGCAGACACCCACTTTTCCTGTCGATTTTGCATATCCCTCTGCCTCATGTAAAAGTCCCTGCTCATGTCTTGGTAAGACAATTTCAATCTCATCCTGTTTATATAATTCATCAAAAAGATCCGTCACCGTTCCACCCGGATAACCGAAAATCGTATCGACACCCTCTTCCTGTAATGCCTTGACAAATAATTTTCTACCTGTAATATCCATCTTTCTGTCTTACCCTTTCCATTTATACTTCAAAATAATCTGTGATTTCATAAAATGATACTTTCTGCTGAATATGTATCTTTTTTCCTCTGACTAACCGATATACCCTAATGTTTTGAGTAAAAAAATCCATCCGGTCAGCGTAAACGCCGCCATCAATGTCGTTGTTACAATAACGCTCGCCGTCAGCACTTCATCATTGTTCATGCTCTTTGCCATAATATAACAGCTCGGCGTGGTCGGGGATGCCAGCATGATCAGAATTGCGATCATCTTTTCCCCGGAAAATCCCATCCATGCAGCAACCGGCAGAAAAACAAGTGGCTGAAGCACCAGTTTGATCATGGACGCCGCCATGGTCGGTGCGATCTTCGCCAGCGCTTTTCTTCCCTCAAATCCTGCTCCGATGGTGATCAGTGCCAAAGGGGTTGCCATCTGCGCCACGTTGCTGACCGTCTTATTTACCAGCGTCGGGAACTGGATCCCAAGCAGTCCCACGATCAGTCCTGCCAGGATACTTAAAATGATCGGATTCTTACATATATTGATTCCCGCCTGTCGGATCTTTGCTTTCTTGTCAATCCCTGTGCTGTCATTTGCCTCAAATGTCAGCACGATCACAGAAAAAATATTATAGAGCGGCACTGCACTGACGATCATCAGCGGTCCCATTGCAGAGGAACCGTAGATATTCTGGATAAAAGCCAGCCCCATAACCGCCGCACTTCCGCGGAAAGACGACTGTACAAATGCCCCGCGGATCGTTTTGTCCCGCACCAGAAGCTTTGCTGTACCCCATACCACCCAGAAACAGATGGTACTCACGATCGCACAGAAAAGCACATATTTAATATCAAATACTGCTTTAATATCAACGCCTGCAATGTCCTTAAACAGCATAAACGGAAGCGTGACCTTGAAATTGAACTTATTTGCCACTGTGACAAAGTTATCATTCAGCATTCCGATCTGCTTTAAAATGTATCCGATCACCATGACCAGAAAAATAGGCATTGTCACGTTGATACTATAGATAAAATTTTCCATTTTTTTCTTTTTCCTATCCGGAAACTCCTCATTCAAGTAAAGGTAAAACCCAGCAGTCTCTCTGTCTGGGTTTTAGCAATTATAAATCAATTTTCATCTTTTTGGTATGATATATTTTAACAACTTTATTGATATTATTTAATCTTCTCGTATTTGTAAAAATAATATTCCAGATCAAAATACGTCTGTTCCTCACTGTCCTGCGTGATTTTCCACTCCGGCATCTCATCGAGATTCGGGAAATAGGCATCTGCTTCAAATGCATAGTCGATCTTTGTGATATGCGCCACATCACAGTCATCGAGAAGCTGTTTATAAATGGTCTCTCCACCGATCACATAAATATCCTCACTTGGATATTTCTTTAACTCTTCCCGCAATTCTTCCATCGAATGAACGATAATGGCATCTCCCGCCTTAAAATTTTTATCATGCGTCAGCACGATGTTCACTCTTTTTTTGAGAGGCTGTCCGTTTGGAAAACTCTCCAACGTTTTTCTTCCCATGACGACCACTTTCCCGGTTGTCGTCTCACGGAAAAACTTCATGTCTGCCGGAATACTCACCAGCAGTTTATTCTTACATCCGATTGCCCAGTTTTTATCTACAGCTGCGATTAAATTCATATTTCCTCCAACTTTTCACTCTGTATCACTTGTCAGTGCCGTATTATTTTATCCTGTCTTTTATCCTCTCATAAAATATTCCAGTCAGGCTTATACTGCGATCGGAATATTTTTGATCTGCGGTCCCGTCACATAATCCTCAATGGTAATATCTTTTGTCGTAAACTGATAAAAATCTTTGATTTCCGGGTTTAATGTGAATTTTGGCGCCGGATGCTGCTCTCTCTCGATCAGTTCTTTAATGATCGGGATATGACGGTCATAAATGTGCGCATCCGCAATCACATGTACCAGCTCGCCGACCTGCATATCACACACTTGCGCCAGCATATGCATTAATACCGCATACTGACACACATTCCAGTTATTTGCCGCTAACACATCCTGGGAACGCTGATTCAAAATAGCATTCAATGTCAGCTTTTCATCTCCCTCGTTGTGTGTCACATTAAATGTCATACTGTAGGCACACGGATATAAATTCATTTCATGAAGATCCTGGTGCACATAAATATTTGTCATAATGCGGCGGCTGAACGGATTATTTTTCAGATCATAAATCACGCGGTCAACCTGATCCATCATGCCTTCTTTATACTGATGTTTTACTCCTAACTGGTATCCATATGCTTTTCCAATGGAACCATCTTCGTCTGCCCATTCATCCCATACGGTACTGTTTAAATCATGGATGTTATTTGATTTTCTCTGCCAGATCCAGAGCATCTCTTCCGTACATGTTTTGATGGCAGTTTTTCTTAATGTAATTGCCGGAAACTCTTTTGAAAGATCGTAACGGTTGACCACACCGAATTTTTTGATCGTGTAGGCACTCGTTCCATCCTCCCAGTGTGGGCGGACTTTCTCACCCTCTGTGCTTGTCCCGTTCTCTAAAATATCCTTACACATATCTACAAAAATCTTGTCTGCAAGACTCATCTTTTTCTATCCCCATCTTTCTATCATTTTGCACATTTGAAAATCTCATTCTTTCGTACCTTTGCAGTAAAATGCCCATGTACGATCCGAACAGTACTATTCTATCCAATTTTCGTATAAAGTGCAAGAAATAACATCCCGACTGTTATTCGAATATTTTATGACTGCGATATATTTTTGTCATAAAGTTCATTTCTGTTTCTACCAAATTTCATTGATTTTTCCAGTAAAATGCAGTATAGTGAAGAAAGTTTAAGAAGTTAGGAGATTGATTATGAGTCAGGCAAAAGTAGACCGTTATAAAGAAGAAAAAAAGAATCGTAAGAAAATTATGGCAAAGGAAAAGAGAATGCGTATCGCCGGTTATGTCGCTGGCTGCCTTGTCGCTGTTGGTATCATCGGCTGGGCCGGTTACTCCGGATACAGTGCTTATGAGGCAAACAAGCCTATGGAAACCATTTATGCAAACCTTGATTCCGTTACAGACTATATGAGTTCTTTAAATGCGGAATAAAAATTACTGGAACGAGGTACGAGTGAACAGTAACGATTAAAATAAATCAATAAAACAGATTAAAAATCGACTATTGACTTTACCACATCATAGTGCTATTTTGTTATTCAAACAGAGAACAAAATGCAACGAACAGAACAATGTTATCTGAGAAACCTGTATCACAGAGAGCTGCCGGCTGGTGTAAGGCAGTATACAGCTTCAGGAACTATCCTCTGCGAGCAGTGCACTGAATTTTCATAGTAAGTGTCACCGGTATTCTACCGTTATTTAGAAGCTTATTGTTGTAGGCATCTGCCCACAAAGATAAGACAGAGAGGTCGTATTTTACGGCAAACAAAGTGGTAACGCGGAAGCTTAAGCCTTCGTCTTTGAGATATGAATATATCCGGAGATGAAGGCTTTTTTTATGCCAGCAGACTGTGTGCAGGATGTGAATCCCATTGTTTCCACTTTGCACAATGTATTTTGTTCCCAGAAAAAAATACATTTTCAGAAAGGAGCCGCCTTAAGGCGGAAAAAAGTTATGAATGGTTTAGTAATTGTTTTGATCGGTATCGTTGCACTTGGTGCAGGCTACCTCTTCTACGGACGCTGGCTTGCAAAGAAATGGGGAATCGACCCAAATGCAAAAACCCCCGCTTACACACATGAGGATGGCGAAGATTATGTTCCTTCCTCCAAATTTACCGTATTCTCACATCAGTTTTCTTCCATCGCAGGTGCAGGTCCTGTCACAGGTCCGATCCTTGCATCTGTTTTTGGATGGGTTCCGGTATTGCTCTGGCTCATCATCGGCGGACTTTTCTTCGGTGCTGTACAGGACTTCGGTGCTTTATATGCATCCGTAAAAAATGAAGGTAAATCCATGGGTATGATCATTGAGAAGTACATCGGTAAAACAGGCCGGAAACTTTTCATGTTATTCTGCTGGTTATTTACTTTATTAGTAATCGCAGCATTTACAGATATGGTTGCCGGAACATTTGTCGGAACCGGAGTTGAAGGCATGCCAGATGCAACCTCTTACGCCAATTCTGCCGCCGCTTCGATTTCCATGTTATTTATCGTTGTCGCTGTTATCTTCGGTGTGATCCAGAAACACCTTGGAAGCAGGATGAACGAAGTGATAAAAGCAATCGTTGCAATTGCCCTTTTAGTCGTTATGTTCATCATCGGTATGAAGTTCCCGATCTGCACGACCAAAACTGCATGGATCTACATCGTAATGGCTTATCTGTTCTTAGCATCTGTTATGCCAATGTGGCTTTTAATGCAGCCTAGAGATTACATGACAACCTTCATGTTACTCGGTATGATCATCGGTGCGGTTGTCGGTGTCATTGTTGCACATCCTTCCATGCAGTTAAATGCATTCAGCGGATTCAATGCAGGTGGAAGCAGTTTATTCCCTACTTTATTCGTAACGATCGCCTGCGGTGCTGTTTCCGGTTTCCACAGTCTGGTATCTTCCGGAACATCCTCCAAGACGATCAGCAGCGAAAAAGACATGCCTATGGTCGGCTATGGTGCCATGGTCGTGGAATCCTTACTCGGTATCGTCTCCTTAGTTGTTGTCGGCGCAGTCGCCGTAAACGGAACAAAACCTGATGGAACTCCATTCTCCATCTTCTCCTCCGGTGTCGCAGGATTCCTTGAAAAACTTGGTGTCCCTGTTACCGTTGCAACTGTATTTATGACCATGTGTGTATCTGCACTTGCACTGACATCCCTTGACTCTGTTGCAAGGATCGGACGTATGTCTTTTCAGGAATTGTTCTACGGAGATTCCACCGATCCTGCAGATATGACACCGGTACAGCGTGTACTGACAAATAAATATTTTGCAACTGTGATCACACTGTTTTTCGGATATTTGCTGACACTCGGCGGATACAGCAACGTTTGGCCGCTGTTTGGCTCTGCGAACCAGCTGCTTGCAGCACTTGTATTGATCGCCTTAGCGGTTTTCTTAAAAACAACCGGTCGTACCGGATGGACACTTTACATCCCAATGTTTGTTATGCTGGCAGTTACGTTCACTGCCCTGATTCAGAAAACAATTGCACTTGTCGGCAGCTTCATGAGCGGTAACGCAACACTTCTTGTAGACGGACTTCAATTTGTTGTTGCCGTACTTCTTATGGTACTTGGTGTTATGGTTGCATTCAGTTGTCTGAAAAAACTCTTAGGCAGGAAAGCTGCGGCTTAACCGGAGTTTAACTTACCGTGGAGCAGCAGATTTTGTGGTGCTTTCCTAGAGTTTGAAGGGCAGATATAAGCGTCCTCTCACAAGTCAGAATTTTATATGTAATGAAAAAGAAAAACGGTATAAACGAAATATTATGTTTCTGTTCGCTGGGCATTCCGATAGGCTTCTGAGCAACAATCTTGAGAAGCAGTGCTTCCCAAGATTGTTAGAATCCTATCTCCATAGCTCACAAAGAAAATAATATTTGTTTATACCGTTTTTCTTTCATTTACGTTATGGATGACTTGTGAGAGGACGCTTATATTTGCCCAATTTACGCTGTGAATCGCACCACAGAATCTGCAATTTACGTTATGGAACTCTGGGTTTATAATGATTTTTTCGCAGAACGTATGTTCTATAATAGAGCGGATAGATTTAATTTCAGGTTTACTTTGTAAGAACCTTCTTGCAATATTTATGTGCACCACAATGCGGACATACTAATTTTCGCTTTGTAATTGTATGCGGTCCCATAATATATGACTTCATATCTGGAACAAATCTATTATGACATTCGGGACATTCAAAGGCTCCTGCTTCTCTGTCAAGGACACAGGCAATTGCAACCCCTCCAACTATCACAACAAGCCCTATTCCTATAAGAAGAACTCTAATCCAGTTCTCCATCTCCAGCATTCCAGACAATATAAATAATGGAACTGCCGCTATAATTGTAAGTCCTGCAATCATTGCTGACAGGACAATTTTCTTTTTACTTTCCTGAGTTTCTCTGACTAAATTCACCATATTTTCCTCCGCTTTCTTCAGATACTCTTCTTCCGATACTCTTTCACCAGATAGTAGTTCATTAACTGTTATCTCCAGTTCATTACATAATGGCAACAGCAATGATACTTCTGGAAAACCATTTCCTCTCTCCCATTTTGAAATTGTTTTATCACTGATTGCTAATTTTTCTGAAAGCTGTTTTTGCGTATATCCTTTTCGTTTTCTTTCATCAGCAATAAATTTACCAATCTTGATTTGATCCATCCGTTTTCCTCCTTTCTGGTCTGATTATCCTATGATTTGATCATCAATCACACCCACGCGGCGTAGAATATGGTGAATTTATGCGGTTTCTACGCTCCGTAGAGTGAAATTGGAAAATCAGGGCAAAAAAATCTGATAACACATTATAGCACAAAGTGAATTAGAATGAAGTGGAATTGCAGATGTGGTTATGGTATTATTTTACTATTGACGAATCGAATTTTAAGGAGGTTTATTATGGACAGACCAATAACAACGTTATTTATGCTTATGTCTTTAGATGGAAAGATAAGTCCCGGTGCATCAGATGCTTTAGATGTAGATAAGGATTTTCCAAAGATAGACGGGTTAAAAGAGGGGCTGCCTCAATATTATGAAATCGAGCAGACAACCGACCTTTGGTCTTTTAATACAGGACGCGTGCAGGAAAAGATGGGCGTGAACCAAAAGCCCTATCCCGATAAGACTCCCGTCTCATTTGTCTTATTGGATAACAACCATTTGACCGAACATGGCGTAACATATTTCTGCAAGAAATCACAAGTGTTTGTGCTGATTACATCCAATAAAGATCATCCTGCTTATAACATTAAGGAAAATAATCTCCATATTATTTTTCAGGAAAAACTGTCGCTGAAAGATGCTCTTCGTGAATTAAAATCATCGTATGGATGCAACAAATTAACAATCCAAAGCGGTGGAACGGTGAACGGATTATTCCTTCGTGAGAAGTTGTTTGATTATATCGATGTTGTTGTGGCTCCAGTGCTGATCGGCGGTAAAGAAACCTCTTCCTTAATAGACGGCAGTTCCATTCTTTCAGAAAATGAATTATCTGAGCTGGGTGTCCTGAAACTCATTGATTGCACAGTTTTAAATGACTCATATATCAGAGTTCGATATCAAGTAATCAACTGATAATGCCAGTTTACCTGAACACCGGTTACTACGAGTTTCATAACGTAAATTACAGATGTGGTTATGGTAGAATTTTGGTATTAACGAATTTAGCAAAGCGGAGTTGAACAAAGGAGTTGAAATGACATGAAAAAGAAAATGATTATATTACTATCTGCAATGGTAATCTGTTTGATTGGCATTATTGTGTGGTATAATGTTTCTCTTAACTTGACGGATTTAGTTCCTGATGAAGTCATGGAAATTGTTGTTTTTAATGGCAATAGCGGAGAAACAACACATATTACTGATGAACAGCAGATTCAGCATATTATACAAAATTTGAATGATGTCACAGTGAAAAAGTGGAAACCGTCTGTTGGATATACGGGATATAGTTTCAAAATAACCATTTATTTATCTGACGGAAACGAGGCAGATGGATGGAATAATTTTATTATTAATTCAGAGGATACAATTAGAAAAGATCCGTTTTTTTATTCTGTTGTAACAGGAAAGATTGATTACAATTATATTAAAAGTATTGTAAAATAATCAACTTCCAGTTTAACTTATGAACTGCCGCTCGTAACAAGGATTGACGGATTACAAGGTATTAAGCACCTTGAATCGCAGATTTTGTGGTGCGATTCACAGCGCTGATTGGGCATGTATAAGAGTTCTTTTACAAGTCATTCACAGCGTAAATGAAAAGAAAAATTGTACAGACAAATATTATTTTCTTTGTGAGCTATGGAGATGGGATTCTAACAATCATGGAAGCTTTTGCTGAACATGATTGTTGCTTAGAACTCCATCGGAATGTCTAGCGAACAGAAACATAATATTTCGTCTGTACGATTTTTCTTTTTAATCAACATATAAGAATGACTTATAAGAGGACGCTTATATCTGCCCTTCACAACCTAAGAAAGCACCACAAAATCTGCGACACTACGCCACCTAAATCTGTTTTACTCTTCCACCGTCCCATCAATTTCTGCTTTTTCAAGCGCATTCTCCACCGCATTTAAAAGCATAACCGTTGTATACTGATTGTCTGCCTGATAGGATATATTTTCCACCGACTGTGTTTTGATGATCTGGTCTGACACTTCTTCTAACGCAGGCTCCACCAACGGATACATTGTCGTCACTGTCTCATTCAGATTCACAAGAGAGATCGAATTGATCCGATTCTCATCCACAATGACCTGCACATCCAAAGTGCTGTCATGAAAGAGTATGGAAGATGTGTAGACTCCTGCCACATATTTCATTGTCTCCACAGATTTATCTTTTTCTTTTTTTGGTAAAAACATAAAAAGCAGCAACACGACCAGCAGAATTCCTAATCCCACAAAAATTGCTGTATAAATGAGTTCTTTCATATGAAGGACTACGATTTTTGTCTTTGCACTCATTGATGTATCTCCTGCCACTGATTATTACATTGTATGCCGCATTTCAAATATCATGCAATTTTCCTGATAAAATTTCATATAAAAGTTATGCAAAAGTTTTTTCTGTTTTTTGTAAAAAAGTTGTTGACAAAGTTCTTATCTCATAGTATTATATCAAATGTGTCTGGCACACGACAGAACACAAAAGAATATGCGCGAGTGGCTCAGTTGGTGGAGCACGACCTTGCCAAGGTCGGGGCCGCGGGTTCGAGTCCCGTCTCGCGCTCTCATAAAACTTTATATTGCTGACGTGTTTCAAATCGGAAGCACAAAAACATGCGCGAGTGGCTCAGTTGGTGGAGCACGACCTTGCCAAGGTCGGGGCCGCGGGTTCGAGTCCCGTCTCGCGCTCTTATAAATAAGAAATATTCAAATGAATATTTCTTATTTTTTTGTCCACAATACTCTAATCTGCACAATCTATGCTCCGGCTCTCTCTTTTATTATCTCTTTCTTCATAACCTCCTCTCCCACCACATAAAATGAAGTAATACCCTCTTTGGAGTTTTCGCCAATGAAACACCATTCCACCAATAAAAGTATTTTTATTATTTTTCTTCTGATTCCCCTCGCGGCAGGCGCTCTTTCTGCACTGTTTACTGGAAACATGTCCGGCTCCTACGCCTCATTTACAAAACCTTCTTTCGCACCGCCCGGTATTTTATTTCCGATTATATGGACGATTTTATATCTGCTTATGGGAGTTTCTTCCTATATTGTTGCGCAGTCTGACCATCCGGATAAGCTTTTGGCACTCCGCACATATTTTATCCAGCTATTTTTTAACTTTATGTGGAGCATCCTTTTCTTTGGTTTGTCAAACTATCTGCAGATTCCTTATCTGTTCTGGTGTATTTTCGCAGCAATACTGAATTTTGCAGTTTACCTTCTAAATTAAGCATTTTTTCTGCTTTTCACAGTTAACGCACTTTGAAAAATATGTTATACTACTTGATGAAAAATGACAGGAAAGTGAGAATTACTATGAATAAAAAAGATATTTTAGAAATCAAGCGGCGTTTTAAAAAAGAAGCCTGTACCTTTACGAGAATGTGCGGCTGCTACGTGGACGCTGACCGTAATAAAATCACCAAAATCGGAGAAACTTTTCTGAATCTGGAGGACGAAGAATTTTACAAATATTTAGAGATTGCAAAAAAAGTATTGTCCGGCACGATCGGAAACAATCTTTTAGAGCTGGAATTTCCACTTGCAGAGGAAGCTGCCGGCGGCAGACAGCAGTTTCTGATGGGACTGCGCGAAAGCAGACTGAAAAATGATGATCTGATGGACACTTTTTACGATATGATCATTGACAGTTACGATTACGTTGGGAATTATCTGATTCTGATTTTCCACGATGCCTACGATGTCATGACCAAAACTTCAGACAATGACAAATTAGACGAGTCAGAAGAAGTTTACGAATACCTGCTGTGCGCGATCTGCCCGGTCAACCTGACCAAACCGGGACTTGGCTACCGCGAGGACGAAAACCGCATCGGGCCTCGTATCCGTGACTGGGTTGTCGGCGCACCGGACACCGGTTTTGTATTCCCTGCGTTCACTGACCGAAGCACAGACATCCACTCTGTTATGTTTTATACAAGGGATACCAAGACACCGCATACGGAATTTATGGAAGCCGGCCTTGGCTGCGGTGCTAAGTTTACCGCAACAGAAAAGAAACTCACCTTCCAGAACATCGTCAAGGATGTGATCGGGGAAGATGATGAGGAAAGCGACGCTATGTTTCTTGACATTCAGGGAAATCTCAGTGGTTTGATCGAAGTTCCTGCTGAGGATGAGGAAGAAAAAGAGCCATCACCGCTCACCCTGACCGATATCGCCTCTGTCCTCTCCGACAGCGGACTTTCTGAGGAACAGACAGCTGTAATCGAGAAAACCTACGAGGACACTTTCGGTGAAGATTTACCATCCGCCGAACATTTAGTTGATCCAAAGCTAGTCGAGGCAAATGCGAAACGCAAAGAAAAATTAGAACTGGTAGAACAGGTGGAAAGCCTGAAGCATCAGCTGGAAGAAACCCGCTCCATCCCGGTCGATGATTCGGATGATGATGTCCCGGCAGTCAAAACTTATGATGTCATTCTCCGTGTAAAACCGGAAAAAGTCGGACAGATCCATTCTGATACCATCAACGGTCAGAAATGCCTCATCATTCCAATGGATGAAAATGAGCATGCTGCTGTAAACGGAGTGAATACTACTATATAGCCGACAATACGATGTTCCTGCGGGAAAATATCTGCTGTCCATCAAGGGCTATGTCCGAAAGGCAAGAAGGTAGAACTGAAAAGAATTAAAACAATCGGGATTTAGAGGAGATGCATTTATGCCTAAAATAATTTGGTGCGGTAATAAATCTTGGGATACAGATTTCCCAGAAAACACGTTGCCAAACAATGCAAAACGAATAGAAAGACCGGATAATATTTTTAAAAGCAGTCTGTTATATGGTATTTTACCACTTATTTTTAGTTATGCGATAATATGCATTAAATGGTTTATGATTGGCGAAAAAGCAATGAATCCGATATATGTTCCATTCGGAATAATATTGGGGCTGCTATTGCTGCCTGTTCACGAAGTTTTACATGGAGTTTGTTATAAAAAAGGTCAAAAAGTTTACATAGGAATCTGTTTAAAAAAGTTTGCTGCTTTTGCAGTATGTCACGAACCAATCAGCAAACGTCGTTTTGTAATAATGAGTTTAATGCCTATGCTTTTAGGTATAATACCTTTGGCTATATTTCTTTTATCTCCACCCAATGCATTTCTTTCGGGAATATGTATTCCAATGGGGATTATTGGTATGCTTTCTCCAATGCCGGATTACATGGATGTCCACATTATTTGCAAACAAGTACCTAAAGGTGCTTTCGTTCATACTCAAAATGATGGGTTTTACTGGTACAAATAGTTTTTTATAGAAAAGTAACTCTTATTTGATCATAAAGATTTACGTTCTGCTGCTCATGACCTGAACTGACGGATTTTAAGATTGAATTTTTACAAATGGTAAATTCAAAATATTGCAGTATCATAACTAAAATGCAATGAATGTAAAATGGGCGAATATTGTTTTCGTTACACAATATTCGTCCATTTCACATTCATGCCTTCATAAGCATGCCAGACTGCAATATTTTGTACATAACCTAAATTACTACGCCTCAAGCTTTCTGCAAATGAAATCTTCCATCTGGCTCTTAGGAAGCCCCAGTATCAGTGACAATTCGCCATAAAGCTCATTTTCTGCTGCCTTTAAATAACGTTCATCCAAAGATGTGATTTTCTTTCCCTGAGCGATCCGCTCTTTTTTTCGGAAATATAATGTCTTGATAATACTGATCCATGCCCTGAAATCACAGGTCTTTAACGCCTCTTTATATTGCAGTTCCCGCTGTTTTTCATTGGCTACCCACAGTTCTTCGATCTGCGGCATCTCCTCGATCAGCTGCTCTGCCTCCTGTCTGGTAATGACTTTTCTCATTGCCACCTTGGCATTATCGGTCGGGGCATATATTTTACCGTTTCTGTCCTCTAACGGTGCCAAAACATAATACAGCCTGTCCTTATTACTGCCAGGAATATCAATATGTGTGATCTCTTCTACCTGACATACACCTTTACATCCATAAACAATATATTCTCCTACTTCAAACATTTTTTCCTGATTCTCCTTTCTATTCGATTTTAACACGAAAAGTCTGTAACTGTCAGTATATTTCTTTTTCATTTTCATAATTTTGTGAAAACTGCAAGAAAGCTTTCCCGCATTTTTTTGTACATTTTGCATAAGAAATGCTTGCCACAAAATGATAGTAAAATCTTGAATTTATGAAACTTTTTTCTGAAAAGGAAAAAAGCCGCACATAAAAATTATGTACGACTTTTCCAAACCGGCGGACTGGGTGATCCACCGATTTCATATATTAAATTAGGGAAAGGAATTATAAATGTTTCTCTGCTAAAAAGCAGCAAAGAAATTTATAGCAAAATAAATGAATTATCTCTGAACACGTCCGGAAGCATCTCCACCAGCTAATTTCTGAACTTCAGAAACGCTAACCTGGTTGAAGTCACCTTCGATAGAGTGTTTCAGACAGCTTGCAGCAACTGCAAACTCAATTGTATCCTGTGGAGCGTAGTCATTTAAGCAAGCGTAAATTAATCCGCCACCGAAGGAATCTCCACCACCTACACGGTCAACGATGTGCATTAAATATTCTTTAGAGAAATAGCTCTCTCCGTTTTCGTATAACATTGCTGCCCATTTATTATCGTTTGCAGAGATAGAAGTTCTCAATGTGATAGCTACTTTCTTGAATCCGAAACGATCTGTTAATTTCTGGGCAACCTCTTTGTATCCGGCTTTGTTTAACTCACCTGCTGTTACTTCTGTACCTTCAGATTTGATTCCGAATACATCGTTTGCATCTTCCTCATTGGAAATGCAGACATCTACATATTTGCAAAGCTCACCCATAACCTGTCCGGCTTTCTCTTTGGACCATAATTTATTACGGTAATTTAAGTCACAGCTTACTGTGATTCCTTTTGCTTTTGCAGCCTTACAAGCCTCTAAGCAGATCTCTGCTACATTGTCACCAAGTGCTGGTGTGATACCTGTGAAATGGAACCAGTCAGCTCCCTCAAAGATCTCATCCCAGTTGAAATCCGCTGTTGTTGCTGTTGCAATTGCAGATCCTGCACGGTCATAAATAACTTTGGATGGTCTCTGGCTTGCGCCCTTCTCTAAGAAGTAGATACCTACTCTGTCACCACCACGGACGATCTTGGAAGTATCAACTCCGAACTGTCTTAAAGAGTTCACACCTGCCTGTCCGATCTCATGGGCCGGTAATTTTGTTACAAAGCTTGCATCCATACCATAGTTTGCTAAAGAGATAGCTACGTTAGCCTCTCCACCACCATAGGTAGCTCCATAGGATGCAGCCTGTACAAAACGATAATATCCTTCTGGTGCAAGACGAAGCATAATCTCACCAAATGTAACGACTTTCTTTGCCATTTTTAAATCCTCCATATTTCAAATCCGTATGTTTCATATAGTGAAACAGTGTTTCACAATTTGTAACCTCATTATAACATCATTCTCACAAATGTCAAATATGTTTTTTCAATCTTTTCAAAAATATTTTTAAATAAGTACTTTTCATTTTCTGTCCCATGCGCTATAATTTATTCAAAAGCGGTTCATATTGCAGAACTTGGTTTCGTAATATAAAACTTACAATTTTACATCTACCAGTAAAATTGTAACCGATCATTACAAACTGACAGAACCGAACTACATATTTTTTCCAAAAACAGGAGGAAAACGACTATGGATCGTAAATATGATGTCATCACATTAGGGGAAATTTTATTAAGGCTTTCTACACCGATCAATGGACGCCTTGCACAGGGCGATACATTTATGAAACATCTCGGCGGTGCAGAGTTAAATATCGCATCTGAGATCGGGCAGCTTGGTTTAAACACTGCCATCATCTCAAAAATACCAACGAATCTGCTAGCAGCCTTTATCAAGAATCAGCTGAATGCTTCCAGAGTCAGCGAGAATTATCTGATTGAAGACCATTCCGACGACAGCCGTGTCGGTATTTACTATTATGAATATGGTTCTTACCCTAGAAAGCCTCGCGTAGTCTATGACAGAAAACACTCTTCCATTAATAATATAGAAATCTCAGATGTGCCACAGACACTTTTTTATAACACCCGTCTGTTCCACACAAGCGGCATTACACTTGGTCTTGGTGGAAAGGCACAGGATTTTGCAATCCACTGTATCAAAGAATTTAAAAAGCAGGGAACCCTGATCTCATTTGACGTAAACTATCGTGCCAATCTCTGGACCGGAGAGGAAGCAAGAAAATGCATTGAAACCATTCTTCCTTATGTAGACATTTTCTTCTGCTCTGAGGACACTGCAAGACTTACTTTCGGAAAAACAGGTACGATCAACGAGATCCAGAAATCTTTCTGTGAGGAATACCCGATTTCCGTTGTCGCTTCCACAGAGCGGACTGTCATCACTCCGAAGAAGCACAATTTTACTTCCATCATTTATTCTGCAAAAAATGATACTTATTACAGGGAAAATCCATACAATAATATTGACGTTGTGGACCGTATCGGAAGCGGCGATGCCTATGTATCCGGTGCACTGTATGGTTATTTAAAACATGGGGACTGCCAGAAAGCTTTGGAATACGGCAATGCCATGGCTGCCATCAAACACAGTGTCATCGGCGATATGGTCTCCACGGACTTAGAGGAGATCGACAGCATTATCAAACAGCATAAGAATACTTCAGGCTATCAGTCTGAAATGAACCGTTAAAAAGAAGAGGCAGACCACACATTTACTGTGCTGATCTGCCTCTTTTTTGCGTAAATTCAGACAAGTTCCATGCACTCTGCCTCGAAAAATTCTGCCTCTTTCTCATCATGCGTGACAAAAAGAACGGTTTTTCCGGCAGTCTGCGTTTTTATGACTGTGGCAACTTTCTCCTTCGTCTCTGCGTCAAGTCCCTGCAAAGGCTCATCCATGATCAAAATATCATACTCTGCCAGAAGTGCCCTTGCGATCGCCACACGGCGTTTCATGCCGCCGCTGTACTCACTTACCGGCTTTCCGGCAATATCGTCAAGTTCCATCTTTTTTAAAAAGCCTGTGATCTCTTCTTTTGTTTTTCCGGTTGTGATATGAATGTTAGTCACCGCATCCAGATTTTCAAACAGGCGGTTTTCCTGAAATATAGCGCTGATCTTTTGATGCTCCATACCGGAAACCGTTCCTTCATCCGCCTTCTCCAGCCCCATCAGAATCGATAGCAGCGTGGATTTTCCGATACCCGATTTTCCCATAATACAGGTCATTTTTTTCTCCCGGAACGTACAGGAAAAATGATCTAACACCTGATTACGATCATATGTTTTACATAAATTTTTTACTATGATATCCATTTTTTCTCTTTTACCAATTCCATTTTTGTTTTCTACTGCCTTTTTTTTGCTTTGCTCACATGCGTAAACCGCAAATTATTTTACACTCAGCCGATGCGCCAGCAATGACAACAGCCACTGAAAAATTTTTTCAAAAAGCACACTCACTGCAATAATGACAAATGTCCAGGCGAACAGGTCAGGTGTCTCCAGATAAATCTTTGCATTGTAAAGTTTTTCTCCGATGGAACCCTTGGGAATGCCAATGATCTCTGCTGCGATCCCCGCCTTAAAGCACATGCCGATCGCAATTGCACAGGCAGAACGAAAATACGCAAAAAGTCCCCCAAAATAAAGGTAATACATTTTGTTCCAGAATGTCATCCGAAAGATTTTTGCCATCTCAAAAAGTTTCCGGTCCAGATGTTCAAATCCCTCCAGAAGATTTGTATAAATGATCGGAAATGCCATAATGAGAGAAATCAGTATTGACAGGTTTCTTGATGGCATCCAGATGAGCACCAGCACAATAAAAGATGCGACCGGAGTAGCCTTTAATACAGCCACCGGAAGTGCAAGGATATCGCGTATTAATTTCACATGATATGCCAATGCAGAAAGCAAAACGCCGCCTGCCGCTGCGCAGAAGAAACCAAGTGCGATGCGCTCCAGCGAAAACCAGATTGACTCCCAGAAGGAAAAGGTTCTCACCAACGAAAGCAGGCACCGCCCCACTGAAAGGGGCGATGCCAGTAATATCTGCTTGTCTAATGCCATGCTTGCAAACTGCCAGAGTAACAGCCAGAATGCAATGGTCCAGAGTTTTATTTTATTTTTCTTCCTAGTCTGCGTTGTAGTAGAAATCATCATTTGGTAATGCTCCACCGACTGCTGCCGGATTCTGTTCAAATAAAATTCCAAGATAGCTGCTTAATTTTGCTTTCATATCATTTCCGGCAATAAATGTAATGTTACATTCCGGGATTGCCTTCTCTGCAACCTGTGCTGCAACAATATCGTAGTTTCCGACAAGGACTGCCGCTTCTGCCACATTGTCATTTACATAGTTTACAGAAGCCTCATACTGCTGTAAAAATGTCTCGACTGCGTCCGGATGCGCTTCAATAAAATCATTTCTTGCGATCACAACGCCTGTGATCAGAGTTGCCTTTGTGTCACCATCTGCTGATGATTTTTCCCACTCTTCGGTAAGATCCAGTGCCACACGGATATTTTCATTCTGTGTCATTGCCACAGTCACAAATGGCTGTGGAAGCATTGCCACTGCATCCTCATTTGCTGCGAGTGCTGCCACACATTCAGAATGCTCGGATTTGTATTCGATTGTGACATCTTTTTCCGGGTCAATGCCATTCGCGGTCAGCATATAGTTTAATGCATATTCCGGTGTTGCACCCTTTCCGCTGGCATAGATGGTTTTTCCTTTTAAATCAGCAACACTCTGTACACTGTCGCCATTTTCCACAATATATAATACACCTAACGTATTGACTGCCAAAACGCTGACATCCACACCTTCTTTGTTGTATAAAACAGATGCAAGGTTTGCCGGAACTGCTGCAATGTCCACATTTCCCTGCACAATCTGCGGTGTGATCTCATCCGGTGATGCTGCAATGGTAAAATTGTAATGATTTGCTCCGGTATCTCCATTGTCGGAATCATCCATCAGCTTCACCATTCCCATAGCTGTCGGTCCTTTTAAGGCGGCTACATTCACATCTGTCAATTCGCCTGCTACTTCAGTTTCTGTACTTGCTGCTTCCTCTGTTGATTCTGTGACTGCTTCGCTGGTCTCAGTCTGCGGAATGGCTGTATTCTCTTCCACTTTGTTTCCGCCGCATGCTGCCAGCATCACACAGGACATCATAAGAGCCAGTGCTGATACAAGTTTTTTCTTCATAATATAAATTCTCCTTCTGGTCTTAAGAATATCTAGGTAATTGCGAAACTCCTCATACGCTTCTTTTAATTGTTCAAAAATAACAAAATTTTCGAAAACACGCTCTCGCTACGTGTCGCTGGTAACGGTACTAAGAAGCCAGTCACGATTAACATCGCACCTGCCTTCTAAGTGCCGACCGCTCCCCAGTGTTTTCTCAAACTTTTGTTATTTTTTCACAATTCAATTTAGGTTTTTATGATTTTCGCAATTGTCTATTAAAAATATCTCAGGTCAGTTTTTTCTTCCCTGTCAGACCGAATTTAGTATAAACGAATTTATATAGAATCTCAAGTATGTTTTTTAGTACATGTTAATTATTTAACAACCTTTTTCATATAATGCTGGCACATTCTTATTCTTCCACGGATTCTGTGACTCCGAGAAAGATCGGCATCTGTGTTTCTGTATCAATGATGGCATAGACAAATGGGCGGTCCAGATGCACCGTTTTTATTTCAGGTTCATATAAGGACATCGTTTCCACCATTCCGACAACCGTTGAGGCACCCGCTTTTGTTCCCTGCTCATCAACTTCGATGTAGGTTTTGTGCAGTACCATGTTGATATAGATATTTCCATTATCACTGTTTCCAATTCCGCAAAAATCTGCCTGTTCCTCATCAAATGCATCTGTCATTCCCATGTTCTGTAAAGTATCTTTTAATTCTATTGAATATTCGGACTTGAATTTTGGGATTGCTGCATCCACATCATAATCCGTGCTGACATTTTCTACAAGACCGATTAGTTTTTCTGCTGACAAATGACTGATATAATCCTCTATGCTTATCCCTTCTTTTGGAAGCAATGCCATAAAACTGTATCCATCTTCATATGGTCTGATGAAACCGGTCGTACTGTCATCTTCCAGATAATATGCTTCTGTGGAATACATCATATCCACCGTCTGCTGTGTTCCATTTTCAGAAGTAAATGTGCCTGACTCTACATCCTCCTTTTCATATGGAGACTGCCACTTTGCATCAAAAGCAATGGCATTGATCAGATACATTACCGAATTGTCTTCGATTTTGTCTAATATCTGTGGGATCATTTTTTCTGTTTTTTGCGAAACCCAGGTATTGATATCTTTTAATGTATGCTCATCAAAAGGTGCCTGATAAATTTCCGCATCAAATAATTTACTGTTTTCTGCCAGGAAATCATCCTCCACATGTAAGGTGTCTGCATCTTTCAGCCAGATTGAATTTGCAATGTTCAGATGCGCATTCTCTGTATCGACTAGTTTTTTCATATACGAAGAAAGCTCTCTGCCCTGCTGCCCTACCGGTGTTCCATCCGACAGAACCTGTTCCATCTGTGACAGCGTATCACCTTTTGCACCATTTTCTGTCATGGTAAGCGCTGCTAATACTGCCAATGGAGATATCATCTCATTTTTTCCATCCTCATATATCTGCTGCAGCAGATTCAGGGCAAACTGACAGTATCGGTATCGGTAACCGAAGGATGTTTCTGTGCTGCCATCTTCCGCTTTCTTTTCTGTCGTATCAGCCTCGGTCTGCTGATCCTCATTTCCTGTATGATCGGCGTTTTGTTCACTGTCCTCCGACTGTTGCGGCGTCAACCGCTTCGTCGTATCAGATAATCCACTGCCACACCCGAATAATCCTAACGTCATACATCCGATCAAAATTGTAACCAGTTTTCGTTTCATATGCTTTGTCCTCCTTTTTTCGATGGTTATGTAAATATGTTCTTCTACTGCTGTTATCTTTCTATAAGGAAAGACGCTGATTTTTACAGTTGGTTACAAAAAACTAAAAATATTTGTTACTTCTCACTCCCGAATCACTTTCTTCAGCAACAAAACAGCAACTGTTTTACTACTGACTAAACAGTAACGATTACTCTCAAAATTTTCAAAACTCATTCATAAACTTCTTGCTTCTTATATACGCTCTATGTTACAATAATTCAAAGCATATTTTACAAAATCTTCATGACATTGTCATCTATATTCTAAGAACGACAGATTAGCCCCAAATAGTCTGCGTACTTCATTCGTATCTATGCTTTCGTTACCCATTAACCAATTAAAAAGCAGGAGACGAGATGAACTTAGAATCACAAATAGTTATATTCTCCTGCAATCAGAGAACAGTTAAAAAACTGTCCTGCCAATTTCAGGAGGAAAAAATTTATGGCAAAATGCAAAAGAAACCGTAACAGAGCAAAAAGAAACTTTACATTCAAAACACCAGCGGCAAACCGTAATTATAAAGACACCGTTTTTCGGATGTTGTTTTCTGACCGGAAAAATCTGCTCTCTCTTTACAATGCAGTCAATCAGAGTAATTATAAAAACCCGGAAGATTTGGAGATTGTGACACTCGAAAATGCTATTTATATGGGAATAAAAAACGATCTGGCATTTATCATGGATACGAATCTGTATCTGTATGAACATCAGTCGACCTACAACCCTAATATGCCACTTCGAGATTTATTTTATATTTGCAGTGAATACCAGAAACTCGTGGATAAAAAATCACTGTTTTCTTCCACCTTACAGAAAATTCCTGCCCCAAATTTTATCGAATTCTACAATGGTTCAACGGTAATTTCTGACTGTACAGAACTTCGGCTTTCCTCGGCATTTGAATGTCTGACAGGGGAACCAAAACTTGAGTTAATCGTTACGGTTTTAAATGTCAATGAAGGACACAATGCAGATTTAATGCAGCATTGCAGTATGTTAAAAGAATATGCACAGTATGTTGCCAGAGTGCGCCACTATGCATCAGACATGCCTTTGAACGAGGCCGTAAAACATGCAGTGGATGAATGCATCCGGGAAGGGATTCTGGCGGAATTTCTTACCCAGAACCGAAATGAGGTCATCAGTATGAGTATTTTTGAGTATGATAAAGAATTAGAAGAAAAAAAATTACGAAAAGCAGAGTTTGAGGCAGGACGCGAAGCCGGACATGAAGCCGGATTTGCAGAGGGTGAAAATCACGCTGCTCTTGAAATTGCCAGTCGAATGCTGCAATCTGACAAATTTTCCTTAGACGAAATCGCCAATTTCTCTGGTTTGTCTATCGCTGAAGTAAAGAAACTGTGCACCGATAAACAATAAATTTGAACGCTTTCCCTGCCCCAAAACCTTATTTAATCCAACGGCACTGCATACAGATAGGAAATCCCCTCTTCATCCCGCAGCTGTAATAATTTTTTCTTCTGGCAGACGATTGAAAATCCATAAATACGCAGTCCATCCTGCTTTACACTCTCGATCATCATATCGTAAGGAATTTCCTGATACCCATTTAAAATCTTCACAATCTCCGGATGATCGCGCAGATAGCTCAAAAGACTGATAAAATGCGTCTCCATTTTCTCTGTATCCTCTGATATATGCCAGCTGTCTGTATCCGCACGATTATCAAGCTGGCAGAGATATGGATAAGTCTCCCTGTCCCAGTCGATGCAGCTTCCACTTGGATTAATCAGCATCCCAACCGGTACAGAGTCACACATATAGCCATCTTCATCGGATGTATAGACTGCACACCACAGCTGTGCGTCCATCTCCCTGTTTTTCGCCCAATTATAAAAATCTGCATAACTGGTCAGTTTTTCCAGGGACGCGTATGCAATGTAATACGCATTATCATCCAGTTTCTCAATAGACGCATATGCTTCCTCCTCACTTCCTGCCGGTCCCCAGAATTGTCTGGTATCTTCGTCGAAAAAATGTATTCTAGAGTATTCTTCCACCTCTTCCGGCACCATAAACGTATTTCCATAAGGCATTTTGAACTCATCTGTATTATAAAGCGTCAGCTTCCCACGCTTTAGCCTGCCGTTGACGGTTGTAAATTTTCCGCCAAATGAAATCCCCTGCGGAATAGAAATATTGTATGTTCCATAACCCTCTGCCACCGCATTGACTGTGTTCCGGTAACTGCCCGGCCAGAACAGTTCGGAATATACAGAAAGGTCAAGGCTCATCCGTGTTGTTGTAATATCACTGCCTTCGCCTATTCCCACCACTTCATTTGGATTATAGTAAAAAGCCGATACAACCTGCGGCAGAACAAAGATCACACAGAGCACGACGGCAAGCACGCCTGTTCCGACGATCACACCCATTTTCAAAAAAGTTCGCCGGATCGTTTTCTGTATCATTTTTACAAAACGCTGTTCCTCTTCGGATTCTGCATCATTGCCCTGCACAAAAACCTCTTCTTTCTCCTGCCCTTGAAGTACTTCGAGTCCCGGAATCTCCTCTTTTTCATAGAGGTACTCACTGATAGCTTCCTGCTTCTCAATGGCATGTTCCACTTCATCTGTCTGTGCCTTGTCTAATTTTCCTTCCTGATATAATTTTAACAATTCACGATAAGTCATAGTTATGATCCTCCATGTAAGTCCGCAGTTCACGCTTTGCCCGATATGACAGTACCCGTACATTTTCCGGTGTCATTTTTAAGATCGCCGCAATCTCTTTCTGTGACAGTCCGCCAAAATACTGCATCAGCAGAATCTCCCGTTTCCGTTCTTCCAGTTCATTCATTGCCTGATAAAGGAGCCTGTTTTTCTCCTCTTTCAAAATGCCTTCCAGAACCTCCTGCGATGCGGTATTCTGTATCTGTTGCACTTCACCAAGCGGTACTTTCTCTTTTTCCCTGCGGTAATAATTGAAAAAAAGATTGCGCGCCACCAGATACAGCCATGCACGCATGTTTGTGTGGTCATCCGGCAGCGAAAGCAGTGCTTTTAAAAAAGTTTCCTGCAAAAGATCCTCCGCAAGACTGCTGTTTTTGCACAAAGAGTAGAGGTAAAGATATATTTCTTTGCGATATTTCTGATATAGCTGCTTTAATATATCTTTTTCCATGACTCCTCCTCTCCCGTATAAAAACGACCGTCCCCATTCCTGTGACTCAGCCTGCGCTTTTGGAACTTCATCTATATAACAATCCTTTTTGAAAAATGTTACACGGAAATTTTATTTTTTTACTTCCAGTCGTTTTTCCCCTTTGAGGTCAACACAGTTCACGCAATACCATGAGGAGTTCCTCCTCGGTCAGATTCTTCGTCTGGATGGTAAACGTCACACCTTCCTTTGTAAAAATCGCGAGATAACATTCATCCTCCGCTGCAAGACGTGCGATCGTCACTTCCCTATTATTGATCTCAGAAGTTTTTAAATCATCATCCTCAAATTCCGTGATGATCCCGGATTCCATCGTGCGGACACCGATCTCAAGGCTTCTGTTTCCATCCTCACTCTCATACAGAAATGTATTATTATCATCCACTACCTGATGATCTTTATTATAATAAATACTTCTTTCAGCCGTGGTCTGATTTTTCTCTTTTTCCCCGTCCAATGGCTGTATACTGCTTTGTACATAGGCTGTATCTGTATCATGCTCCTCTGCATATGCCACAAGATTTTCCGGCAGATTTTTGGGAAAAACTGTCACTCCATAATACTGCTCCAACTCCTCTGCACTCATACGCTCTTCCTGTCCATTCCCCACATCGATCGCAATCGTTGTCAGTTCACTGACCTCGTTGATCGTGATCTGCTCGTCTGTATCTGCAAAAGATTCTGACTCCACACTCTCTGTCTGTTCCTCTTCCGCCTTTGCCACTGCAGTTTCGTTCCCCTCATTTGGGGCTGATGCACCTTCGTTCATCCCTTCTGCGACAGCACTTTCTGTCTCTGCGCCTGTATCTTTGTTCTGCACCCACAGATCAAATGATACCACTGCTCCAGCCAGCAGAATACACACACACGCCGCCATTGCAGTAAAATGCCTGAGATTTCTCTTTTTCTGTGCTGCTTTGCTCCACTGTTCCGCTTCTTTTACATAAGCCGGATCGATTTTTCCGATCACATCTATCCAATCCGTCTTTTTCATAATGCATAGCCCTCCTTTTTCAGATAGTCCAGCAATTTACCCCTGACACGAAAAAGTGTTGTCTTCACCTTTGCCTCACTGCATGCACAGCGCTCTGCAATCTCTGTAATGCTATCAAAATACCAGTATCTCCGCACAAACATCACGCGGTGCTCCTTCGGGAGATTTTTGAGGAAATGATTGATACACGCCACTAATTCCTGTTCCTCTATGTAGTGCGATGGCTCTTTTTTGTCCACCTGATCTGTCAGTTCATCAAAAATAAACTCCACTTCCCCTTTTCCTCTTTTTGCCGTATGCAGTTTCCGGTATCGATCCAGACTTAAATTTCTTGTGATCGCACCTAAAAACGCAGATAAAATTGCCGGTCTCTCGTCCGGCATAGCGTTCCACGCCCTCAGCCATGTGTCATTGACACATTCTTCACAATCTTCTTTATTCAAAAGAATATTTTTCGCAATCCTGCCACAATAACTGCCGTATTTCTCTGCCGTGTGTCCGATCGCGCCCTGATCTCGGTTCCAATATAAATCAATAATCTTTTCATCTTCCATTGCACGTATCCTCATGTTCCCCATTGTTTTTACACGGATTTATTTCATTTTCTCATATTTCCCTTCACCTGGAAAGACGCAAATGAATTGGATTGGTTACACAAATTTTACACATATCAAAAAATCCGCACCTTATTTTTAAGGCTGCGGATTTTCTGATCTCTGCTTTTCTATAAACTAACCAAATCTCAAGCTGTCTCCATGGTTCAAAATCGGTGCACTGTACAAAAACAACACATCCTGATATTCCGTGTCCCCTAAAAGCTCCAGTGCATACGAAGCAGAGACATACCGGAGGTCAACCAGCGTTACTTCCTCATAATACTCCGCTAAAAGCGGTGCGATACTGCTGCCAAAAGAATCCCTAAACAGCAACAGCTTCTTTCCATTATGGCACTCCGGATTCTGAATGGTCAGAAGCGCTCTTGCACCCCACAGGTAAAAATCATAATCATCCATCCCACCGATTTTTTCCGGTGCATAGACACTTACGTACTGTTTTCTTTCATAATCATAGACCTGCATCCGCTCTACGGACGGATCTGTCCGGTAAATCATCTTATCCGGTGTTGTTTTCAATGCAGAGGCTGCCCCGTAAGCTCCGACAAAATCCTCCGTGGCGATCTGCCAGCCGTCAGATATTGTATTGGTCTGCTGTCCCATAGACTGCACAAGCGTATCTACTACATCCGTAATCTTTTCCTGTTTCCAGTGCAGATCCGTGCGGTAATAATCTTCCAGATGCAGTTTATCATATAAATTAATTTTCTGTACCGAAGGAATCTCCGCCTGTATCATCTCATCCAGCCTTGTATAATCCAGTATTGGATACTGTTTATCTGCCAGATAATAATTTTTGTCCGGGATGACTGCGACATAACAATCTGCGTTCTGAAATTGTTCTGTGCAGAGCTTCTCTATGGAATCTGCCACTCTGCCCACATTCTTTTCATTTAATTCTGCCTCCAGATGATAAATTCCATCCTCAACTTTAAAATAACCATTGGTATCCGCTTTTCCCAAAAGTGCCGTCTCCGTCTCCGCTTTCACTGTGCGCAATCCGTCCCGCACCGGAAACTGCTCGGAAAAATACGTTTCCAACTGCTCCATATACGTTCCATCCCCAAAAGCAGCCACTGTAAATGCCGGTTTCTTCGCAAGTTTCCGTCTCTCCGTCTTAGAAACCGCCTGATCCGGCAGCAGAAACGCCGCCACCGGGACACAGACAAGTGATAGCAGAAAAACAACTGCTGCTATTTTTTTCTTCCAATCCATGCTTCTGCCCTCCTCATGAACGATCCAGTGTCAGATGAATGTGGTTTCCCACTCAGTCTCCCTAAAACCGGAAATATAAAAACGGATGTACCGAACTTCCCAGTAAAAATGCCGTAGCAAGCACCAGCCCTGTCAGTATATAACAGCTCTGTAACAGCCATCCTGACTTTTTCCACATGTTTGTATTTTTTAATCTCTGAACCCACATCGCTGGAAACGGTGTCGCACCGGCGCATGCGATGAGCAAAAGTATCAGATAGCTCTTTATCTCATAAGCTGCCATCGGTGTCATTGCATTTCCGTAACTTCCGGCTAATCCTAAAAACTGTTCTTTTATCTCACGGACACTCTCCACACGGAATATGACAAAACTAAAAAGGACGACCAGAAGAACATAACCATGTTCTATGATATTTCTGACACAGGTCAGAAACATATTTTCCCTGTCACCACCATTACGGTCATTATTTGCGGATATGTCTGCTATTTTAAAGGATCTTTCTTTCCATTTTTTCCCGATTAATTTCTCTGCACTTAAGAATACGCCAAAATACAATCCCCACAGTGCAAAATTCCATCCTGCACCGTGCCACAGCCCACTGAGCAGCCAGACAACGAACATATTAAAGCACCATCGCAGAACGCTCACCCGGTTGCCGCCCAGTGGGATATAAAGGTAATCGCGGAACCATCCGCCCAGCGTCATGTGCCATCTGCGCCAGAACTCCGAGATACTTTTTGAGATAAAAGGATACCTGAAATTCTCCGGGAACGTAAAACCTAATATTTTTCCGAGTCCGATCGCCATATCGCTGTAACCGGAGAAATCATAGTAAAGCTGTAACATAAACGCAAGGGCAAGCACCCAGTAACCCAGTGTGCCGATCCCTGCGCCTTCCATGCGGATTCCTGTTGTCACGGCTGATTCCGCTTGTGCTGCTGTTTCTGATATATTTTGCAGCGTCTGGACAAACGACGCAAGGGAATCTGCGATCAAAACCTTTTTACAGAGGCCACAGACAAACCTTGCCACACCGTCCCCGGTTTTTTCCCATGTGATCTCCCGGTGTTTTAATTCCGCCTGCACGAATTGAAAGCGGACGATCGGTCCGGCGATCAACTGTGGAAACATCGTCACATATGCCGCAAAATCAACAAAATTGTGTTCTGCTGCAACCTCTCCCCGGTAAACATCCACATAATAACTGATGATCTGAAACGTGTAAAAACTGATGCCGACCGGAAGTGCGATCTGCACCATCGGAACATGTGTACCGAGAATCCTGTTTACACTGTCTGCCAGAAAATCCATATATTTAAAAAACACCAGCAATCCCAATGTCATTGCCGTAAAAATCCCGACCACAAGCCTGTCATGTCCACCCTTGTATTTTTCGGATCTGTCTGCCGGATCAGCAGCACTGACACACTTCTTCTGTCTCTGATATTCGATGCATCTTCCACCCATATAGCCGACTGCAACAGAAAAAAGGAGCAGCACACTGTATTTTGGCTCCCCCCACAAATAAAAAACGAAGCTTGCCAGAAACAGTATCAGATTTTTTCCTTTTGCCGGTGTCAGATAATAGATCACTAATACCGCCGGTAAAAAATAGTATAAAAACGTAATACTTGAAAAAAGCAAGCTTCGCACCACCTTCTGTATTTATTTTTTTAACGCTAAAAACGCTTCTTTTGCTGCATCTGCAACATCTTTGTCTGCCATGATGAATAAAATCACGTCGCCAACGTTTTCCACAACAACGCTCTCTGCTTCAACACATATCCACTTTGCCGGATCGGCATTTTCCTCTAAAAGCTTCTTGGCAGCTTCGATATCCTGATCTTCACTTACCCGGAGCAATACACACTGATAAGCGATCGAGGACATCATCGGTGCAGAGTACACGGAATCCGTATAATCAATCTCTGTCGTTCCTAAAATATATTCTTCTTCTGCTTCGGTAATCTCCACGTTTTCAAAATCATCTGTGTAGCTGAAGTAATCGTCATCTGTTTTTGCTGTTTTATAAATCTCATCCAGAATATCTGCACAGCTTCCCTCCAGATTTGCCGATGTATCCAGCGCACCCTCTGTTGCCTCTGCAGTGATATTTCCATCATCTGCAACCGGATCTCCGGTTTTATTTCCACACGCAGCAATGGAAAGTGTCATTGCCGCCAGCAGAATCCATGCTATTTTTCTCTTCATATTCCCTCTCATTCCGGCGTGCGCAGACGCCCAAAAAATTCATTTTCACAATCCATTGTGATGTGAGCAACATTATACTATAGATTGTTCCCTTTTCCTAATGAATTTTTTCTTAATATCCGAGGAAATTTCTGGATACTTTATGATTTTGCAGTCTTTTGTCTATAGGAAAATCGTAAAGCGCATGCCGTCTTCCACAGGCTCAAATACATAGCGGAATCCCTCTTTTTTCAGCAGTTCCCGCACCACATAGAGTCCCAGCCCATTGCCCCCGGAAGCTGCCCGCGTATCGTCCACACGGTAAAACGGTTCATAAATATAAGCCAACTGCTCCTCTGTCAACGGTGTACAGCTGTTTTCGATCCAGATTTTGTCTGTGTCTGCGGCAATTGTGATCTGCCCGCCCTGCTCTGTGTACTGTACCGCATTGCCGATCAGGTTCGACCACACTTTCTGAAATGTATTCCGGCTCATAAACAGCATGCAGTCTTCCGGGATACTGTCTGTCACCTCCAACTTTTTGTCAGCGATCTGCATCGCATATTCCTGCAGCACTGTTCCAATTTCCCCGCCTGCATAAAGCTTCTGTTTTTCCTCTTCCTGCAGATCCTGCACTTTGGAAGTATCTAAAATATCCCTGACCATTCCGCTCAGTTCATCCACTTTGGCAACTGCTTCCGCAAGATATTTGTCACGATCCTTGTACTTTCCTATATTATACTGCATATTTTCCAGCAGAATCCGCAGTCCGGAAAGCGGTGTTTTCAGTTCATGAGAAGCGGAACGCAGAAAAACAGTCTTCGACTTTTCCACTGCGAGCATATGCTCTTTTTCTTCATCCAGACTCCGGATCGTTGCAAGCAGCTGCTCATAAACCTGATTGATCTGCTCCGCCAGAAGTCCGACCTCATCTTCGTCCTGCACATGAAATGCCGCTTCCGGTTTTAAATTTTTCATATCGTTCGTGACATTCAGCATGTGAAAAATAGGTCTTGTAATGCGTCTCGAATATAAATAAGAAAAAACAATGGAAAAGAGAATGGCAGCTCCGAACGTAAACGGCAATAAAAATGTGATCATATCCACCGCCTCTTTCACCGGCATGGCACTTGCCATCACTTCCACCTGGATTTCAATCCCATCGTCTGCTTCCATTGTTTTATTTTTCACAATAATCGATTCCGCATTTTCCAGATTGCTCACATCAAAAACCATATCGGCATCGGTATACAGTGATATTTGGAAATCCATTCCCATATAAGTAACTTCACTGCCGGCACACTCTACCGTAACATTGACATTATTTTGTTTTGCAAAATCAGAAAAAATCTGCCCCGCTTCCGCTGCAGTATTCCTTTTTATCTCCTGCTGCAATGTCTCCATTTTCTTTTCCAGCTGATCCTGCATCCGGCTTAAGTACACCTTCGGATAGAAAAAATAAATCATCAGATGCATGGATGTTGTGATAAAAAGCAGCATAAAAAACGTATATAAAAATGTTTTAGGAAATAATTTCATTTTCTTCATATTCAATCCCCTACTCTGTGCGCACCGCTGAATACAGCCTTCTCTTGCAGGCTGATCACTTATTGATAGTTTATGGCAGCTCCAGCTTATAGCCGACGCCCTTCACCGTGATAATACAGTCGAGCTGCAGTTTTTTCCGCAGATTTTTCACATAGACATCCACAACACGGTCAAAAGGGCTTTCCTCCTCACCCCAGATCCGGTCTAAAATCTGATCCCGGCTCACAACCTGTCCCGCATTCTCCAACAAGACTGCTAAAAGTTTGATCTCTTTTGGTGTGACTGCCGCATCTTTTCCAAGATACGTTGCCCGATACCCGGAAAAATCCACCACAGCATCTTTGTATTTCCATGTATTTTCCGTCTTATAACGTGCCCGCAAAAGTGCTTCGATCCGCTTCAAAAGTAAGATCAGTGAAAACGGCTTACATATGTAGTCATCAGCAAGATTATCGAACGTCTGCACCTGCGTTTCCTCGTCCGTGACCGCCGTCAGCATGATCACCGGAAGTTCACTGAATGTCCGCAGTTCTTTTAACACTTCGATCCCATTTTTCTTCGGCAGCATAATGTCTAACAGCGCCAGATGTATCTCTTTGCTTTTTAAAATTTCAAGCGCCTTCTCCCCATCTTCTGCACAAAAGACCTCATATTCATTTTCTTTTAAAAACTCTGCCACGCCCTCGCGGATCGCTGTATCATCCTCTACAATTAAAATATTCATTTTATACTTTCCTTTTCCTTAATTTAGTACTTCCCTGTTAAAATGTGCTATTTTCCTATAACAATAACACTACTTCCAGTTTATTATGACCTCTAAAGATTATCAACAAAAAAAATTTTCTGATTTCATATTAATTTCACATTGGAACGTTATGATATGTCTATCAAATCAATCAGACAATAGTCTGAACAACAAAAAACAAAGGAGATTTTCTTATTATGAAAAACAAAACATTATCTATCGCAACACTTTTACTTACAGGCGCACTTCTTTTTGCAGGATGCGGACAGACCGGAAACACCACCGGCAATACTCCTTCCACAACAGCCGGACAGGAAACGGCCACAACTGAACAGACAGACAACACTGCACAGACTGCTTCCGACAGCACTGCTTCCACAAATGATATTTTTACGAACATGGATACTACAGATATAGATGGTAATAAAATGGATTCCTCTATTTTTGCCAAAAACAAAGTAACACTTGTAAATGTATGGAATGTCGGATGTACCCCATGTGTCAATGAAATTCCTGATCTTGATAAGATCAATAGTGAATACAAAGACAAGGGTGCTGCTGTTTACGGACTTTACGGCGACCTTGGCATGGGTATCTCAGATGACGAAATGGCTCAGATCAAAGATATTATGAGTAACGCAAATGCATCTTACACACAGCTTCGTATGGATGGAACGCTTGCCACAAATGAATCCCTTTTAAATATTATGGCATACCCTACCACTTATGTAGTCGGATCAGATGGAACCATCCTTGACACAATCGAAGGTTCTAAGGACTATGAAGGCTGGAAAGCTCTCATTGACTCTTACTTAGCAGAATAGTCACATATAGATCAGGTTTCCGGCAGTTTCCCGGACTGCCGGAACTCACGAAACGAGGCGAAACTTATATGAATATCAAAAAACGCTCTGTCACAGGCATCTTACTTTTAGCTATCGGGGTTTTATTTATTTTAAATGGAATCCATCGAAATGAGCATACCACTGTACAGAATAAGTCAAATATCATCTGTCTGGAATGCATTGGCATCGGATAACAGAAAATACATTACACGAATTTACAAGGAAAGGTTTTTCATCATGAACTGGATAAAAAAACAGCGAAAACATTTACGCTTATGGGTACAGGTTCTTTTCACCGCCCTGACAAATGGATATGTCATCGGTTTTACCGAGGGAAAAATTTACCGCGGCACAAGCAAAAAGCTCTGTGTTCCCGGCTTAAACTGCTACTCCTGCCCGGGTGCTGTCGGTTCCTGTCCGATTGGCTCCCTTCAGGCTGTGATTGGCAGTAAAAATTATAAATTTTCCTTTTATGTCATTGGATTTTTAATGATCTTCGGCTCTCTCATGGGACGTTTTGTCTGCGGCTGGCTCTGTCCTTTTGGTCTTGTGCAGGATCTGCTACATAAGATCCCTTTCGTCAAAAAGATTAAAAAAGTCCCATTTGACCGCTATCTGCGCTATTTAAAATATGTCATCCTTGTTGTGTTCGTCATTGCCATGCCTTTGCTTCTTGTCGGGGAAAGCGGCTATGGAAGTCCATGGTTCTGCAAGCTGATCTGTCCGTCCGGCACACTGCTCGGCGGTATTCCGCTTGTTGCAAAAAATCCGGGACTTCAGCGTGCCATCGGCTTTTTATTTGGGTGGAAGGTCAGCATCCTTGTCATTCTTCTTATTTTATCTACAATGATATACCGCCCTTTCTGCAAGTATTTATGTCCACTTGGTGCGATTTATGGTATTTTCAACCGGTTTTCACTCTATCATTACGAGGTTGATGCCGCCAAATGTACGAAATGCGGACTTTGCGCAAAGAAATGTGATATGGGTGTCAAGGTTTATGAAAATCCAAACAGTGCGGAATGTATCCGCTGTGGAAAATGCAAAGATGTCTGTCCTACCGGCGCTATCCATTCAGGAATACGTCCCAAAACCGGAGTTTAACTTACCGTGGAGCAGCAGATTTTGTGGTGCTTTCCTAGAGTT